>Ga0172380_10007666_pt1 | contig 12062 bp, 11 predicted proteins | sample Leawe162metaG_FD_119747 | JGI IMG/M metagenome (GOLD analysis project Ga0172380, IMG submission 119747) | Leachate microbial communities from a municipal landfill in Southern Ontario, Canada - Leachate well 162 metaG | ecosystem: Engineered > Solid waste > Landfill > Unclassified | place...
ACCGTATCGCAGAAAGGCTTGGTGAAAGTAGTCATATATTTCGGCCAGGAGGCCAGCAAAAATACCCTTCCCACCAGCGCGGGGTTAAAGATGTTCTGTCCCAACCCTCCGAAAACCAGCTTGCCAACCACCATGGAAAATACCGCGCCCACTATCGGCAGCCAGAGCGGGACACCCGCGGGGAGGTTAAAAGCCAAAAGTATCCCGGTGATCACCGCCGAACCGTCCAGGACCGTAATCTTTTTCTTAGTCAGTACCTCGAAGATGAGTTCGGTAGAGACCGCGGCGGCAACCGCCGCCAGAGTGATCCACAATGCGTCCCAGCCGAAAATAATCACTCCCGCGATACCGGCGGGAATTAAACTGATTACTACCGTCCACATAATCCGGCTGATGGATTCCCTGGTATAGATATGCGGAGAACCTGAAACGAGAAGATTATTTCCCATACTTCAGCTCTCCTTTATCCGGATTAACACTGCCCCGGGCCGGACCGGATTTATCGCTCTTCAATAAATCCTCTACCTCCTGCGCTTTTTCTTTTACCGAATCGATCACCGCGCGGCTTGAGATTGTCGCCCCGGTAATCGCCTGCACTCCGGAAAGTTCCGTACCAAACGCCCCCTTAAACTGGCCGGTAAATTTATCTTCCGTCACCCGCATCCCCAAGCCCGGCGTCTCGCTCAGGGAAACAACCTTAATCGCGCTGAGCGAACCGTCCGGGAACATCCCCGCCAGGGTCTGAATAACACTGGAATAACCTTTCCCGGAGGCTTTAAAAACCACGCCGGTCATTTTGCCCTGTTTATCAAAAGCCTTATAATATAAAAGTTCCTGGCCCGCGCTGTCCTTAACCGCCTCAAACCTGTCTGCCGCAGGCATCACTTCTTTAAGCGAAGCCTCTTCTTCCGCCTGGGCGGCGGCGATAATCCGCGGGGCGGTGAACATATTGACCGTCGCAAGCAGCCCGGAAGCAATCATGCAGATAAAAGCCAGGATCAAACCGTAACGCAGCATTTCTTTCACTTACGCACCTCTAATTTCGCCCTCTTGATCGTCTGGAGGAGCCTGCGGTGTGAAGGGCAGACATAATTACAAATACCGCATTCAATACAATCTAAAGCGCCCAGATCCCTGGCCATCTCCCAAAGGGATCTTTCCGAAGCGAGATTGATCTGGCAGGGCATCAGCCCTACCGGGCATCCGCGCACGCAAGCCGCGCAGCGGATACAAGGATCCTCCTCAAACGAAGCGGCTTCTTTTTTATTCATCAACAGCAAACCGTTGCTCGATTTAATTAAAGGTACGCTATCGGTGTATTGAGCGATCCCCATCATCGGGCCACCCATGATTATTTTGGCAGGTTCCTCATTTAGCCCGCAGAATGCGATAAGGTCCTTTATCGGCGTCCCGACACGCGCCAGGAGGTTACAGGGCTCTTTAACACAAGAACCGGTAACAGTGACAATCCTCTCGATCAGGGGCTTGCCTTTATAAACCGCTTCATAAATCGCGAATATCGTAGAAACGTTCTGGACCAGGACCCCGATATCAAAAGGCAGCTTTCCGCGGGGAAGCTCCTTTCCCAGAATGTTCCGGATCAGCTGCTTTTCCCCTCCCTGGGGATAATCCGAAGGCAGGACTTTAACCTTGATCCCCGGCATCCCGGAAAAAACCTCTATCGCTTCCGGCTTATTATTTTCTATCCCGATATAGACATCCGTGATGCCGAGACACCTGGCAATTAAGGCGATACCCTGCGCGATCTGGACGGAATTTTCCACCATCAAACGCGCGTCGGCGGTAAGGTAAGGTTCGCATTCCGCGCCGTTGATAATCAGGATATGGACGGGCTTGGGAGGATTGAGTTTAATGTGAGTAGGAAAGCTCGCCCCACCCATACCCACAATACCTGCCTCCAGGACAATATCTCTTAATTCCTGCGCTGTCAGGCTGCCGGTATCCGGACGGATAATTCTTGAAAAATCCGCGTCTTGGCCGCCGTCCCCCTGAATAACCACGGCTTTTGCCCGGCCTAAAACCGGGTGCGGGCAATCCTGGATCGCCGATACTGTTCCCGAAATAGACGCGTGGATCGGCGAATATACTCCGGAGGGTAAAGAAGCGATCTTCTGCCCGCAGGCAACCTTATCCCCCACCTTGACTTCCGGGGCGCAAACCTTCCCCAGATGCTGGATTAAAGAAATATACACCTTTTCCGGAAGCGGCATCCTGCGCGTCGGCCTGTTCTCTGAATGATGTTTATTTTCCGCTAACCTAACCATGCCACCTTCCGGTTAAAAATCAGGCTTATGAAGCCTAAAACGCTCAAGATCACCCCTGCCGTTACCAGGATCGAAAGCGGAGAAAATTTATCCGCCAACGAGCTGCTGACAAACATGAATAAAAGAAAACCCAGATGCATCACGATCTCCAGGGAACTGAAAATCTTCCCCAGCATTTCGTTATTACTTACCTTATGGATGATCGTATTTGAAGCGATCATGATCGGAGCGACAATTAAACCGAGGCACAAAGCCAGAAACGCCGCGACAATGAAATTCGGATAATAATTTATCCCTAAAGCAAAAAGGTTCAACATTATACCACTTGCCACTAAACAAACAAATATAATTTTATAATGCGAAACACGCTGGCCGAATTTACCGTAAACCAGGGAACCCAGGAAAAGCCCGATCCCCAAAAACATCACCAGGAGCCCGAGGTCTTTGGTGGCCGAATGCAGCGTATCCTGCACAAAAACGATAATTACCACATAAACCGCCCCTAATGCCGACCAAAGGGCAAAGATAATCCCGGAGGTAAAACGAATATCCTTTTGGCGGATAAAATAAAGAATCCCTTCCTTAATTTCCTGAAAAACCGATTTACGGATCACATCCACAATCTCTTTGCTGACTTCTTTAAAATTCATCGCCGCCACAAACTTCCTGGAAATCAGGAAGATACATGTCCCGGAAAGCAAAAAACTCAAGGAATCCATGTAAAAACCGCTCTTTGCCCCCAATTTTTCCACCAGGACGCCGCTAATCCCGAAGCCCAGGATCGCCGCAATCATCCCGGAGGTATTAATCAGGGAGTTCGCGATCAGGAGATCCTCTTTTTTCACAAGTTCCGGGATAATCGAAAGTTTGGCGGGGACAAAAAACCTCCCGATGGAAAACGAAACAAAAACGATGAAATAAATCGGCCAGAGGCTTTTCATGTAGAATAAGAACAACGGGATGGTAAAAACAAGCAGGCTGCGCAGGAAATCACAGGTATACATCGTGCGGCGGCGGTCCCAGCGGTCGACATAAACCCCCGCCAGAGGGCCGATCACAAATACCGGAATGATCGTAAAAGAAAGGATCTTGGCGATCTGCATGGTGGAACCCGGGGCACGCAGGTAAACAAGCGCGATAAGAGCCATCTGCCCCAGCCGATCCCCCAGCTGGGAAATAATCTGTCCTACCCATAACAAAGAAAAATTACGGTTTTTAAAAACTTCGCGGAATTTTGCCATAAGAGGACTTTTTCCCTTACCTCCAAAAGCGAAATACAGAAAAATAAGCCGATGAGTGGAATCGAACCACCGACCTTGACTTTACGAAAGTCCTGCTCTACCAACTGAGCTACATCGGCATATAAAAAATTTCAATCAGTTTTGAAAATAGCAATTTACCAACTTCCGCCGTAGGCGGACCAGCCTGCGGCTGGGAGCTACATCGGCAAAAAACATTCCCCCGCACCCCGCTATGCGGAGGCAGATGAATGAATTTAAACAATTTTTCAACATTATAGCAATTCCTGCACAATAGTCAATCACTGCGTTCGGTTGTCAGCTTTCAGCTTTCAGTCCTCAGCTTTCAGCTAAAGGAAAACTCAGCCGCTTCGTCTTCGGGGGACGTCCTTTCAAGGGACACCTTGATGCTTCATAACTCTTAAAAACACAAATAGTTATGAAAAGAGTACTTCGTAACTGATAATTCGCAAAAAAGCAGGATCAAAGATAAAGAGTTATGCACCCTGGCTTTAACCTTTTAATCCTGTTTCTAATCTTTTATACTAACTACTATTATATACCAAATCCCTGATATTCTACCTGCTACATTCTATAATATGTATTTCCGCTTTTTAGCTAAGACTAATGGCTGAGAGTTAAAAGCTAAAGAATATCACAAAAATTGTTGACAAAACTTAAATATATGCTATTATTTTTCAATAAGATTAGTTAAGAGGAGAAACAAAAGCAATTGATTAGCAACATGAATATACCGCAAAGCAGAAACTCATTCATAACTACGCTTTGCGGATTTTTTTTCCCTTTGCGCCTTAAATCGCGGGGAAATTTTAGGCATAGATAAACAAAAGCTCCGGACCTAAAACCGGGGCGCAATTTAATGGAAGGAGAAACAAAGATGGCAAAGGGTAAAGTAAAATGGTTCAGCAATCAAAAAGGTTATGGATTTGTCACTTCCGAAGATGGCAAGGACGTATTCGTCCATTTCAGCGCTATCGTAGGAGAAGGATATAAATCTTTGGCGGAGGGAGACGAAGTTGAGTTCGAAGTAACCCAGGGCCCGAAAGGCGACCAGGCTACCAACGTCAAGAAGATATAAAGCGTAGACAAAACATAAATAAGGCCGGTTCCTTATACGAACCGGCCTTATTTTTTTAATCCCTGTTTCCCAGCCGAAAAATCTTCCCCCTGCCTGCCGGCAGACAGGCGCACCCCTTTCCGGCGTGGGCATAAAAAAATCCGCCAGAGGCGGACTATAATAAAATGCCGAGAGAGGGACACGAGCCCGCAGGGCGAAGGGCCCCGAACTCGGCAGGTTTATTTGCGAGAGACGAACGGAAAAAACTTGTTTTTACCGGACGTCTCGAGCAAATAAAAGCAATTGCCTTTGGCAATTGCAATAATTTTGAAAAAATTATGCCGAGAGAGGGAATCGGACCCCCCACGCCGGCCTTTTCAGGGCCGCGCTCTACCACTGAGCTATCTCGGCTATATCTAACAGAAGATTCAATTCCAGGTTTTCGATATATTCTACACAATTTTCTCAAAAAGAAAAGAAAAAAATTAGCCTTACCGCTACAGTAACCGCATGCCTATTTTACATGCTCCGGACTGATTGCCCGTTTCTTCCAGGCAATCCTGACCAAAAACGCCAAAACCACAAAAATCAACAATAAAACAATACGCGTACCCAGGATAAACGGTTTATCCGGCCCGGCGACATTTACCATCATAATCTTGGGTATCCACTCCTGCACAAACCACATTATCAATATCGCGAATAAAAAAAGCGGCGTAACATATTTAATAATAAATTTGTAAATTTTCGGGATTGACATATCCGCCCCCTGGTGAATCTCATCCCAGGCGCGGTCCATACCAAAAACCCAAACAAAAAGAACCGTTTCAATCGTGGCAAAAACTACCAGAAAAAACGTCCCTCCCCAAAAATCCAATTCGTCGACCACCCCCCGGCCAAAAAAGAAAACTACCGGCTGGCACAAGACAAACGAAACAATACTAAAGATGGAAACCGCGCGCTTGCGGCCGATATCGAATTCGTCCTCCAGGAAGGTTATCGCCGGCTGCGCCAGCGATACCGAAGAAGTTATCCCCGCCAGGAATAAAAGAAAAAACCAGCAAAATCCGAAAAGCTGCGGCCAGGGAAGTTTGTTCAAGATCAGCGGCATCGTAACAAAGCTTAAATTAAAAACCCCCGATTGAGCGATCGAACGAATATCCGCCGGACCGAAGAACACGAATGCCGCAGGGATAATAATACTTGCCCCGAAGATCACCTCCGCTGTTTCGTTGGTCGCCGAAGCGGTAAGACCGGAAAGAACCACATCGTCGGCTTTCTTCAAGTAGCTGGCATAGGTCAAGATCACCCCGATACCCACGCTTAAGGTGAAAAATATCTGCCCGGCCGCCTCCAGCCAGACCTTGGCGGATTTCAACGCGGAAAAATCCGGGTTCCACAAGAACCCTAACCCTGAAAAAATATTCCAATCCGGGTGGGAAGAATCCGGGACGCCCAGGGTAAAAACCCTGATAATCAGGACGAGGGCGAAAATAAACAATAAAGGCATCGCCAGCTTGCAGAATTTTTCTATCCCGCCCCTTATCCCGCGGTAGATTATCGCGGCATTCAGCATAAAAGCGGCCAGGAAAAAAATATAGGCGGTGGCGATGCCGTTAAAATATTGATTCTTCTCAAGCCCCTGGAAACCGCTTAAAAAACCGCGCAGGGATTCCTGATCCATCAGAGCGGTGGACCTCCCGGTTAAAGCGAAAAAACTGTAAGCCAGGGTCCAGGACTCGATAAAAAGATAGTAGACAAAGATCACCAGGGGACCGAAGATACCGATCACCCCGAAATATTTTATAAAACGGTTCTTCTTCCAGAGGTTATGAAATATCCCGGGCGCCGTACCGTGCCCGAACCCTCCTCCGTAACGGCCGAGGGTCCACTCAATCCAGATCAAAGGTATGCCCAGAAGCAGCAGGGAAATAAAATAAGGGATCATAAAAGCCCCGCCCCCGTTGGAGGCGGCCTTGGCTGGAAAACGCAGGAAATTACCCAGCCCGATAGCGGAACCCGCCACCGCCATGATAATCCCCAAACGCGATCCCCAGCTTTCCCTTTCTTTTCTCCCGGACATCCTTTACATTGCCTTCAACGCTTCCTGGATCAAAGGCAATACACCTTCGGCTTCCTCTTTGGTGAGACGGCCAAGTTTGGCAAAAGCATACTCCCCGTTGCGGTCCTTGATCTCGCGGATAATCTGGATCTTTTTAGGCCCGTTATTATAAGAATAAACGCTCACCACGATCTTACCGGAATCATTTTCCCAAAAACGCGTAAAAACCTGCGTATCTAAACTGCTGTCATACGGCATTGCTTACCTCCCTTTCTTTCCTGATTACACCAGCCCTTCCCCGGACTAGAACTTTTTCCCGTGCCGGTAAGGCCGGGTTTTATTATATGCGATTTTTTTCAGAAGCGCGTCCCGGAGCTTGATCTTACGCGAACCGCAATAATCGAATATCCGGATACAGCAATCCGCCAACTCTTCGGCCAGGGCATCCGGGCTGCCGCGATGATCGCGTAAAGCCTCCAGGGCTTCGGAAAGCTCCGAATGCATCAACGCGATAAGCTCTCCGTCATTACGCTCATCCTCCCACCATCCCTTGCTCTTTGCGATACAGTGGCACTCCTTTATCAAATCGTCAATTCCCGGATTTTTCTTTAACATCCTTTTTCTCCTTATTGCTGTTTTTAACTAAAAGCTCCAATCCGGGGAATACCCGCTTGGCGATCTCTTCCTTGGCATAAGTGCTGGGGCTGGATATCTCTATCAAAGTACCGCCTTGCGTTTCTTCGGTAAAAAATATCCCCACCGGGGTGGTGTCCTCGCAGGAAAGATAAAAAGCGATCAGCTTCTTATCGGCATCTTCGGAATAAATATAGGATTCTTTTCCTTTCTCCGCCAGGATATCCTTAACCTTAAGATAACAGCTATGATAATCCAGGGCAAAGGATTTTTTCAACGCGTCTTTACGTCCGTCTTCCAGAATACGGGTAGAAACACCCAAAAACCCCTTCCCCGCTTCTTTCATCGTCGCACACCCCGATAGAATACATAAAACCCCCATTAAAAAAATAGAAAACGAACTTTTTTTCATAAATCCTCCGGATATTAATGATTAAAACATATAAAAACGGACATCTACCGGACCAACTTCACCGCGATAGATCATTCCTTCACTAATTGACGCATATTATCCAGTTGGCGACGGGCCTCCTCTTCCCCGCGCCGGGCGAACTCTTCAGCCTTATGCAGCTCCAGCCAGAACAAACCGGAAGTATCCGGATGCAGGACAACATCCGCCAACTCGCTCTCTTTACGTGCAACCTCCGACTGCAAAACCTCCACGCTGCTGAAAATAATCTCCAGGATATTCCATTTAAAGAGACTTTTCAAGCGGCTGAATAAACCGGAAACCTTCGCCTTCCCGGAATCCGGGGATACACCAAGAGGATCTTTAAATTTTTTGAGCTGCTTGAGAATATCCTCCCGCGAAGGAGTAACATTAACCGCGATAATTTTCTTTATCCCCATCTGAACCAAAGGCTCGGTCGGTAAGGGATAAGTGACCCCTCCGTCGAAAAGCGCCTCCTCCTTAAACTTGAAAGGAGCAAATACCCCCGGCATGGAACAACTTGCCATTATAGCATCGACCAGGAGCCCCTTGTCCAGGATTTTCGGTTCCTTTTTATGCACGTCGCTGGCGATAACCATTAGAGGGAGTTTCACATCGTAAAATGTCTTATCCCCGAGGTGTTTCTTCAGGAAGCGGTACAGCTTATTGCCTTTAATAAATCCCATACGGGGAAAAGTAATGTCCACCAATCCCCAGATATGTTTGGGTTCTTTAAACTCCCGGATAATTTCCAGGATCTCGCCGCTGCTCTTTCCGATTGCCCAAAGGCTAGCCATCAGGGAACCGATACTGGAACCGACGATAACATCGATCGGGATCTTCTCTTCCTCGATAACCTTAAGTACTCCCACATGGCAGAAACCGTAACCTGCCCCCACTCCCAGGACCAGGCCTACCAGGCAATCGCCGAGTTGGCGGGCAATCCTCCGGACCGTCTTGGAATATTCACAGTCCGGCGCGTCGATAATCAGACGGACGGGAGAGTTAAATTCGATTTTGGGAAGGGTGGCGAAAATTTCCTGCTCCAGGATCTCGGTCTGGCCCCCATGGCTGAGCTTGGAAAGCTTGTATTCATTGATAAGTATCTTGATCTTGGCGGGATCGAAATTGAAATCCGCCTTGAGGCGGCCGACCAGACTGTTAGTGCGTTTGAGATCGCAGGAATCCGGGCTGCTTAAAATATGGATAAGGTCGCTCTGGTTGAGCATCTTGATGATCGCCCGGTCCATTTCCGCGGGAAGGTCTAAGACGATAAAATGGTAATCGTTAACCAGAATACTTAATATTTCTACCAGCCGCTTCAGGCATTCTTCGTTATCCTCCCGGTAGTAAAAACAAAAAAGGTCGATATCGAAACCTGTTTTAGAAATAAACTCCCGGGGCAGGACATAAACATCCTCTCTTCCGGAAAGATCGAATATCGGCGGTTGATGGATCCCGAGTTTCTGCGGCAGGGTATGTATTTTATCCTGCGGCAGGATATCCAGGATAATTACCGATTTGCGAGTTTCGCGGTTGAGGCTTAAGGCCAGGTTTAAGGCATATATCGTTTTACCCGCCTGGGCATAAGAACTGAAGACGGAAATGATCGTGCTTTCGAATATCCTTTTCTGGTGGATATCTTTACGCTTCAGGCGGCGGCTCAAGGTGCGGCTAAGGTCAACCGCCAGCTGCGGAACCTCGCGCAGCAGGAGGTCGAAACCTTCCTTGTCGATCACCAGGATAGAACAATCGTTCACCGCTTCGCTGGTTACCGAATGGGTTTCATTTGTAAGCAGGGAAATGATGCCGAAATACTTTCCGCGGTGAAGATACTCCAGGAGGATCCTCCCGCCTTCTTCATCTCGGGTATAAACCTGCACCCTTCCGGAAAGGATGCAATAAAAAGCGCTCGGCGGAGAACCTTCCTCATAGATCACCTGGCCCTTACGGTATTCCACAATCCGGCTGCGGGCGCAAATTGCCGCCAGCCTCTTTCGGCCTAAACCGGAAAAAAAGGGCAGGCCTTGAATGATGAATTCTTTATCTTTGGAGTCCATTAAATTCCGTTGTTTTTGGCGGCTTCCGCCATTTTCTCGGCGCTTTCCCGGACCGTGCGGCGCTGATCATGATAATCTATCCCGACCAAACCGAAACGCGGAGTAAATCCCTTATCCCATTCAAAGTTATCGATCAACGACCAGTAAATATAACCCAGGACCTCGGCCCCTTCGGCGATCGCCCGATGCACCTGCTCCAGGTGCTGCCGGATATAACTCCATCTTAAATTATCGTCTTCGGTGCAAATCCCGTTTTCCGTGATAAAAATCGGGACTTTATATCTGGCGGAGGCCATAATAAGCTTATACAACCCTTCCGGATAGATATCCCAGCCTAAAGAATTCTTCGGCAGAGGATGGTGATCCCGGCTGCAGGTCTGGGCCAGGAAATCGCCGATCCTCCATCCGGTAACATCCACCAGGTTACGGCTGTAATAGTTTATCCCGAGATAATCAAGCGCCTTACGGCTCCGGACCTCATCGATAAAAAGAAAATTATATAATTTATTCCGCAGGAAAGCGGCCAGCCTGTTTTTTAGCGTCGGGCGGCACACTTCGAAAGCCTGTAAATTTGCCGCGATACCCACCATCGGAGACGGTAATGATCTCTGACGGTAAATTTCATGTATCAGGCGGTAAGCCCGGACATGCGCCTCGGCCATATTGAAAGTCACCTTGGCGGTTTTCAATAAAGAAGTTTCTTTGGGCGGCCAAACACCCAAAAGGTAGGAATGCGAAGAATAAACCATCGGCTCATTGATGGTAACCCAGAATTTTACCTGGGAAGCGAATTCCCGGGCTATCTTTTCCACAAAACGCAGGAAATATTTACGCAAACCGGGGTTAACCCAGCCCCCTTTTTGCATAAACCATACGGGGCTGGTAAAATGGTGCAGGGTAACTACGGGCTCGATACCGAGCTTTTTTAATTCCGCGATAACCCGGCGGTAATGCTCGATCTCCTCCTCGCAAAACCTGCCTTCTTCAGGTTCAATCCGGCTCCATTCCACCGAAAAACGATGGCAGTTATGGTTAAGTCGGCGGGCAAGCGCGAAATCTTCCGCGTAGAGCTCATAATGATTACAGGCCTCCCCGGAAGGGAATTTTAAAACACCTTCTTCCTCGGCTTTCCACCAGTCATTATGGATGTTCTTTCCCTCGACCTGATGCGCCGCGGTTGCCGCGCCCCAAAGAAAACCCTGCGGAAATTTTTTCATACAGCTAACATTATAACACCCTAAAAAAGAAAATCCCAACATAAAATGCCGGGATTTTCTTTTTGCTTACCGAACAAAATATCAATCTCCGAATACCCGGTCTAAAAACCGGAGTCTACTGATTAGATTGATACTGAGCCGCTTTAGTCTCCAGCTTTAATAAAGCGCTGAGAAATTTATGCGGCGAACGAATAAAAATAATTTTACTGCTTAACAACCGTATCGACCGCCGCGGAGGCTCCGGTATATTTACTTAATGCCTCCCAGGTTTTCGGTCCAACCTTGCCGTCCATAGCTAGATTATTCGCTTTCTGGAAATCTTTGATCGCTTTTTTGCTCTTGGGACCGATTTTTCCGTCGACACTTCCGGAATAATAACCCGCATTCTTCAAAGCGGTCTGGATCTCCATGTTCGTCGGTTTATAAGGGCCGGCCGGCGGCAAAGGCAGAACCTCTTTGGCCGAAACGGCTACGGTGGTAGCTGATAAAACCTTGGCCTCCGGAATCTTTACTTCGGAACTTGCGGTAACCGGGACGCTGCTGGATGCCCCCAAAGATTCCATGGTAATCGGCTGTAATTCCTCCACTTCCTGTTTCTTACCGCAACCCGACAGTGCCGCTAAAAACAAGACCGCCACGCCCAGAACTAAAACCCTCTTCATAAATATCTCCTCTCTTATATTTATAATATACTAAATCTATAATAATAACATTTAACCTTCCAAAGACTGCCGGAGAACTTTCACCTCCTTGCCCGCCGGCCGGCGGGTTATCGTTATTAATTTTAACAAAACCCCGGAATAAATCAAGTAGATATTAGCTAAAGATCGCGTAATTCGGGAAAAATAAAATTGATCAACGTAAAGATACCCAGACAGATCAGCCCGCATGAAAAAAGCGCCGCTTTTACTCCCCAATATTGCGCCAACGCGCCTGAAAAAAGGTTGCCGAAAGGCACAAATCCCGCGAAGGTAATCATAAAAAAGCCCATCACCCTTCCGCGGAACGCGTCCGGCACATTAACCTGCAGCAGGGTATTTACCAGGGCTACCGGAAAAA
>Ga0172380_10007667_pt1 | contig 12060 bp, 15 predicted proteins | sample Leawe162metaG_FD_119747 | JGI IMG/M metagenome (GOLD analysis project Ga0172380, IMG submission 119747) | Leachate microbial communities from a municipal landfill in Southern Ontario, Canada - Leachate well 162 metaG | ecosystem: Engineered > Solid waste > Landfill > Unclassified | place...
CTCACGCGCGGATTTTTTTGTTGTGGCGCAAAAATCATCAAAGCTGGTTTGCTGAAAACGTAAGCAGGTTGGAATTCATCAATGGCAAGAGGTGGGGCGCGCCCCAACACTGGCGGCGCTAGGCCAGGCGCTGGGCGGAAGCGCAAACTTGGCGCGGTTGAGATTGATGCGCTGAAGGATCGGAAGCCGGAAGCGGCTATCCGGGCGGCGGCGCGGTCTAAGGGCAAGGCTGAGGCCATTCAGATCGGCGAGGCGCTTGGTTGGGCTCCTGATGAGGTGGCGGAGGCTATTCGGCCTGGGAGCGGCGCTAAGGCTCTGTCAGATAGCGGCGATCAGGAGTGGCCCGATAGCCGCCCTGCCCCGACGATCGAAGAGCTTGATGAGCTGGCGCGAAAGACGCTCCGGCAGATCATGGAAAAGTCACCGCAGGATGGCCCTCGGGTAGTCGCGGCGCGTCATTCGATGGCGGTTGCCGCGGAGGCGAGGGCTGCGGAGACTGGCGGGACCGGGAAGAAGATGCAGCGAAAGGCGGCGGCTGAGCGGACTGTTTCTGAAGGCGGCAAGTTCGCGCCGCGCCCGCCGCCACAAACAAGAACGCTGCAATAACGTATGGATTGGTCAACGGCTTGTCTTGACTGGGGCGATCGCATCGTCGCAGGGCGATCCATCGTGCCGGTTGGGGCTCTTTTCCCGGAAGAGGCTGATGCGGCGCTGGCGGCATTCAGGGACTTGCGCGTTGTCGACGCGGCAGGAAGCCCAACTATCGGCGAGTCAAGCCGGGAATGGATTATTGACTTCGCTCGCGCTTTGTTTGGGGCATATGACCCGGATCAGGCAAAGAGGCTTATCTCCAACTATTTCATACTAATAGCGAAAAAAAACGGGAAATCGACGACAGCGGCGGCAATCATGCTGACGGCGTTGCTGATGAACTGGCGGCAATCCGCAGAATTCCTGATCTTAGCCCCAACGCTGGAGGTCGCGAACAACTCGTTTTTCGCAGCTCGGGACATGGTGAAGTTCGACGATGAGCTTTCCGGGATGCTCCACGTCCAGGATCATCTAAAGCAGATCACGCATCTTGGAACCGGCTCCATTTTGAAGGTTGTGGCGGCCGACAATGACACGGTTTCAGGAAAGAAGGCGACGGGGGTTCTTGTCGACGAGCTTTGGCTTTTTGGCAAGCGAGCGAATGCAGAGAACATCTTGCGCGAGGCGACGGGTGGCCTTGTCTCTCGCCCGGAGGGATTTGTCGTCTATCTCTCGACCCAGAGCGATGAGCCGCCGGCCGGCGTGTTCAAGCAAAAGCTGGAATATTTCCGCGCAGTGCGCGATGGGAAGATCGTCGACAAGCGGTCTCTGCCAGTCCTGTTCGAATTCCCGCCGAAGATGGTCGAAGAGAAAGCCTATCTCGAACCGGCGAACTTCTACATCACAAACCCGAATATTGGCCTTTCCGTCGATCCAGAGTGGATAGAGGAAAAGCTTACTGAAGCTCAGATGGCCGGTGACGAGTCTGTCCGGGGCTTTATCGCTAAGCACTTGAACGTAGAGATCAGCCAAAATCTGAGCGGCGGATATTGGCCTGGTGCGGCGTATTGGGAAGATGCGGCTGAGCCTGGGCTAACTCTTGAGGCGCTGCTATCTAGATGCGACGTCGCGACGGTCGGAATTGACGGCGGCGGGTTAGACGATCTTTACGGGCTTTCCATTATCGGGCGCGAGCGCGGAGATGGAGACGTTCGGTTCCGCCGCTGGTTTTCGTGGAGCCATACGTGGTGCGCGAAAGTCGCAGTTGAGCGGCGAAAGTCTGAGCAGTCAAAATATTCAGATTTCGCCAAGGCGAACGAACTAACCGTCGTCGACAATCTCGACGACGCGGAAGTTGCGATTGCGGACATCATCAAGAGCGTCGACGACGCTGGGTTGCTCGCCGGGATCGGCATGGACCCGGTCGGCGCGAAGAGCCTAACCGACAAGTTGGCGTGTGTTGGTATTGGGCTAGACCGAATTGAAGCGGTCTCTCAGGGCTACAAGCTGAACGGCGTCATCATTGATTGTGAGCGGCGCCTTTTCAGCAAGACGTTGGTTCACGGCGGGCAATCAATCATGTCGTGGGCGGTCGGTAACGCCAAGCTTGAAATGAAGGGCAACGCCGTCGTCATCACCAAGCAGGCGAGCGGCAAGGCGAAGATCGATCCGCTTATGGCTCTACTTGATGCGGCGACGCTAATGGGCAACCACCCGACGATATCGTCTTTCGATGTCAATGCGATGATCGCCTGATCTGAGGCTCAATCAATGACAGATGTTTACAAGGAGTCGGTCTCTGATCCGGGACCGAACCTAGAATTTGTGCTGTCCGACGCCACCGTCGACAGCTACGGCGATATCGTCGATCCGAACGGATGGGATCTCTCCCGCTTCCGCAAGAATCCTATCGCTCTCTTCGGTCATTCCTCGGCTCACCCGATCGGAACATGGGCTGACGTCCGTGTCGATGGCGGTAAGCTCAAAGCACGGTTGATGTTCGCCAAAGAAGGAACGTCAGCGCGCATTGACGAGCTTCGTAGGCTTGTCGAGCAAAAGATTTTGCGCGCGGTCTCAGTCGGCTTCCGGCCGCTTGAATCCGAGCCGATGGACCCACAGAAGCCTTGGGGTCCGCAGAAATACAAGCGGCAAGAGCTGCTTGAGACGTCGCTCGTATCCGTCCCGGCAAACCCGGCGGCGTTGAGCCTCGCGAAGTCTCTCAACATTTCCAGCGACACGCTGCAACTGGCCTTTGGCGAGCATGCCGAAGATGGGCCGGGTGTCGTGCGTCGCGGGCACCACGGCAAGCACGCCGCGAAACCCCCTTCGAATACCAGGAACAGAACAATGTCTAAGACTCTCTCCCAGCGCATCGAGGATGCGCAGGCCGATCTTGTGCGCGAGAAGGATGCGCTCACGGCCCATATCGCTGAAGACGACGCCGATCCGATCGTGACCGAGGAGCTTTCGGCGCGCATCGAAGATCGCGAGACGGCGCTTGCAGCGCTGAAGCGCGCCGAGGCGGCGCTTGCGGCGAAGACGGCTCCGACGGCTGTTCAGGCTCCTACCGTGTCCCTCAAGGGCCGCCAGAAGGAATTAAGCGGTCTCGATCTGATCGTCCGTGGCGTCGCCGCGCGCGGCATCGCGCACTTCGGCAACAAGTCGATTGATCAGGTTCTCGAAGAGCGCTACCGCGGTCACGAGGCGACGGCGATCATCGCCAAGGCCGATCAGACCGTCGGAACAACGACCGTAGCCGGTTGGGCTTCCGAGATTGTGCAGACGGCCTATGCCGACTTCGTTCAGGCATTGGTCGGCTATTCGATCTATCCGGCGTTGCGTGATCGTGGCATCGGCCTGAGCTTCGATGGCGCTGGCACAGTCTCGATCCCGAGCCGCACGGCCGGCGGCGCCGCTGGCGGCTTCGTCGCGGAAGGCTCGCCGATCCGCGTCGGCCGCATCACGACTGCGGCGAAAACGATGACGCCCAAAAAGATGGGCGTGATTGTGCCGTTTACGCGGGAGTTGGCCAAGCGCTCTACTCCCGCGATCGAGGCTCTGGTTCGCCAGGCCATCCTCGAAGATACGGCGGCGGTTCTTGACGCTGCTCTGCTCGACGCCGCAGCAGCGGACACGGCGCGTCCAGCGGGATTGCTGAACGGCGTTGCTACTGTCGGCGTCGGCTATGGCGGCGGAGACTTCCAGGCCGTGGTCGAGGACTTCAAGGCTCTGCTGGCGCCGTTCTACACGGCAAACGGGGCGGACAACATTACCGTGATCATGCATCCTTCGCAGGCGCTTGCGCTTTCGATGATGCCGGGTCCGGGCGATGGCCGCTTTGGTTGGGCTGAACCTCTGATGAGCCGCTTGACGGTGATCGAATCCACCTATGCGACGGCTGGTCGGCTTATCGCGCTTCGCAATAGCGACTTCGCGACGGCCCTCGGCGACGCGCCGGAGTTCGATATCTCCGAACAGGCGACTGTTCACATGGAAGACACCACTCCTCTGGAGATCGTCTCCGGCACTCCGACCGTGGCCGACCCAGTTCGTTCGTTCTTCCAGACCGCGACCATCGGCGTCCGCATGCTGATGGACGTTTCATGGACCATGAGACGTTCGGGTATGGTGCAATGGGTGGATTCGACGACTTGGTGATGAAACCTGCGCGGGGCTCCGGCCCCGCGTTTTTCGTTTGTGCTGGCTAATCAGCGGGGGAAACAGGAATGGCTATTCGTAGATTTGTGGTGCCGGTCACCACCATCGCAGACGGGAGTGCTACGGCTTACAGCCCGCACATCAACGGCAAGATCGTGTCTATCGCCTATGTGAAGACTGATTTTGCCAATGGCGTTGATTTTGTCATTACCGCCGAGGACACGGGCGAAACGATCTGGTCCGAGAGCAATGTTGACGTTGCTGCTGTGCGGCACCCGCGCGCAGCGACAGCATCTACGGCCGGCGTGGCTTCGCTCTACGCTGCGGGCGGCACGGCGGTCAATGACAAGGTAGCGATCAGCGCCGACCGCGTGAAGATTGTCATTGCTTCCGGCGGCAATGTGAAGACCGGAACCTTCCATATCACGGTCGACGGGTGACGCCATGAAAACCAGAAAGCACACGGTCAGCGTCACGTCGATCGCTGACGGCTCCGGGACGGCCTACAGCCCCTACATCTCCGGCTACATCGAATCCATCCAATACGTGAAGACCGATTATGCGGACGGCGTTGATTTCACGATCACGGCTGAAGCAACAGGTGAGACGATTTGGACGGAATCGGACGTCAACGCGGCAGTCATCAAGCACACACGCGCGGGAACGCACGCGACTACCGGCGCGGCCGCCCTCTTCGCCGCTCTCGGGGAGTCGGTCAATGATCGCATCGCGCTCGGCCGCGATCGCGTGAAAATCGTGCTCGCACAGGCTGGCAACGTCAAGACTGGCGCGTTCGTCATCACGACATCGGATAGCTGACCATGGAAACTTGGTATGTTTTAGAAACGGGTGACGCCGCCGATCCCCGTGACGTGGTCCGTGACGCGAGCGGGCTGCTACGGCACAAGGATGGCCGCAAGGTCGCCTATCGACCATATGGCCCGCGCTCGCGCAGTGTCGATCCGATTGCCGAGCGGGCGAAGGCCTCGCCGGTGCAAAAGCCCGCCGTGAAGGAAGCGAAGCCCGCTGAGTCGAAACCCGGATATGTGACACGCGACAGCAAGGCTCAGTAAGCGTGGGCATCTGGTCGCGCATTACCCAGCCGTTCCGGCGCAAGTCGGCGTCCGGCGCGGGATATTTCCTAAGTGACGGATGGTTGCCGCCTGGTTCCGCGTGGAACTGGTGGCAGACGGGCGGGAAGCTGCAACCCTACTCGTCAGCTTCAGCGATGGTAGAGGCTTGCGTCGGCGCCTATTCGCAGACGGTGGCCATGTGCCCCGGCGATCATTGGCGGATTACGCCAAACGGCGGTCGAGAACGCGTCTCGAATTCTGCGCTGTCGCGCATTCTGCGCAAGCCGAACGAATATCAGTCGATTTCAGATTTTCTGCTCAATCTGACACGCAGCCTTTACGATGATGGCAACGCCTATGCGCTGGCGCTGCGCAATGATCGATATGAGATCGCCGAGCTGCATCTGATGCGCCCGCGATCATGCTTCGCCAGGGTAGCGGAAGGCGGCGAAGTCTTCTATGCGCTCGGTGGCAATGAGATCATAGACCGGCGCATTGGCGGTCTTGCGGCGGTTCCGGCGCGCGACGTGCTCCATGTCCGGCTGCATACGCCGCGAGACCCGTTGCGGGGCGAAAGCCCGATCGTCGCCGCCGCGCTCAACGTCGCTGCCGGCAACGCTGCGCTGCAACAGCAGTTGGCCTTTTTTCTCAATCAGGCGCGCCCGTCGATGATGCTATCGACGGATCAGGTTTTGACGCTCGATCAAGTCAGGGCGTTGCGTGCGGCATGGGATGAGCAGACCAAGGGAGTAAATGCCGGCGGCACGCCGATTCTAAGCGCCGGTCTCAAGCCGCATACGGCGTCGACGACGGCGGATGACGCGCAGCTGGTTGAGACGCTGAAAATGAGCGATCAGAATGTCGCTTTGGCGTTTCGCGTGCCCCTACAGGTTCTAGGGCTCGGCGGCACGACCTATGCCTCAACAGAGCTTATGATGCAGTCGTGGATTGCATCCGGTCTCGGCTTCGCGCTCAATCACATTGAAGAGGCATTCGGCCGGCTGTTTCAGCTTCGCGGCGTGCCAGACGAATATGTCGAATTTGATACGAACGCGCTTCTGCGGTCCTCGTTCAAGGAACGGGTTGACGCGCTCAGCAGCGGCACGCATCGCGTCTACACGATAAATGAGGCTAGGGCGATTGAAGGGCTACCCGCCGTTGAAGGCGGCGATGAGGTTCGCGTTCAGCAGCAAGACGTTCCGCTGACGGCGTGGGAGAAGAGCCAGATTGCTAATCCGGCTTCGCCTGCTCTACCGGCTCCTGCCGCTCCGGCCAATAACGATAACGCTGACGCGGAAGCCGCGAAGGCGCTTCTCAAAATTTACAAGGGCCTTTCTTGATGTTTGACGGGGAGGCTTTCGGCGCAGAGATCGTCGATGTGGTGAAAAGCTACGTCGCACGAGCAACCGCGCCGTTGCTCGCTCGCATTGACGCGCTGGAAAAGCAGATTGCGGACATGCCTGCGCCGAAAGACGGCAAGGATGGCGCGCCGGGGCATGATGGCCGCGATGGCGTCGACGGCAAAGATGGTGAGCCTGGCGCTCCCGGCGAGCGTGGTCCTGAAGGGCTGCGCGGCGAGGTCGGGCCACAAGGCGAAAAGGGTGACCCTGGCGAAGCGGGACCGCGCGGAGAAAAGGGGGACCCTGGCGAGTCGATTGTTGGGCCTCAAGGTGAGCGCGGCGAGAAGGGCGATCCTGGCGTCGCTGGCGAACGTGGTGAAAAGGGCGATCCGGGTGAGTCAATCGTCGGCCCGCCCGGTGAACGCGGCGCGCCTGGCGAGAAGGGCGATCCTGGCGTCGCTGGCGAACGTGGTGAGGTCGGCGAGCGCGGCGATCCGGGTGAGGCCGGCGCCATCGGTGAACGCGGCCCGGAAGGGCCTTGTGGGAAGCTGCCAATGGTCAAAAGCTGGTCTGACGGCGTCTATTACGAAGGCGATGTTGTAGCGCATCTTGGCTCGATCTGGCAGGCGCAGAAAGATACCGGGCGAGCTCCGGGTCACGAAGATTGGATTGAACTCGTTCAGCGTGGTGCCGACGCGCGCGGGTTCACGGTGCGCGGCACATGGAGTGAGACGGAAGATTACGCCAAGAACGATATCGTTATGCTGAACGCCAGTTCATTTGTCGCGATCAGCGATGAGCCTGGACCATGTCCAGGGGATGGTTGGCATCTTTGGGCTGGCGCTGGCAAGACTGGCAAGCCGGGTCCGAAGGGCGACACGGGCGAAAAAGGCCGCGCCGGAAATGACGCGCCGTCTGTCATCGCCTTTTACGACAAGGACGGCGTGAAGGTTCTAACGCTCGGCGATGGTCAGGAGTTCCGCGCTTGACCATTTCCGTCTCTGTCGCCGCGACTGATCGTAGCCTCGTGACGGCGGCGGAAGTCTTGGCCGCAATCGGCGCGACGGCGACGTCAGCAATGATCCTCTATGTGTCGGATTTGATCTCGATGGAATGCCGAGTCGTCGCAGACGGCGTCAACCCGCCGACGCTGCGCGAGGAAACGATCGTCGAGACAGTCAGGGTCGTAACATCGAAGAACGAACTTGTCCTGTCGCGGCGCTTCATTGGCGATATCGTCAGCGTTACTGTCGACGGGTCGGCACTCGCCGAAACGGAATATGAAGTTGACGCTGCGGCTGGGATTTTGACGCGGATCGATTCAACTGGCGCGGTCATCTGCTGGTCGCGCGGCAAGGTCGTCGTGACCTATGACGCCGGCTTTGCGAGCGTTCCTGAGCCTTTGAAGTTGGCGGCGATCCGGGCCATTCAAGAGCAATTATCCGCGTCGGCGCGCGATCCGCTTCTCAGAGGCGAGACCGTCGAGGGGATCGGGCGCTTCGACTATTGGGTGAATGGCGGCGGCGCTTCGTCATCTGGTCCGATCTCGGGCTCCATATCGGCGATGCTTGATCCATTCAAAAGCATTTTCGCGTGACGCCATCGGCCGCGCGCGGGGCGCTAGATCGTCAGCTGGCGCAGCATGGCGAGGTCTGCACGCTTCGTCGCATTGTCGGCGGCGTGGCGCGGGATGTTGTGCTGCGCGCCTCGATACAAGACTACAGGCCGACAGAGTTAATTGGCGGGAATGGCCTAGAAGCGGGCGACTCGCATGTCATCATATCGGCGAGCGAGATTAATGCCGCGCAATGGCCGAACGCGGCGCTGCTTGCGACGACGACTGCCGGAGACCCGCGCGTCGCGGTCAAAGGTGACAAGTTCATTACGAGCAATGGTCGTGTGCGCGTCGTGCTCAACGCATGGGCAGCGCCTTACATTGGCGGCGAGTTAGTCCGCGTCGAAATGAACATCCGCTGAGGGGAAAGAAATGACCGTATCCGCATCTGTCAGAGTCGCACTATCCGTCTCGCAAACCGGGGCCAACGCATTCTCCGGCGGGCCGAATTGGAGCGGCGCGATCGATGAAATTCTGTCGTTCACTAACGGCACAGGCGCGAACCAGTGTGACCTCGCCTATGTCGCCGAGCGCACCGTCGCCAGCGCGACGAATGACGACATCGATCTTGCCGGCGTGCTGACCGATGCGCTTGGCGCAACGATCATTGCGGCGGAACTTGTCGCCCTGCTCATCATCAACAAGCAGAAAGACGGGACGGCCAATACGACTGATCTGACGATCGGGCTCGGAACCAATCCCGTTCTCGGCTTTCTCGGCGGGACGTTGCCGACGATCGGGCCACTAAAGCCGGGGGCCATGATCCTTTTGGCGTCGCCTGGTGCCGCTGGTCTCGGCGTGGTTGGCGCAGGCGCATCCGACGTGTTGCGCATCGCCAACAGCTCAGGCGCGCAGGCGAAATATCTCATCGCGGCCTTGGCCCGCTCGGCCTAGCGCTTCATTCTGACGCCGGGGCCGCCGTCTCGTGTGTCCCCGGCGTCAAGAAAGACGACGCCAGCCGCTTCAAGCGCCGACTTGATGGCGGCGAGGTTCTTGGTCTGCATGTTCGGCATGTCGTCGACAGCCTCAGCCCGTTGAAGGGCGGGATATGAAACGCCGCTATGCTCCGCCAGATCGCGGCCGGACCATTTGAGTAGAGCGCGCGCCGCTCTGATTTGCGCCCCGGTGATAAGCATCGCCGCAAAATCCATAGATGGCATGGGCTTGGCAAGGACAGTTTTTGGCATTCGTGACGCTCTCGTCGGCATGGGCGATATGGACGATATGGCCAATGATAAAAAACTTATCATTAGAGCTTGCAATTGAGCATAAAATGATGGATATAACAACCTCTGAATTAGATTGAAGGTTGGGCTGTGAAAACGATCATCGCAACGCTAAAGGGAGTGTCGCCGTATTCTCAATCGCGCTACTACGTGCGGGAACTTGAGCAAGGCGAGTCGGCGGATGACAACTATCGGCGCACGTGGCGCAACCATCTGCATACGGACAATTCCGGGGAAGTGATCATCCCGGCGAATTCTCTGAAGAACTGCCTCTCCGAGGCGGCGAAATTCATGAGCATTTCGGTTCCCGGAAAAGGGAAAGCGACTTACACTAAGAACTTCGAGGCCGGCGTGATGGTCGCGAAGTCGGCTTCGCTCGGCATCCGCAAGGATGATGTGCAAATGGAGGCTCTTTTCCTGCCGTCAGATGGCCGGCGCGGCGGTCCAAAGCGCGTCATGAAATACTATCCTATCATTCCCGAGTGGGAGGCTGAGGCGGAGTTCATCATCGTTGATGAAACTGTTTTGCAGTCGTCGATTAAGGATAGAACCAGGACGGTTTTCCAGGACGTTCTCGAAGGGGCTGGACAGTTTATCGGGATCGGGCGCTTTCGGCCGAGAAATAATGGTTATTATGGTAGATTCGAAATTCTCGGCATCAAAGAGGCCTGAATATCCACCGAGTAACGCAACGCGGCTCTATGCTACGCGGATCTGCGCTTTGCGACGCATCGCCCCGCTTCGCTGCGCGGCGCTTCGCCACGCTCCGCCTCGCGCCGCTACGCAACGCAACGTTTATTCGCCAGCGACAAGCAGACTACGGCCTGTTTCACGGTGGCGAAAGTCACCAATCAGCGCGCCGCTCCGCATCGCATCGCTCCGCAGCGCGCTGCAACACGCCGCGGCGCAGCGCTCCGCACCGCTTCGCAACGCATCGCAACGCAACGTTCTATTCGCCAATTCACCACGGATCGCCATATGACCGACAAACCCCGCTTTGAATCATCCGCCGATGTGGAGAAATGCGTCTCATACCTCCGCAAGAACAAGAACGATGGACTGCTCAGCTATGCCGATCTGTCCAAGGTCACGGGCCGCGATATCGTCGGCAAAGACCGATATATTCTAACATCTGCCCGCCGCATTCTTGAGCGCGACGGCCTCATGTTCGCGACGCAAACCGGCAAGGGCGTTATTCTGGCCTCTGATGCGCAGAAGGCCGAGCTATCGACGGACGGCGCCATCATAAAAACGCGGCGCATCGCCAGAGTTGCGAGGAAGCGCCAGCGGTCGGTCAATATTCAGAGCTTGACGGACGAGCAGCGCATGGCGTTCTGGGTCGGCAGTGCGATCCTCGGTGCGATTGATCAAGCGGCGAGCCGCGCGTTCAAGAATCGAGTTGAAGAAGTGTCGAACGCGTCGGATGCGCGTATCCCGCTCTCGAAGACGCTTGAGCTATTCTCCAAGATGCGCTCGAACAAGGACACGCCGCACTAGGCGGCATGGTTTCCGCCGCCGCGCGACGCATCGCCCCGCTTCGCGGCGCTCCGCAGCGCCCCGCCCCGCCTCGCAACGCAACGCAACGTATTAATTATTTCAACGGGGTCGCTAACTGCGGCCCCGTTTTCTATAGGGGCGGATGCATGGCGCGCGTCAGCGTATTCAGCCGCGAGATTGACCTTATCGTCTCGCGGCAGCTTTCGCCTGAAGCGCAACAACGCAAAGCGGCGCAATATGCGCGCAAGGTTCTCGCCGAGGCGCAGCAGACCAACAAGCGCGCTCTCGGGATCGTCCCGCCGCATAAGCAGTTCGTCGACGGCAAGGTCGGCGCAGCGCTCGAAAGCGTCAACACAGATCATGGTCGGATCGTCTTCACGTTCGAACTCGCGCATGAAATGCTGCGCTGGATCGGCGAACAGTTGGTCATCAATAGTCCGGTTCTGACCGGCCGATATCGCGACTCGCATGTCTTGCTCGCCGATGGCGTAGAGGTCGACGCGGACGGGAAAATCCCGGAAGCACAGACATTCGCTTTCGTCTCGACCGTGCCATACGCGCGCAAGATCGAGCGCGGTCTGTCCGATCAGGCGCCGGATGGCGTCTATGAGGTTGTCGCCGTTCTTGCCCAGCGTCGGTTCGGCAACATCGCTCGCATCAGGTTCACCTATAAATCGCTCGATATTCCGACAGAGCGGAGCCGCGCCGCGCGCGCTGCTGAGCGCAACAGCCGCTCGCCGGCGATCGTCGTCACGCTGCGCTGAGGTTACTGAATGAGCAAGAAAGTCGCAGTCGACGCGATTATTGCGCGGCTGAAAGCGAACTTCACGCTCGCGCCGGTGCTCGATCGCAACGTCACGACGCAGACGCCGGCCGATGGCTCGTCTTGGGTAAGGATTGAATTCCCCGTTGCCAGCAACCGACCCGCGACGCTGAAAAACGGCAATCGCGAAGATGGCGGCTTCCGCGTCGTCGTCGCAACCGCGCTCGGGGAAGGCGTCGATACGTCGAACACTTGGTGTGAGCAGATCGCCGCGATCTTCAGACGGCAGAAATTCGGCGGCGTTCAATGCTGGACGCCGACGATCCGCGAGGGCGTCGATGAAGGCAGCTACTTCATC
>Ga0172380_10007668_pt1 | contig 12059 bp, 8 predicted proteins | sample Leawe162metaG_FD_119747 | JGI IMG/M metagenome (GOLD analysis project Ga0172380, IMG submission 119747) | Leachate microbial communities from a municipal landfill in Southern Ontario, Canada - Leachate well 162 metaG | ecosystem: Engineered > Solid waste > Landfill > Unclassified | place...
GATAATAGTTATGAAGGCAGGCGCGGCAAAGAAGGATCGGGATGAGGTGCTCAGACGTATCAGGGAGCTGGGTTACAAGCCGCACGTAATCCATGGGGCAACAAGGGATGTGATCGGCGCGGTAGGTGACGAGCGCGGTAAGGCGGTTTTGCAGACGCTGGAATCCCTGCACGGCGTGGAGAATGTCCTGCCGATCCTGCAGCCCTACAAGCTAGCCTCCAAGGAAATCAAAAAGGAGTCGAGTCTGGTGCGGATCAGTGATGATGTTGTTATAGGCGGCAACCGGGTGATCATGATGGCGGGACCATGCTCGGTGGAGAATGAACAGCAGATCATAGAAAGTGCCATTGCGGTGAAAAAGGCCGGTGCCCATATACTGAGGGGAGGCGCCTTCAAGCCCCGTACCTCGCCCTATTCATTCCAGGGCTTGGAAGAAGAGGGGTTGAAATTGTTGGCCAAGGCGCGGGAACTTACCGGTCTGCCGATAGTCACCGAAGTCATCAATCCCGAAACCGCCGAGCTGGTGGCGGACTACGCGGACATCCTGCAGATTGGCGCACGAAACTCGCAGAATTTCGCCCTGTTGAAGAAGGTGGGGCAGATTGGCAAGCCTGTTCTGCTCAAGCGGGGCATGTCGATGACGATCCAGGAGTTCCTGATGAGCGCCGAATATATCATGAGCGAAGGCAACCAGTCGGTTATCCTGTGCGAGCGCGGCATACGCACCTTTGAGACCGCCACCCGCAATACGCTGGACATCTCGGCAGTGCCGGTGCTGAAGGAAAAGACCCATTTACCGATAGTCATCGATCCATCCCACGCTACCGGCAATCACCATTACGTGGCGCCGATGTGCTATGCCGCTGTTGCCGCCGGGGCTGACGGCCTGATCGTCGAGGTTCACCCCGACCCGGAACATGCCTCAAGCGATGGCCCCCAATCGCTCAAGCCGAAAAAATTCGAGGCTATGATGGCAAAGCTGCAACTGTTTGTTGAGGCGGCAGGAAGAAGTCTGTAACGCGGCTAAGGGGTTGATCCCGGATGGATGGGGGCAGGAGCGGCGAAGCCTGCCTCAGTCCCCATCCGTGGGAAACATCGTCTGGGCGATGGTCTGGAACGGCTTGGTCCCGGTGTGGTCTTGGCTTGGCCAGTCTGTAGTCGTTGGCGTCTGGGTAAGTAGAGTACCGACTTCGGTCACCGATAAGGGGTAACTCATCAGGTAGCCCTGAAGCATGTCGCAGTTGCGGCTGTCAAGGAATGTCAGCTGGTCTTCCTGTTCGACCCCTTCGGCAACGACATCGAGTTTGAGGGAATGGGCCATGAAAATGATGGCTTCAGCAATAGCCGCGTCATCTCCATTGGTATTGATGTCTCTGACAAAGGAACTGTCGATTTTGAGACGATCGATGGGGAAGTGCTTGAGATAGGATAGCGATGAATAGCCGGTGCCGAAGTCGTCAATGGCCAGAGTCACACCCAGGTTTTTCAGCTTTTGCAGTACCTGAACATTTTTATCGGCGTGTTCCATGATGGTGGACTCGGTCAATTCCAATTCGAGGCATTCGGCGGGAAGTCCTGATTCTGCCAGGATGGTCTGCACCAGCGTGGCAAAGCTGTCCTGCTTGAACTGGCGGGCCGAGATGTTGACCGCTATGCGCAACCAGGGATGACCGGCATCGTGCCACTTTCTGGCTTGGGTACAGGCCGTCCGCAGGACCCATTCGCCGATTGGCATGATCAACCCGGTTTCCTCGGCAATAGAGATGAATTGCTGTGGGTAGATGTTTCCCTTCTGGGGATGGCGCCAGCGGAGCAAGGCCTCTAATCCGGTGATGGCGCGATTCCTGATGTTGTATTGGGGCTGATAGACGAGATAGAATTCGTTCCTGGATATGGCCTGGCGCATGCTCGATTCGATCAGTTGCCGTGTGACTGCCTGGGCATTCATATCTTGTGAAAAGAATTGATAATTATTGCGCCCCCCCTCCTTGGCCTGATACATGGCGATGTCGGCATTTTTCAAAAGGTCGTCCACGGTGCTCCCGTCGCCCGGAAAGATTGAAATCCCAATGCTGACGCTCGTGTAGATCTCGTGTTCCTCGAACGTTACCGGCCTTTTGAGCGAATGAAGGATTTTTTCCGCCACCTTGGGCACATCTTCTGCTCCGGCCAGAAACGGCAGAATAACCACGAATTCATCCCCGCCAATCCGCGCCACGGTATCGGCGCTGCGCAGGCAGTTTTGGATGCGATCGGCACTGATCTTCAGCAGCCGGTCCCCATAGGCGTGGCCAATGGAATCATTGACCTTTTTGAAGTTGTCCAGATCAAGGAACAGCAGCGCAACATTGCGGTTATCGCGTTGGGCCATGATTATCGCCTGTTTCAGGCGGTCGGTAAACAGGACCCGGTTGGGAAGTCCTGTCAGAAAGTCATAATAGGCAAGTTTCTTGATTTCCGCCTCGGAGCGCTTCCGCTCGATGGTATAACGGATGGCGCGGCTCAGGAGCTGGATGTCGAATTTTCCCTTGATAAGGTAGTCCTGTGCTCCGTGCCGCATGGCAGTCAGGGCCAGTTCATCGTCATCCAGGCCTGTAAGGACGATGAGCGGCATTCCCGGGGCATGGGTATGCATGCGATGCAGTGTGTCAAGCCCCTGGCTGTCAGGCAGGGACAGATCGAGCAGGATGACATCGAAGTGGCGGTTTGTAACATGCTCAACAGCGCTTGCAATGCTGTTGGCGTCGCTGATCAGAAAAGGGGTTGCCCTGATTTCTCTGATATCTTTGAAGTGTTCTTTGATGAAACGGGCGTCCGCCGGATTGTCCTCGACCAGCAAGACCCTGATGATTTCATTGTTCATGGGTGGCGCTCACATTCCGGGCAATTTGACAATGGAAAACCAGAATTCTTCAATCGAGGAAACGATCCTGGAAAACTGCTCCAGATCCACCGGTTTGGTGATGTAACAGTTGGCGTGCAGGGAATAGCTCTTGAGGATGTCCTGCTCGGCGCTTGAGGTAGTAAGAACCACAACCGGTATGTTTTTTAAGGCCGGATCGCTCTTGATCTCTTCCAGGACCTCGCGACCATCCTTACGCGGCAGGTTGAGGTCGAGCAGAATGAGATCCGGTCTGACGGCATCAGGGTAGTCTCCCCTGCGGTACAGGAAATCGAGTGCTTCTACGCCGTCTTTGACGATATTGATGTTGTTACAGAGCTTGGCATCCTTAAGGACCTCGGTCGTCAAGCGGATATCGCCGGGGTTGTCCTCAACAAGCAGAATCTCCACAGCCCTCAGGCAACCTGATACCATGGGAATATCCCTCCAAAAACGAAAGTGGTGATGATGAACTACGGCGATTGACGGCTAATTCCGGCATTTAACCGGTAGGCTGAATGAAAAACATGATCCCTTGCCTGGTGCTGACTCCAGCCAAATACGGCCGTTGTGCAACTCTACAACCCGCTTGCATATTGCAAGGCCGATACCTGTTCCGGTGAATTCACTGCGGTTGTGCAGCTTCTTGAAGATCTTGAAAATCTTGTCATTAAACTCTTTTGCAATACCGATGCCGTTGTCACGGATCGATATGACGATCTGGTCGCCATCCTTACTGCTGGTGACAAATATTCTTGGTTCCTGTTCGCCCCTGAATTTGAGGGCATTGGAGATCAGGTGGTGCAGAAGAAGCGTCAGCATGGAGCGGTCCCCATAAATTGCCGGCAGTTGAGCGGACGTAATTTGCGCCCCGCAACCGGCAATCTGTTCGGTGAGATCTGCCAGCACCGCCTTTAGAATGGCATTGCCGTCGTTGAGGGCATTGTCCATCTCTTTCCTGCTAAGGCTGATGTAGTTGAGCAGGTCGCTGAAAAGTTGCTTCATGAGTTGCACATTCTGCACGGTGAGGGAGATGTATTCATCGGCGTTTCTGTCCAGTCGTCCGCGGTACTGACGTTCCAGCAACTGCACGAAGCCGCAGATGCCCCTGAGCGGTTCCTGCATGTCATGGTAGGCGATCATGGAAAATTCCTGCAATTCAGCCGTGGTCCGCTCCAGTTCGTCGGCCTTGGCCGCCAGTTCGCCTGTTGCCCTGCGCTTCTGGGTGACGTTGATCATGAGCAGTACGATGATGATCGTCAGGCTGGTGATTATGCCAGTGGTTACCCATACCAGTGTGGTGTATTTTTCGTAAAAAGTAGTCGGCTTGTTGATCAGTATGCTGTTTGCCGGCAGCCGCGACAATGGGATATTGAAGCGGGTGAGCATATTATAGTCAAACATGACACGCGATATTCTGCCCGTGCAGACCGGCATGGAGGCGATATCCCGGCCGTTCAGGATCTCGATGGCCATTTTGGCGGCCTTGGTGCCGTGCAGTTTTCCCCCCAGCAGGCAGCCGCCGGTTATTCCGGACCCCATTCGTTCTTCATGTGCCGCGTATACCGGAACCGGTGAGTTGTCACCCAGCAATTTGGCTATTTTGCGATGATCGAAGACCCTGCCAACGCTATCGCGACTGTAGGATAAGGCAAAAACCAGGGTTGTCGGCGGCAGCGATTTGACCTGGCGCAACAATTCCTCGGTACTGATGTTGTCCATATATCGGATCGCTACAATGCCTTTCAGGTCTTGCAGGTCTTTTTCCGCCTGACTCCGGGTGGCAAGCCCGGTAGAAGTGTAGTCATGGATGATAAAGATTTCACGCGTGCCGGGGTGTGTGTTGAGCATGAGTTTGACACTGCCGCTGACGTCGAGCATTTTCGCCACTCCGGTCACTTTGTTTTGACCGGCCATCATTTCGGGTTCAAAGTCATTGATTCCGCAGAACACGATTGGTGTTCCGGGAAATATTTCATCACGGTACTTCAGGGCAAAGTCCAGGGCCGGATTGTCGGCCGCGATGATTATTGATATCTTGATGTTGCTGAATTTGCGGAGGAAAAGCGCCCTCAACTCCTTGAAATGTTCTTCCTTGGGGAAGAACTTGCAGTCCAGGTATTCAACTATCGGCTCTTCATCCGGACGGGCCTTCTGCAGTGTCTCGACGATACCTTCGATCTCGTTGTCCGACCACGAATAATAGGGATGATAGGAGTCAAGAATCAGGATTTTGGATTTTTGTTCAATACCGGCATCGGCGATTGCCGGATGGCTGATGAGGCAGCAGAGCAGGAAGGACGGCACACACAACGCTGCCGTGCTTGCGAAGAGCCTCATAAGCACGCCTCTTAAGCGGACAATTGGATTTGGTTGTAATGTCATCATAATCCGGTTGCCGCCTGTAGGCCTTTACTGATCGTGAACGTAAAGGTTGTCCCCTTGCCTGGTTCGGAAGCAACACTGATTTTCCCGTTGTGACGCTCTACGATTTTTTTGCAGACCGCAAGTCCGATTCCGGTTCCGGGATACTGATCTCTGGGATGCAGGCACTGGAATATCTCGAAAATACGTTCGAAGAATTGAGGTTCGATGCCGATGCCGTTGTCGCGGACACTGATCTCCCATTCATTCTGCCTGTCGCATATGCCGACGTGGATCGCCACTGCACCTGAACCCCGGAACTTTATGGCATTCCCGATAAGGTTCTGGAACAGTTGCGACATCTGGACGTCATCGCCATACATGATTGGAAGAGGGTCGTGGGTGATCTCCGCTCCGCTCTCGATGATGGCCTGTCTCAGGTTGTCAATGGTACGCGCAAAAACGGTCTGGCAATCAAAGCTGGCAAAATCTTTCCCTCTGGAATCGACCCGGGAATAGCTGAGCAGATCCGTAATCAGCTGCTGCATGCGCTTGGCCCCGTCGGTGATGAACCCAATGAAGTCGTCGGCATCGCTGTCCAGCTTGCCCTTGTAACGTTTGGCCAGCAGTTGGATAAAACTCGTAATGGTACGCAGGGGTTCCTGGAGGTCATGGGAGGCTATATAGGCAAAGTGTTGCAGTTCCTTGTTGGAAGCTGCCAGTTTGCAGGACATCTCTTCCCGTTCAAGCTCGGCAAATTTGCGCTGTGTCAGGTCCGATATAACGAAATAAACCTGGTCCTGGTCGTCCACAAGCTGGAATTTCCAGTGTATCCAGCGGGCTTCGCCGCTGACCATGTGATACATGCAATCGTCTTCGGCGGTAGAATTTTGTGGCTCAGCGTTTACCGTTACCGTTGCCGGGCTCGGAAAACCAAGATCCTGCAGGTGGGCTCCGACAAGCTCTTCGGGATGGTAGCCCAGTATTGCGGCGCAGGCCGGGCTGAGAACGGAAATTTTCCCCGAGAGATCGGCAATACCGAGTATGTCGGGTGTCAGGTTGAAAATCCTGTTTCTTGTCTCTTGCAGTTTACTGACACGATTGTTGATGTCCCACCAGTATACGCCGACGAGCAGCGTGATCCCCCACAGGTGCAGGCAGTGGCGAAGTGGGACCAACACGGCTGTATAACGATATGAAACGGCAATATTAAAAAGCTGGAGAGCGTCGTCACCAAAAAAGTAGAGGAATGCGACTACCGCGGACCAGGGGATTTTCTGTTTTTTGATTCGGGCATAACAAAACGCCCCGAGCAGCGTGCCGTAAATGCAGACAGCAGAGGCCCGAAACGCGATCTCTCCCCAGAAATGGTCGAAAAACGCACCGGTATAGGGAGCTTTCGGGGATAAGAGCAAGGCTTCATCGAGAAACCTGATCCATAACGGGGCCGTGATCAGATAGAGGCAGAATGTCACGGCAGAGCATGCAATCAGGAAGAGCCGCGCGAACTTTTCAAAATCGAGATAATACCTGAGAAAGGCATATCCCATCAAAATGACCGAGAGCATGGTCACGGCGTGCTCATAGGGGGGGTAGTAGCGGAAAAGCGCGGGAAAGGAGACATAACCGCGGAAGCTGCCGTATTCGGCGATGAACATGAACAGTTCCCGGCTGATGCCGACCAGGGCTGCCAGGGCAAAAAACAGGTGTTGGCGGTCTTTTGTGGCCCGCCACATCCGTAAGGAGACTAAGAGAAGGGTCCCCCAAAAGAAGGCTGCCAGAAGAAAGCGCACGGCATTATTGGCCGGGTCGCCGGGGCCTCCTCCAAACTGGGTTAGGATAAGGATCAATTCATGGAGCATGTGCTCTTTCTTGGCGATTCAAGTCTTTGATTTGGGAAAATTCGAAGCCGAGATTGAGTATTGTGCAAATCGTCGTACTGGTTTGACGTAGGGTTACCCCACCACAGATATGGGTTGCATTGTATGCGCATATAAATATTTTAACAAGAAAAACCACGGTATATCAGAACGATGGGGGATTGAAATATTTTGATTACCGTGGTTTACAATTACGATTTGTGCAGTAATATTATTGAAATATATCAATCAATGACCTCTATTTGATTAATATAGCTTGCCAGTTGTTTGTAAGCCTTTGCCTGAAAAGCCCCCTACAGTTCTTCAATCTCCCGGATTTACATGTGGTGCGGTGTGTATGAAAGGCCGGCATTATGATCGAAAAGAGACAGAACATAAGGATTGGATGTTTTACGAAATGTATGCTGTATTACAACGATTCCAAGTATTGGTGCGTTCTGGAAAACATTTCTTTCACCGGTGCCCTGGTCAGGATATGTGGAACACTTCCAGTCGGATTACGTGCGGGAGACAAATGCAATCTGATCTTATACAATGATCCTGCTTCCTGCTCCGGAGAGTACAACAGTAAAATAGCCCGCCTCAACTCTCCCAGAATCGGTTTATGTTTCCTGGAACGGGATGAATATGACTCCTGAATATATTCAGGGTAGTTAACCGCTGCAAACTCCGCATACACCACCAATTCAAGCAGCTGATGGTTTGTCGCTAAAGTGCCCGGGGAATCACGCCAAAGCTTTCATACGGCTCTTCTGCTGGTTTGATTGAATGAACTCGCCATGGATTTGAAACTCGCTTTGGCCTTTACTTTTTGTCCAAAATATGCACAATCTTTGAAGTTAAATATCGGGTAAATCCAGGTAAAAACTAATTATTACGCAGTGTTGCAATTGTGTGGGTGGTCGCGCCACTTGAATATTGAGGGGGGAGTTTATGGGCCTTCGCCTTAGCGCCGTATCATTTCTATTGCTTGCCATATTGTTTGTTGCACTCAAGTGTGCTGATGCCAATGCCGAGGTAACTGAGACCTCAGTCTTGGAACGGTCCATGTCGGAAACCTTGGATCTGTGGCGTGAAGGACGATTTGAGCAACTCTACGAGAGCTTGTCGCACCGAGGCAGGACCACCAAGGAAAATTTCATTGCAAGGATGCGTGAAACAACAATAAGGCCGGCATGTTGCTGGCAAAAGCTTCAAAACTTCAGGGTAATGCATGAAAAGCGCACCGAGGCCACCGTCTATGTCAGGGTCAACCTCGAAGGGACCCCCGGGCCGGTGGACTCAAGCACCCGCGACTTCAAGCTCTCTCTCGAGGATGGCGGCTGGAGGATGCAGTTGAATGACATCTTCAGCCTGGCCGGCGTTACCGGAAAAAAGGGGAAGAGCAGCAGCTCTCGCCACAAGAACAATATCATTACCGCGCCCTATCAATAGCGGCCAGGGGGAAAGAATCATGGAACAGCTCAGATCAACACCGCTTTGCAGCCGGCACGAGGCTCTCAAGGCGCTGATGGCCCCGTTCGGCGGGTGGAACATGCCGATCCAGTATGAGGGTATCATTGCCGAACACAAGTGGTGCCGGGAGCAGGCCGCGCTCTTCGATATCTGCCACATGGGAGAGTTCCTTTACCAAGGGGATTTCGCGGCCGGCGGCCTGGAGGACGTCTTTACCTTTTCGGTAAAATCGATCCCCATCGGACGCTCGCGCTATGGTTTCCTGCTGAACGAGCAGGGGGGGATCATCGATGATCTGATTGTCTTCCGTCTGGCCGAGGACAAGGCCATGGTCGTGGTCAATGCCGCCACATCCGACAATGATTTCATGGTCATCAAGTCCCGTCTGCGTGGCGGCGAATTCACCGATATCTCCGCGGATACGGGCAAGCTTGATATCCAGGGACCGCGTTCAAGGGACGTTATGATAGCAGCCTTTGGCGACGGCATTGCCCAACTTCCCTATTTCAAGTTTACAACCATGGAAATTCTCGGCAGCGAGGCCATTGTCAGCCGCACCGGCTATACCGGCGAACTGGGCTACGAGATTTTTCTGCCGGCCGCCAAGGCCGGGGAGCTGTGGGACCTGCTGCTGAACGATGGCCGGGTGAAGCCTGCCGGCTTGGGGGCGCGGGATGTATTGCGCCTGGAGGTCGGTTACTCCCTTTATGGCAGCGACATCGACGAGGCCACGACGCCATTGGAGGCGGACCTGGAAGGGTTTGTCAATTTCGAAAAGGATTTCGTCGGCAAGGATGCGCTGCTGCGCCAGAAGCAGCAGGGGGTAATGCGCAAAAAGATCGCCTTTGAGGTCATTGGCCGCCGCTCTCCGCGCCACCACTACGAGATCTGCCTGGCTGGAGAGGCGGTCGGGAATGTGACCAGCGGCGTGTTTGCGCCGATGCTTGGCTGCGGCATCGGCCTGGGATATGTTAAGCCGGAAGCTGCGGTGATCGGTGCTCCGCTCACGGTCCTGCATGACCGGATCAGCATGGAGGCGACGGTCTGCCAATTGCCCTTCTATCGCGGCGGGTCGTTGCGATCTTGATATTTGCCCATTGGAATAAGTGATAGCTATTTTGAATACCGGGAGGAAAAAACATGAGCACGTATTTCACCAAAGAACACGAATGGGTCAAGGTTAAAGAAGGGATCGGCGCGGTCGGCATCAGCGAGCATGCTGCCCATGAACTGGGGGATGTGACCTTTGTCGAGCTGCCCAAAATGGACAAGATCGTCAAGCAGTTCGAGGTGCTGGGGAGCATCGAGTCGGTCAAGGCTGCCAGTGACATCTATGCCCCGATTTCCGGGAAGGTGGTCAAGGTCAACGAGGCTTTGAACAACACACCCGAGATTGTCAACGAGAGCGCCGAGGATGCCGGCTGGATGGCCTGGATCGAAATCGCCGACGAATCGGAACTGAAGAACCTGATGACCAGCGAGCAGTACGAGGAATTCCTGAAAACATTGTAACTGGCAGAGGCGTCACTTGTGGGCGCCTTTTGCATTGGGCAAACAGAAAGCAGGGCAGGCCAAGGCCTGCCCTTACCATATAACTGATTTGGAGAATGCAATGAACAACAGTCATTACTGCCCCCACTCGCCGGAAGAGATCAGCGAGATGCTTGCGGCAATCGGTGTTTCAGGCATAGAGGAACTCTTTGCGCCGATCCCGCCGGAGCTGCGGGCCAAGACCTTCAACATTCCGCCCGGCATGTCCGAGTTCGAAACCTATGCCAGGATGCAGGCAATTGTCGCGGATAACAGCAGTGCCATGCTCAATTTTATCGGCGGCGGCTTCTACGATCACGTCATCCCGGCCGTGGTTGACCATCTGTCCGGCCGGTCCGAGTTCTACACCGCCTATACGCCCTATCAGCCGGAATGCTCCCAGGGGACGCTGCAGGCCCTGTTCGAGTACCAAACCGCCATTTGCCGCCTCACCGGGATGGATGTCAGCAACGCCTCGCTCTATGATGGGGCCACGGCCTGTGCCGAGGCAGCCATGATGGGGCTGCGCGTGACCGGCAGGAACAGGATCGTGGTGGATGGCTGCCTCAATCCCTTCTCCCGCCAGGTGCTGAAGACGTATCTGTTCAACCTCAAGGTGGAGGTGGTGGAGATCGCACCTCTCGATGGCACGCTCAACCGGGAGGAATTGGCCAAGGTGCTGGATGACAGCGTGGCTGCCGTTCTGGTGCAGAACCCCAACTTCTTCGGCTGCGTGGAGGATTTCAGCGCCATTGCCGATCAGGTCCACGCTGTTGGCGCCCTCCTGGTGGCTTCGGTCTACCCGATTTCGCTCGGCTTGCTCAAATCGCCTGCCGAGATGGGGGCGGACATTGCAGTTGGCGACGGCCAGAGCCTGGGGAACCCGCTTTCCTTTGGCGGCCCTTCCTTTGGCTTCATAACAGCAAAAAAGGCCTTGATTCGCAACATGCCGGGCAGGATCATCGGCGAAACCATCGACAAACAGGGACGGCGCGGCTATGTCCTGACCCTGCAGGCGCGGGAACAGCATATCAAGCGTCACAAGGCCACCTCCAACATCTGCAGTAACCAGGGCCTGTATGCCTTGCGCGGCCTGATCTTCCTGTCGTCAATCGGTCGGCAGGGAATGGTTGAAATGGCTGCCCTGAATCGCGACAAGGCCGAATATGCCAAGGCCCAGTTGGCTGATATTCCGGGGGTGACGGTTTTGCAGAGCGCCCCTACTTTCAACGAATTCACGGTTTTCCTGCCCCGGCCGGCCGCCGGAGTCGTGGCTGACCTGCTCAAGTTGGGCATTGCCGCGGGCGTGCCGCTGGGTGATTACTACGATGATTCGGCCAACGCCCTGGTGGTGACGGTGACCGAGAAGAGAACCAGGAAAGAAATTGACCACTTTGCCAAGGAATTGGAGGCGGCGTTATGCAACTGATCTATGAAAAATCTACGCCCGGTCGTTGCGGAGTCAAGCTGCCTGCCTCGGATGTGCCCGCAGCGCCGGCGCTTCCCGGCAATCTGCTTCGCAAGCAGTCCGCCGGGCTGCCTGAAATCTCAGAGCTGGACTTGGTGCGGCACTTTACCATTCTTTCCCAGAGGAATTTCTCGGTGGATACCAACTTCTATCCCTTGGGGTCCTGCACCATGAAGTACAATGCCAAGGTCCTGGAGAACGCGGCGGCTCTGTTCGCCCCCCTGCACCCCATGACGGCGCTGTTGCCGCAGGGCGCTGCCTGCTGTCAGGGGACCCTGGGCATGCTTTACGACCTGGGGCAGATGCTGGCCGATATCACCGGCATGGACGAGGTGACCACCCAGCCCCTGGCCGGTGCCCACGGCGAGATGACCGGCATCATGCTGATCTCTGCCTATCACAAGGCAAAGGGCAACAAAAAGCGCTATGTTCTGGTGCCGGACTCCTCCCACGGCACCAACCCCGCCTCGGCAGCCATGGC
>Ga0172380_10007669_pt1 | contig 12056 bp, 7 predicted proteins | sample Leawe162metaG_FD_119747 | JGI IMG/M metagenome (GOLD analysis project Ga0172380, IMG submission 119747) | Leachate microbial communities from a municipal landfill in Southern Ontario, Canada - Leachate well 162 metaG | ecosystem: Engineered > Solid waste > Landfill > Unclassified | place...
GCTTGTTGAAACTCTACTGTTCGTGTGAGTACTCGGTTTTTCCTACGCAGTCCGTATCGTGACTTCCGTCGCAGTTCCCGGTCAGTTCCCCAACCTCCGCCAAGCCTTTCAGCTCAACTCACCACATCCCCTGACCTTCGATTCTCGATCAGCAAACCCAATACCTACTGCCGCCTTCCCAAGCACCCACACCTATCGGTTGTCTGATTTTTAAAGAACTATTCAGCAACATAAATTGCTGTCCGCATTAAGCAGAGAAATGAGATTATAGAGACGAAACTAAATCTTGTAAACACCCACGACATCAAGTAATGTAATCACTTGCGTATTGCTTGATCGGAAGGCCGAGTCGGCAGGCAGGGATTTTTCATAAAACCTTAGTAAACAAATTCATGAAATATAAAGTTCATGAGGAATAGCATCTCTACTTCGAACCTGGAAAAGCACACTCCGATGATGCAGCAATATCTGCACATCAAGGCGCAGCATGCCGATATGTTGTTGCTCTACAGGATGGGCGACTTTTACGAGCTGTTTTTTGCCGATGCTGAAAAGGCTGCACATCTACTCGATATCACCCTGACACGTAGGGGCCAGTCTGGCGGGCAACCGATTCCCATGGCGGGGGTTCCCTACCATGCTGTCGAGCAATATCTCGCACGCCTGGTGAAACTTGGCGAATCAGTCGCGATTTGTGAGCAGATAGGCGACCCTACAACAGCCAAGGGGCCTGTTGAACGAGCCGTAACACGCATCGTCACGCCAGGCACATTGACTGACGCAGCCTTGCTCGATGACAAGCGCGATTGCCTTCTGCTATCGCTGGTAATGAAAAAATCAGGTCGGGGCACAGATATCGGGCTGGCGTGGCTAAATCTGGCCAATGGCGATCTGCGGCTCCTGGAATGTGCATCCAGTAAATTGGCTGCGCAATTTGAACGTTTGCGCCCCTCCGAGCTGTTGCTGCCGAGCGATCTGTCCTCCGACATTCCTGAACTCAGTGGCTTGACTACCAAGCGCCTACCCACCTGGCATTTCGACGCAGAGTCCGCCGCAAAACTTTTAACCGATCATTTTGGCACGCGCGATCTGTCCGCTTTCTTACCCGAGGGTGCTGAGGGATTGTCGCTCGGTCTTGCCGCTGCCGGCGCTCTCTTCCTGTACGCGCAAAACACACAGCAGCAGGCATTGAAACATGTCACCAGCATCAAGATAGAGCGAGATACAGAGTACTTGCGCCTCGATGCTGCAACTCGCCGCAATCTTGAAATTTCCGAAACATTGCAGGGCGAACCCTCTCCCACTCTCCTCTCGATACTCGACAGTTCGGTAACCAGTATGGGCGCCCGCTGGCTGCGTCATTGCTTGCATCACCCGTTGACTGACCGGCACGCAGCAGCTTTACGCCACCAGGCTGTCGCCGAGCTTATGGAGGCAATGACAGATACTCCGCGCCATGTCGCTTTTCGCAAAAACCTACGCGGCATTGCCGATATCGAACGGATCACTGCACGCATAGCACTCAAAAGCGCCAGACCACGCGATCTTTCGGCCTTGCGCGACAGCTTGTCCATGCTCGGGCAACTGACCCAGACACTCGATGCAGCGATTGCGCCGCTGCTGCAGGAAATTCTTGCTGCGCTCGCCACACCACATGATGCACTCGATCTGCTGAAACGAGCCATCCTTGCTGAACCTTCAGCAGTAATACGAGAAGGCGGAGTAATTGCGAACGACTACGACGCGTCACTCGACGAATTGAGAGCGCTACAAGGCAATTGTGGAGAATTTCTCCTGGAACTCGAGTTAAGGGAAAAAGCACGCTCAGGAATTGCCAACCTCAAGGTCGAGTTCAACAAAGTGCATGGCTTCTATATTGAAGTAAGCCACGCCCATGCTGCGAAGGTTCCGGATGACTATCGCCGGCGCCAAACCTTGAAAAATGCCGAACGCTATATCACGCCTGAATTAAAGAACTTCGAAGACAAAGCCCTCTCGGCGAACGAGCGGGCACTGACGTTGGAAAAGCAGCTCTACGAGGCGTTGCTAACCCAGCTTGCCTCATTTATCCCCGAGCTACAACGCATCGCCCGAGCATTGTCTTTGGCTGACGGGATATGCTGTTTCGCCCATGCTGCGCAGTGCTACGATTATTGTCAGCCACAATTCCAGGAAGCGTCTGGAATCGAAATTGTAGACGGCCGCCATCCGGTGGTGGAAGTAAAACACGGCATCAGAACCGGAAAATTTATCGCTAACGATACCCACTTTTCCCTTGCGCGAAGGTTGCTTCTAGTCACCGGACCGAATATGGGTGGCAAATCGACCTACATGCGCCAAACTGCGCTAATTGTATTGCTTGCCCACTGCGGCTGCTTTGTTCCGGCAAAATCGGCCTGCCTGGGCCCCATCGACGCCATCTTCACCCGCATCGGCGCATCTGACGATCTGGCGTCGGGCCGTTCAACTTTCATGGTTGAAATGACGGAAGCCGCAGCCATACTGCATGATGCAACCGAACGGTCTCTGGTACTGATGGATGAGATCGGCCGTGGCACATCAACCTTTGACGGGATGGCTTTGGCCTTTGCGATCGCCTGTCACCTGGTGGAGAGAAACCGCGCTTACACCCTGTTCTCAACTCATTACTTTGAGCTCACACGGTTAACTCGAGATTATCCCGAGTGTGCCAATGTGCATCTTGACGCGGTCGAGCACGGAAACAACATCGTCTTTTTGCACAGCGTAGAAGAGGGGCCTGCCAGCCAAAGCTACGGCATCCAGGTAGCTGCACTGGCAGGGATTCCTGGAAGCGTGATTCGATCAGCAAAACGACGGCTTAGCACGCTGGAAAATCGGGAAATAGCCTCGGCTGGAAACAGTATGCAGGCGGATCTGTTCGCCAATACCAATGAACCTGTCGCGGCAGAACCACATCCGGCCCTGGAAATGCTCCGTGATCTGGAGCCGGACTTACTCACACCTCGCGAAGCCCTGGAAAAACTCTATCAGATAAAACGCCTGACCAACCCAGAGTAACCAGCAACTGCTAATGATGATGCCCTTGCGGTCCATGCACGTGACCATGAGCAAGTTCATCAGCAGTTGCCGGACGCACATCCACTACGGTGCAATCAAACACCAGTGAAATGCCGGCAAGGGGATGATTGCCATCGACGACAACTTTGTCGCCTTCTATATCCGTGATGGTGAATAGCATGTCTTCTTCATCGTCTTCGCTGCTGCGCTCGAATTGCATGCCAATCTCTATGTTTTCCGGAAACAGGTTGCGTGCTTCGACATTGACCAATTCAGCGTCATATTCGCCAAAAGCTTCCTCCGGTTCAAGTTTAAGTTTAAGCTTACTGCCAATATCCTTGCCATGCAGTTCTTCCTCTATTCGCGGGAATATGCCGTCATAGCCACCATGAATATAGACGAGCGCCTGATCTCCTTCGTCAATCAGATTGCCATCAATATCGTGCACTTTATATTCAAGAGTCACTACGGCGTTTTTCGCGATTTGCATGGCTTCTCCAGTTGTTTCACAAGTTGCAGCACTTCGGCAACATGCCCACGGGGCTTGATGTCGTACAGCGCGTGTCGAATGATCCCCGTACAGTCAATGACAAAGGTAGAGCAAACGATGCAATGCTTGCGCATGCCATTTTTCTCTCGGAGTTGACTGACGCCATATTTACGACTCACTTCACCATCGTCATCCGACAGCAAGCTGACTGAAAGCCCGTGTTTGTCTCGAAATTCCGCATGGCTCAAACAGTCATCCCGGCTGATACCCACAATCACACAGCCCAAGCGTTCAAACTCTTCCTCATGATCACTGAAATCGATAGCTTCGAGGGTACAAAACGGACTATCGTCCCTGGGATAGAAAAACAGCACAGCATGCTGCTTGCCATGCAGCGATGACAATGCAAAGGTCTCCATATCCGCATCGGACAGGGTAAATAAAGGAGCAGGTTGACCGGCTTGCAGCACTATCACTATCCCATGAAGTGACAGCCGGATTCTAACCGAGGCTTTTGAAGAAAAACCAGAATCGTGCGAGTCAAATAAGCTGACGAGGCAACCCCGAAGTGCCCCTGACGAACAGATGGAAATTCCCCCTCTCGCTGAGACAGCAACCGATTGGGATAACTTAGTCCGAAGGAATCAGAAATGCAGCGGACGCTTGTCGACGGATAGTGCAGCCTCGTGCATCGCTTCGGATAGCGTCGGGTGTGCATGGCAGATGCGGGCAATATCTTCTGAAGCAGCACCAAACTCCATCGCCACCACGGCTTCAGCGATCAGTTCGGAAGCGTTGTTGCCGATGACATGCACGCCAAGTATCCGGTCACTCTTGGCATCGGCGAGCATTTTTATGAATCCGGCGGTATCGCCCTGTCCAAGTGCGCGCCCATTGGCCAGAAAGGGCATCTGGCCAACACGATAATCGACGCCATCGCTCTTCAACTGCTGTTCCGTCTTTCCAACCCAGGCAATCTCCGGGTGCGTATAGATGACCCAGGGAACCGTGTTGTAATCGACGTGCCCTGCCTGACCGGAGATCAGCTCCGCCACCATGACGCCCTCTTCCATGCCTTTGTGCGCCAACATCGGCCCAGGCACCACATCGCCAACAGCCCAAACGTTCTCCAGATTGGTTCGGCAGTGTTCATCGACTGCGATGCGTCCGCGTTCATCCAGTTTCAGTCCGACGCCATCGCACCCCAACCCGTCGGTGTTGGGTAAACGACCAACTGAAACGATCAGTTTGTCACATTCAAGCAGAGCGGTTTCATCGCCGATTTCGTATTCAATACTGACTGATTTCTTGCCGACGCTCACCGTGGTAATCTTGACGCCCAAGTGAATATTTAGTCCCTGCTTGCGAGTAAATATTTTCCATGCTTCATTGGCGACCGCCTGATCGGCGGCTGCCAGGAAATCCGGCAAGGCCTCCAGAATCGTGACTTCTGCACCTAACCGTTTCCAGACGCTGCCTAACTCAAGCCCTATGACGCCTGCCCCGATGACACCCAAGCGCTTCGGCACACTCTCCATGGAAAGAGCCCCGACATTGTCGCAAACGATTTTGTTATCGACAGGCACTCCCGGCAGGTGACGCGGTTTGGAACCAGTGGCAATGATAACGTGCGTCGCTTCAACGATTTCGCTGCCGCTACCAGAAGCTATCTCAATCTGCCATGGCTCGTTCTCGCGGGGATTATCTGCGCACCCCTCAAAGCTTGTGTTGCCCGGCGCTGTAGAAATTCGTTTGGGTGATGCTACAAACTTGCCATGCCCAACCAGCAAGGCCACCTTGTTCTTCTTGAAGAGCCCCCTGATGCCACTGGTCAACTGCGTTACGATGTTGTCCTTGCGACGCACCATTGTGGCAACGTCCATTTTGACGTTGTCACAAGTGATGCCGTGCATCACAAAAGCGTGATTTGCCTGGTCAAAGTACTCAGATGACTGGAGTAGCGCCTTGGACGGAATACAGCCAACATTCAAGCACGTGCCGCCAAGGCGTACTTCGCCCTTGGGATCGGCATACGACTGAGATTCGACGCAAGCCACAGTCAGTCCCAACTGTGCGGCACGAATTGCAGCCACGTAACCGCCAGGGCCGCCGCCAATGACGATCACATCGAATTGCTTTGGCATCTATTGTTCTCCTCAAACTTCCAGTAACAGTCGGGTCGGATCTTCCAGCATCTCTTTCATGGTCACAAGCCCGAGCACAGCTTCGCGTCCATCAATAATCCGATGGTCATAGGACAGGGCAAGATAGTTGATCGGCCGTACCACTACCTGGCCGTTCTCCACTACGGGCCTATCCTTAGTGGCATGCACGCCGAGAATCGCTGATTGCGGTGGGTTGATGATCGGGGTCGACAACATCGACCCAAATACGCCGCCGTTTGAAATAGAGAACGTTCCACCGGTGAGTTCTTCTATGGTCAGTTTGCCATCCTTGGCCTTGGCGCCAAAATCCGCAATGGTTTTTTCTACCGCAGCCAACGACAACTGGTCTGCATCACGCAAAATAGGCACGACCAGTCCACGCGGGCTACCGACGGCAATACCGATATCGAAATAGCCATGATAGATGATGTCATTACCATCCACGGATGCATTAAGTAGTGGGTATTTCTTGAGGGCTGCCACCGCTGCCTTGACAAAAAAGGACATGAAGCCCAAACGAACGCCATGTTCCTTCTCGAATTTTTCCGCGTACAGCTTGCGCAACGCCATGACCGGCGCCATATTGACTTCATTGAAAGTTGTCAGAATGGCGGCCGTGGATTGCGACTGCACCAGGCGTTCGGCGATACGGGCACGCAAGCGTGACATTGGCACACGCTGCTCGGGGCGGTCAGCCAGGATGCTATCGATATTCACCGCTGCAGGTTGAGCCAAAGCAGGTTTTGTAGTCACTGCCGGAGACGAAACTGCAGAAGGTGCGACTACAGCAGCCGGACCACCCGCCGTACCCAAGGCATCGGCTTTGGTGATGCGGCCATCGCGGCCCGTTCCTTTGATGCTAGCAGGATCCACTCCCTTTTCCGCCATGATCTTGCGCGCTGCAGGCATGGGGTGCGGCGCACCTCCGGCAACGGGCGCCTCCGTGGCAAGCTGTGTTTTGCTTGGTGGAGAAGGCGCTGCAGACTCGCTGGCCTTGGCATCGCTGTCGATTTGCGCGATGACTTCTCCACTAACCACCAAGGCACCATTTTCCTTGAGAATTTTTACGATAACCCCTGCACCAGGGGCTGGCAGTTCAAGGACAACCTTGTCTGTTTCAATATCGATCAGATTCTCGTCTCGGGCGACAGCCTGGCCGACTGCCTTATGCCATTTCACCAGTGTCGCTTCGGCCACAGATTCGGAAAGCTGCGGTACTTTTACTTCGATAAGCATGTAGACTCCCTCGTTATTCCGCAGTTGATTTGAGTTTTGAACTGATACCCAGCGCGGTTTCAATCACGGTTCTCTGCTGTGCGTTATGCTTTGCGTAGTATCCCACCGCTGGCGATGCCGACGCAGGGCGAGCAACGACATGCAGCGTCTGTCCATCACGCAATCCAGAAACCAGGTGATGCCGCGTGGCAAACCAGGCTCCCTGGTTTTGCGGCTCTTCCTGGCACCACACCAATTCTTTGGCATGAGGATACTTTTTCATTTCGGCAGCAAAGAGTTTTGCTGGAAATGGGTAGGGCTGCTCCAGACGCAGCAAGGCGATATCCAACAATTTTTTCTCACGCCGCTCAGCCAGCAAATCGTAATAAATCTTGCCGGAGCAGAGCACGACACGCCTGACTTTCTTCGGATCGATTTCGTCGCTGCTGCCAGTCTCGCCGATGATGGTCTGAAAGCTTCCCTTGGCCAAATCATCTAAGCTGGACACGGCATCCTTATGTCGCAGCAGGGATTTCGGCGTCATCACGATTAGAGGTTTTCTGACCGAGCGCAGCATCTGTCGGCGCAGCAAGTGGAAAATCTGCGCAGGTGTGGATGGCACGCACACCTGCATGTTTTGCTCTGCGCATAGCTGCAAGTAGCGTTCCAAGCGCGCAGAAGAATGCTCTGGTCCCTGGCCTTCGAAACCGTGCGGCAGCAGCAGAACCAATCCGCACAAGCGTCCCCATTTGGCTTCGCCCGAACTGATGAACTGATCGATGACAACCTGGGCGCCATTGGCAAAATCACCGAACTGCCCTTCCCACACCACCAGTTCATTCGGCTCTGCAGTAGCATAGCCATATTCGAAGCCAAGCACTGCCTCTTCGGAAAGTACTGAATCAATAACAATGAAAGGCGACTGCTTTTCCTGAATGTGCTGCAGAGGGATGTAATTTCCCGCATCCCATTTCTCGCGGTTCTGATCGTGCAGCACGGCGTGCCGATGGAAGAAAGTGCCGCGGCCGCAATCCTCTCCAGAAACACGCACACCATAGCCTTCAACCAATAGCGAGGCATACGCCAGATTTTCTCCCATGCCCCAGTCAAGGGGCAATTTTCCGGCACCCATCGCCTTACGATCATTATTGATTTTCTGAACTCTAGGATGCAGCGTGAAATTCTCTGGAATATCGGTCACTCTTTGCGCCAAACGCTTGAGATCAGCAAGTGGAACCTTGGTGTTGGAATCGTCGGTGTATTTCTGGCGCAAGAATGGCGTCCAATCCACCGCGAAATTGCGTTGGTGGTTGGACAGCACCGGGTTTTCCACCAACCGCCCCTCGTCCAAGGCTGCGCGATAGTCCTTGATCATTTGGTCCGGCTCTTCGGCCTTGAGCACACCTTGACCGACCAGTTTGTCGGCGTATAGCTTGCGCGTACCCGGATGCGACTGTATTTTTTTGTACATCAACGGTTGAGTCACCATCGGCTCATCCTGTTCGTTGTGTCCGAGCTTGCGATAACAAACCAGGTCCACAACCACATCTTTCTTGAATTCCTTGCGAAACTCCATCGCCATCTGCATCACCAAAGCCACAGCTTCCGGATCGTCGCCATTTACATGGAAGATTGGCGCTTCCACCATTTTGAATATGTCGGTGCAATATAGCGAGGAGCGATAATCACGCGGATCGGAAGTTGTAAATCCGATCTGGTTGTTGATTACGAGATGTACTGTCCCACCAGTACCGAAGCCACGTGTCTGGGAAAAATTGAGCATCTCCTGGTTGACCCCTTGACCCGCCACAGCTGCATCGCCATGAATCAGGACGGCCAACACCTCTTCGCCGGACTTGTCGCCACGCCGACGTTGCCGCGCGTAAACTGACCCCTCCACCACGGGATTCACAATCTCCAAGTGTGATGGATTGAACGCCAGCGTCAGATGGACAGCGCCACCAGGTGTTGCAACATTTGAAGAGAAACCGTTGTGATATTTGACATCACCAGCCGACAATTCGTCGGCATGTTTTCCCTCGAATTCTGAAAACAGTTCCTGTGGCGACTTGCCGAGGATATTTACGAGCACATTGAGACGGCCACGGTGAGCCATGCCAATCACCACTTCCTGTATCCCAAGGCTACCGGCACAACGTACCAGTTCATCCATGGCAACAATCGCGGACTCGCCACCTTCCAGCGAAAAACGCTTCTGTCCAACATATTTGGTGTGCAGGTAGCGCTCCATGGTCTCGGCGGCGGTGAGCCGCTCGAGCAAACGTTTCTTCTGCTCCGGCAAAAAGGGCATATTCCCGCGCAAAGGCTCCAGCTTGGACTGTATCCAGCGCTTGTGCGAAATATCGCTCATGTAAGTGTACTCGGCCCCGATCGTGCCGCAATAGGTCTGCCGCAAAGCGTCGAGAATCTCGCGCAGACTGGCCTGCTCCGGTCCAAAGGCAAACGAACCCGTATTGAATACAACACCAAGATCGGCCTCGGTAAATCCATAGTACGCCGGATCAAGCTCAACAATGTTCGGACGCTCGGTACGCTTGAGCGGATCGAGCTGTGCCCAGCGATTACCAAGAAAACGGTAGGCATTGATCATCTGCAGGATCTTGACCTGCCTGACATCGGAGGGCGGGGTTGCGGCCTGGCGCAAAGTCCCCAACTTGGCACGCTGGGCAAATGAAGCCACGATCGGCGCATGAGTCACGTCTGGTGCGATATTGGTACCAGCGCTGGGAAGATTCTGCAACTTATCGAAATAATCGCGCCAGGCTGAAGTGACCGAACCGGGATTATTCAAGTAGGTTTCGTAAATCTCTTCTATATAGGGCGCATTAGCCCCGAATAGATAGGAATTGGACAGCATCTGTTTCATCATGGTGTCACCTGCTGTGATAAGGTCATCATCTCTTCTCATTATGTCACCCAGCCCACGGTGCGCGCCAGCGAGAAGTTGTGTGGGTGCTCCCGCCGGGGTGCCGAGCACATTTTTCCCGATGCGCCCGTAGAGGTCGATACTGGAACCGACTTTGTTCTCAACAAATCGACATTCTAGCGCCACCTCTGCCTGCGTCGTCGCCAACTCAAACAAAGGACCGTTTTTAGCCCCAGTTCGCTAACGACTTGAAGCGGGTTTTGCGTCTGTGATTGGCTCCCGGCTCAGGGCTTCTGAACGCACAACAGCCACAATCGATCAGGTTGCCCGTCAGTTTGACGTTGCCAGATCTATTCCACGGACAGCTTTTGGCGAGCCAGCAAATCGAGCAGGAACGGCTCAGTTTCATGGAATTCTGCGGGAGTGGCGAAGAACTGGCGTGCGCTGGCCAGATGGGTAGGTATCTGCGGGTCGAGTCCAGTCTCAATGAGCTTTCGGGCGACACGGATGCATTCGTCGCGAACCATGCGCGTAAAGCGCTCGTGGTCACGATCGCCCTCGGACACTTCCTTGAAATCGAAGTAATCCGCCATGTTCTGAGGGGGCTTGAGAATCAATACGGGCTTTTTCAGGTCGTCCTCTTCCAGACGTCCGCGATGAACCGCCTGAAAATACATGGGCGTCAGATCTTCGTGCGTAATGTTCCATTCGCGCTGATAGGGCTTGACCGTGAACATCTCGACCCGGTCTTGCTCGGTGACGGCGATGGCAAATATGCTACCGGGAAACTGCGCGGTGGAGCTCCGAAACGTTTCCAGAACCAATTTACCGCAAGGACGCTGCCGTTCCAGGCCTTCAGTTGCCGGCGCCAAGCTCGTTTGAGCTACTTCTAAGGGGACGGTCACTGCGGGAGCAGATGGAGCAATTTCTGGAGGAGCTTTCACCAAGGCAACATCCGCAGCGAAGGATCGGTACTTCTCCGGCAAGCGGAACATTTCCTGGCGCGACGGATCCAGAGAGTCGGCAGTCTTACCCTGCAGGTAGGGCAAGAGAATCGTCATGGTCGTACCCTTGCCCACGGTACTTTCGATAGACAGTTGACCACCAAACTCGGCAACCGTCTGGCGAACGAATACGAAACCGAGCGAATGCAGTTCTCCGTCCAGGGTCTGGCGGTCGGAGAGCAATTGTTGAATCTTCTCGGGAGTCATGCCCGCACCGTCGTCGCGAACGCGCAGCGCCACGCGGTCACCCTCTTTGGCTGTGCTCACGTTAAGCACACCCACCTTGCGTTCGCCCATGGCATCGACGGCGTTCATGACCAAATTAAAATACATGCGGCGAAAACGTTGGCGGTTGCCGGCGATAACCGCCGAATCAAGCCGGTTGAACTGCAGTTCGACACGCGCTTCGGATTTCTCTATGACATACCCACGCACGACATCCTGAGTGAAATCGCGAATATCTTTTGCGATGTCAAACTCTTCCTGGACATTCTCGTCATTGAACTCTTCTCGAAACGCAGCAATGCGCATCTGGACGCCGTACAGCCAACTGATGCTGTTGCGGTAGTGACGCCGCGAACGAACCGAACGAGATTCTTCGGGCAGGAAAGACAATACCTGATCCGACCTCCCCCATAGCGGGCTAAGTACAAGATGGCAGGTCTCATGGATCGTATCAATGTAGCGGCGGCCAAGAAGCAGAACCGTACGGTCCGGCGAAAAGCTCTTCACTGCATTCGAATAGTCATGGAATACCCGGCGCAAGGCGCCGAGCTTCGCCTTCAGTTCCAGGAGATCCGCCTCGTGCAAGGCTTGCGCCTGCTCCAGGTTGTAGATCTCGAGGTCGGTGTTCAACGTGACGTGGTAGTGGAGAATGTCATTGAAAGACCCCTCAACACGCAGATCGTGGATGAGGAACTTGATCTCGGCGACTTCCTTCTTGATCCCTTCCGAATAGTCCGGTGTGGCGGAAGATGAAATGTTACGTGGATCTGTTGTCATCGTTCAGCCCCTAACGGTAGGCAGTTCAAGCCGCATCAGCATGGAAGAGCAGTGGCTCCAATGATGGAGCCACTATATCTCGCCTGACAGAACCAATGCTACTTGATCCCGCCTTCGGCTGCCCATTTCTCGAGCATGTCGGTGGTAACGGACTTGGGACGCTCAAGGGCATAGCCGAGCGCGCGATCCCAGGTAATATTGGCCATGCAGCCAAGAGCACGACCCACGCCGAAAAGGACAGTGTAGAAGTCCCA
>Ga0172380_10007670_pt1 | contig 12053 bp, 23 predicted proteins | sample Leawe162metaG_FD_119747 | JGI IMG/M metagenome (GOLD analysis project Ga0172380, IMG submission 119747) | Leachate microbial communities from a municipal landfill in Southern Ontario, Canada - Leachate well 162 metaG | ecosystem: Engineered > Solid waste > Landfill > Unclassified | place...
GCCGAGAAAAACGAAGAGCGCCGCAAGGAACTTGGATACCGCAAGGCCGCTGAACTGGCGCAAGTCTTGATCGATGCCTGCGCAAAAGAAACCCACTATTACCTGAATTCTAAAGGGTTCCCCGATGCGCTCGGCTTGGTTGCGGATGGTGTGCTGGTTGTCCCGATGCGCAACGCAGAGACAAATGCTCTGCAAGGTGCACAAACCATCGAATGGAATGCCGAAACCCACGAACACGAAAAGAAAATGATTCACGGCATGCGCGCAAAGGGCGCCGTGCTTCGATTGGGGCAGCCACATGCGCCTGAAGTCTTTCTTTGTGAGGGTTATGCCACCGGGCTATCCATCGAGGCCGCTATCAGGCAATTGCGCATGAATGCAGCAACCTTGATTTGCTTCAGTGCAAGCAACTTGGTTTATGTCGCGCCGAAGATCAAAGGCAGATTGTTTGTGGTAGCTGACAACGATGCGTCAATGACAGGAGAAAGTGCGGCAAAGAAAACCGGACTGCCTTATTGCATGAGTTCGATCGTTGGAGAGGATGCCAACGATTTACATCAGAGGGCTGGGCTGTTGTCCTTGTGTTCGATGTTGATGGATGTACGAAGAAAGCCCCCGCCATGAGCCGGCCAGTAGTGAACAGCATGCCGGTCGGGAAACAACAGCGGCATGTGGGGAGCACTCCTACTGTGGGACAGATTCTGAAACAGGAGCGGATGGCGGCGAAGCTAGCACCATCGAATCGAACGGCTTGCGAGTCACAACAACGGCGACGGTGATGTGTAAAGGACTTGGCCTAGGAGGGCTGAGTCCGTCCGGTTCGGGTGATGCCTGTTCACCGGATAAGTAGTAGAGCTGATTAAAAGGATAAAGGGGCTGATTTGAAAAATGGAAATTACAGATTGCAAGCCGTGCAAGTCGAAATTAAAAGGTGCAATTGATTTGAAGTGTATCGGTTGTTGTGTTCGGCTAGTCCGCAGTGCAAGGCCAAGCAGAGCCAGACAGAATGCAATGCTCGAAGTTATCCGCAAGACACCAGGCACACCAGAACGTGACGCAATTATCGAAGCGATGAAAAAGGGAGAATGAATTGAAAAAAATAGAAGACATGCCAGACAGCTACAGGCCGAATCACTTGCTGGACATTTGCATGGAGCGGCTCGGCGTCAAGACGGATGCGGCGCTGTGCAAGATTCTCGGAGTGGCGCCGCCAGTGATTAGCAAGGTTCGCCACAAGGTTCTGATGGTAGGCAATAGCCTGTTACTCGCTCTACACGATGAAACCGGGCTATCTGCCGATGAGTTGCGTGAGTTGATGGGCATACCAAGAGTGAGGGGATGACATGGCAAAACTAGTCGATTACGCGGCAATTCTTGCATCGCTTGAATCAGGCCGGCAATACACGATCCGCGAGGTTGCAAAACTGCATGGCGCAAGTGATTCATCGATGGCAATCATCATGTACAACATGGAAACGATGAACCGGCTGATCTGCACGAAACAATCCACGCCGAAGCTGTACAAGTTGAACGAATCGGACGTGATACCGCATTTCATCAAAGCCAAGCCGTACCAGTATCCCAAAGCCATGCTGGATCAATTTGCGCGGTGCGCTGAGGCGCGGCAGATAAATAGTTTGGGAGGTGACTGATGGGCATCCTGTTCAGCCTCTTGGCTTGGTGGGTTCCATTCATTTTGTACGCATGGGATGGCCGTCCATTCATGGGCATTCTCGCCGGGACCGTCACGATGTTGAGTTATTGGGCTGGATTATTTTATCGAGGGAGAGGGAAATGAAAATTCAGAAATTCGGAACAGATGGCCTGGCACTCGTACATTCTGCAGATGGCCGCGAGAAGATTACCATGACCAGAGAGCAAGCATTTGATGTGATGGTGCAACTATCCGCGCATTTCCCCGACGACAAGGACAAGAGGATTGCTGATCTGGTGGCGAATGTGGAGAAACTGAAACGTGATTTGGCGGTGGCGAGGGTGAGCAGTTCAATTGTTGCCAATTTCGATTTTGGCAAGCAGCCAAGCACGACAGCATTTTTCAGACGTCACTATGACGGCAATGATTTTCGGATCGAGCCGATTCCATACGATGACGTGATGAAGCCAAGGCCATCATCCGAACTAATCCCCTACATCCCGCAAGAGGCAAAGCAGCCGCCTGCGTCGATATTGAAGGATGATCCCGCGCACTGGTCCGATTGCGCCGTCTACAACGCGCCAGCATTGCCAGTTGGCCCATGCGATTGCGGCGGCCTCAAGAAAGTGAAGTCGGCAAATAATCTTCCAGAACATTCGGCGTTTGGCTATGAAAGCAAGTCGGCAAATAAGTCGGCAGAAAGCCACGCCAATGCACTGCGCGGGCCATTGGAGACTGATACTCAAGCATCGCGGGAATTGGGGAATGCTTGGAAGTGGTGGAAGGCATGATCAAATTCCTACATGCCTACGGCGCGGCGATCTTATTTACGATTCTCGGGATGGTTGGCCTGTACTTCAAGGTTGAGTATTCCGGCTGGGTGCTTTTTGTTGGATTAGTGTGCGCGCTTTTTTAATGCATGGACGATCCCCCAATAACACCAGAAGAGCTATACCGCCTGCATCAAATAAGAGTCGGGAAGGAACCGACCAGAGCAGTGCGCAGTGAGATGTACAGCGATCCGGCGAGATTTGCTGGCGTGAGATTTGAAAAAGAAAAGGTAGTGATTTATGGGGCGACCAAAATTACCAATCACAGATGACGAGCGCCGCTTACGAAAGTTGGAGTCTCGGCGAAAGGCTGCTGCGAAGTACCGCGAGGTCAACAGAGAAAAGTTACTTGCATATTCATCAGAATATTACAAAAAAAACATAGCGCAACAGAGGGAAAAAGCTCGATTGAGAATGGCAAAAAATTATCCAAAGAGAATCGAAAAAATTCGATCCAATAGAATTTCAGAAAAAATCAAATGGGAAGAGGATTTTCAAAAAGCGGTGCAGAGTTTCATGGAAAAAGAAAAGGCCGGACACAAAGATCCGGCCAAAATTGAATAGCGATCCGATTATAAACTAGGGGGTCGCATGGCGCAGTCAAGAAACAATCAGAAAGTAAAAGTTCGTCAGCTTGTCAGAGTGTCTAAGGATGGCTCTCGGTCGGTTTATGAGTTCAGCGGCATATCCAGCGCCCCGGTCAAGCTAGACGTGGTTTATGCGCGCATTGAGAATGCGGAGTCATTCGCTGCACCGGATGGCCTGGCAACCTGCCTGGACTGCTGGAAACGCTGGATGCTTTCTGATGATCGCGATCTGAGCGCGTCACACATGAAATTCGAAAGTGCGGAGGTGTTGCCAGACATGCTTGATGCAGACGGCAACCCCATTCGCCTGGCGTATGAAACGAATCCGTACGATGAGCAGATGAAGGCGGACAACGCGATCGGCATGGCGACCGGAATAATGATCGACGGCCTGAACAAGTGGCATCGATGGGCGATTCATCGCAAATGCGCAGTCGTCAATGTCTGGAATTTCCCGCAACTGGACTATTTGGCAACTCTCATTGAGGCCGAAACAGAACTTGAAAAAAAACTTCGAAAAAACATTGCAACTGCCACACAGTTCTGATACAGTTCCGGGCACTGGGTCGGTTTTCTATGGAAAAACGAAACAGATTTCGAGATTTTTACCGTCTGCTGAGCCATGCCGTAACGGTCACCGGCATCAGGATTCGCGCAGTCCGTTCAGCAGACGATAGAATTCTCCATCCCCCGCACCAGGTCAAAAGGAATGCCACCCGCGTAGGTGGCTTTTTTCATTGGAGCGCCCATGTCCAAACCTACCAAGGAAGACGTGAGGCGCTGGACAGATAGACGATGGAGCCACGAAGAAAGCCGAACCAAGAAGCGGGAGCCGGACCGCAAGCAGATCAGGCGCGAACTAGGCTGGGAAATGATTCCCAAGGAAAAGAAGCGGAACAAGTAGATTTAACCCGGCAGAGATGCCACTTACTAGGAGAAGACCATGTTGTACGTAAAAATCATGTCAGATGAGGATTTGCCGGACACCGATCCATTCAAGCACTACACCATTGTTCCGGTTGAGAACAGCGAGGTAATGCGGTTTGCGGAAAACACGAACCTTACTGATGGCACCAAGTTGGCGCGCATCAATGAACCTAGATTCGTGCTGGAAGTTCATGCGCCAGAAGGCGGCATTCAAACGCACGAGCTTTTTGGCAACGCCTACGTGATGACGGAAAGCGGAAAGACAATCGCAAGTCACGGAGCCTTGCACAAGTAACGACCAATGGGGAGCAACGCTCGACCAGGCCCTTATAAGGCTATCCGAAAGGATGTTGCTGACAGCCGGAAAGACGGCGCATTCAAGTGATTTGATTGGCAGGTAGGAGCAGGGTCTAGTGGGATGGACTGCGGGAGACCGCAAACGGAGCCAAACGCGCAAGCGAGTTTCGGCACCGGCCTGAACAGTCAAATCACTTGAGTGCTGCAATCGCAGGATCGACAGCGCAGGATCACCAATTTGTCCAGATATGGGCAGTCGCAAGGTTGCGGCACATAAGATCCTGCCCGCCCCTTTCGGGGATTCGCTCAACTTTCCCCTTCACTCGCCAGTTTGAAAGTCTGGCGGATGACTTGCCCGGTAAATCCGGGCTTTTTCATTTTAGGACTGCATATGGTCTGGTTAAAGCATAAAGGCTGCTCGACGCCAGTATTCGAATACATAGGGCGAACCCCATTGTGCGAAGGTCCAATCATGCGGTCCAAAGATTGGCGTGTCGCCGGTAAGCGAGTCGAGCCGTTTTCGAGGCTGCCATCGCTACCTTGCCCGGACTGCGGCGAGACAGTAAGACTCTGGCCGAGCGAAATTGAAACATGCGACGGATCGCCTCATCGATATTGGGATAGGCCAAAAGTCCCATCAGCAAAACAAACACTTTTCGAGCGCCTACGGGCGCTCTTTTAATTTCAAGGCGCGCAAGCAGTCAACTCGCGCTAGTTCAATAAGGGCAGCATGCCCTGACGCGCAACTTTCATAGATAGTGCCTCCAGCGCGGGCGGGGTAGATTTTCCACAAAGGAACCAAATGGCAACCACAGTCTGCATCGAAATGTCGGATGACGGCCAGTATTCCGTAGGAATCGAGCCAGCAGAATCAGGCGAAGAAATGCCAATGGGCGAAGATATGGAGCAGGACAAAAGCTACATGACACCAGCCGAAAGCCTGGAAGATGCCCTCAAGATGGCCGGCGAGATGTTCAGTGCGGACCAACGCAGCCCGGATGAAGCCGTTATGGACGGCTACAAGAAAGGCGCCAAACCGATGATGGCCGGGAAAATGAGTCCTGGGCGAGTGTTCGGCGATGAATAAACAAAAAGCAAGCGGGCCAGCATCCCAATACTCAACAGAGATCGGGAAATACAACGAGGCAGTTGGTATCGCCATGTGCATGGCCGGCGAGCCGCCCGATGCGTTGAAAGATGCTGAGGCGTGGGCTAAAGCCAATCAAGAGTCTGTGTTGGCTGTATTGCGGGGAAGTGATGAGTGAAGTAGTGACTGGCTCTGGCCAAATTAACCCACTCCACGCAAAACTAGCCGAACTGCGCTGCCAGCAGATCATCGCCAACCTGAACGCAACGCCGGTTGAGGTGTTGTTAAGAGCAAAGCAGGAGTGCGACATCATGGAACATAACCTGCAAATCGACATCGCCAAGAAGGCGAAGAAGCGGAAGTAATCATGACTGCTTCGATTGAAAAAATATCAAAGAATATCAAAGGCGGGGCAAGGTCCGGTGCCGGTCGCAAGAAAGGATCGCCCAACAAGAAGACTGCCGAAGTGCAGAAAGCTGTTGAGGAGTCCGGAATAACGCCATTGGATTACATGCTGCAGGTAATGCGCGACGCAATCAACGAGCCGAAAGAGCGATTGAGCGCTGCGATTGCTGCTGCCCCTTATGTCCATGCGAAGCTGTCAAGCGTAGAATTGACTGGTAAAGACGGCGGCGCAGTGGAGATCACAACGATCGAGCGCGTGATTGTTGATCCGAAGTGAGGTGGTGAGAATGGTATAAGCCGATAGATTGCGGGAGTTGTTATCTTACAATCCAGAAACGGGGATTTTTATCTGGACTAAGCCGCGCAGAGGTGTTGTGGTCGGCGCTGAGTGCGGTCGATTGAGTGTTCATGGGTATAGGGAATTCCGCGTTGACCGCGTTCTTTACAGGGCAAGCCGTATGGCAGTGCTTTATATGACTGGCGAAATGCCAGTGGTTGACGTTGACCACATTAACCGTGTTCGCGATGACAATCGATGGATCAACCTTCGCCCCTGCAATGCATCGCAAAATGCAGCCAACACCATAGCAAAGCCAAGCAATAAGAGCGGGGTCAAAGGCGTGTCGTTTGATGCAGGTCGTCAGAAATGGCTTGCTCAGGTACGCATAAAAGGGAAGAAAACGAATCTAGGACGATTCGATTCGCTTGAGGACGCTGCCCTGGCGTACAAGAAAGCAGCAACTACCGAGTTTGGCCCGTATCTGCGGTGACAACGATCAAGATCGAGACGCCGCGTTGGTTCAAGCCGCTGCTCTCGTATGCCAGATATAAATGCGCTTGGGGCGGCAGGGGATCTGGAAAGAGTCATGCGTTTGCGGAGGCGCTGATTGAGCAATGTCTATTGGAAAAGACGGACGCAGTTTGTATCCGCGAGATTCAAAAGTCGCTAAATCAATCGGTTAAAAAGCTGTTGGAACTAAAGATTGAAGCGTTGGGCGTCGGTCATTTGTTTGAGATACAAGAATCACAGATTAAGTGCTGCAACGGTGGCCGAATAATATTTATAGGCATGCAAAATCACACCGCAGACAGTGTGAAGTCGTTGGAAGGTTACGATATTGCGTGGGTCGAAGAGGCCCAATCACTTAGCCAGCGCAGCTTAGATTTGTTGCGGCCAACCATTAGGAAGCCTGGCTCGGAGTTGTGGTTCACCATGAATCCCAACCAAGCCACCGATCCGGTTGACGTGCTGTTAAGGGGCGACAATCCGCCGCCTGATGCGATCGTGGTCGAGGCGAACTATCGGGACAATCCTTGGTTGCCCGATGTCTTGCGGGCCGAATTGGAATACGATCAGAAGCGCGATCCTGACAAGTTCGCGCATGTTTGGCTGGGCAAATACCAGCGCAACAGCGAGGCCAGGGTATTCCGCAACTGGACGATTGAAGAGTTCGATTCACCGCCTGGCGCTACGTATCGCATGGGGGCAGACTGGGGATTTTCGGTTGATCCTTCAGTTTTGGTGCGCTGTCGGCTCGAAGGTCGAAGACTGTACATTGATTACGAAGCCTACATGGTTGGCTGCGAAATTGACATGCTGCCTGACCTGTTCGACCGGGTTCCTGACTCGCGCAAGTGGTTCATCACTGCCGACTCAGCTAGGCCAGAGACAATCAGCTACATGCAAAAGCATGGTTATCCGAAGATCAACGCAGCCATCAAGGGCGCGAAGTCGATCGAGGATGGCATTGAGTTCCTGAAAAGCTTCGATATCGTGGTTCATCCGCGCTGTGTGCATACGATTGATGAGTTGACGCTGTACAGTTTCAAGACAGATTCATTGACTGGTGCGATTCTGCCGATATTGAGCGACAAGAAAAACCATGTGATTGATGCGCTTCGATATGCTTGTGAGGCTGTACGCAAGGCTGCAACAACCAAGCCGCGCCCCATGACCCAGCAGCGCCGTCCTCGCGATAAAGGTATGGGCTACTAGCAAGCATTGAGCGTAAAATAAAGGCTCGATCAGGAGTTGAATATGAAGACGACCGCAAACCTCAGAAAAGAATTCTGGAAAAAGATGAGTGATTCTGACTCTCTTTGTGAGGAATATGTTGTGCTAAAAAATGCGCTCGCTTATGCAATCAAGACTGCTGACGGCTGGCATGATGATTCGCATGGCGGGCCGGTCGATACGTCCGAGATGAAAGCAGCACGGAAGTTGCTCAAATGAGCGATCAGGAGGGTGAGATGAACGAGACAATCGGACAATTAGCCATCAAGCTTGAGATGACACGCGCCGAGGCCGCTGAAGAACGCAGGCAGCACGAAGAGCAAGCGGCGAAACTCGCTACTGCTGAACATCACTTAATGGATCTGCTATTCCCGCCTGATGATCGCGCGCTAAGAAATACGCAGCCGACGCCAGACCCAAACATGAGCAACGAAGAACTTGCTGCAATTGGGTATGAGCGCATAAGCTGGTATGAGCGAGTCGAGCCCAAGATCGACATCATGGCCGAAACAAGGAAGATGCTGAGATGAGTCTTCCGAATTACGATAAGAGTGATGCGATAAATGCGGTGTTGGCCGTGCTTGAGTTGCGCAGGCCAGAAGATTATTTGTACTCGGATGATGTCGTCACGATCACTCGCAATGGCGTATCAAAGCATTTTGTAGTGAATCGCGACATGAGCGACCCGATGGGATACTGGGTCGAGAAGTAACCAACCGCAGCACCAAACACCACAAGCCGCCTAGTGCGGCTTTTTGCATTTCCAGCCCTGCTTATACGGGGCTTTTTTATTTTAGGACGCCACTATGCGTATCAACAAATCATACACATCAGCCGCAGCAGACGCGGACGGATTGGGCAATAACGTAACCGGGGCGACCTTCACGCTGACGGCAAGTGATGCTGGCGATAGTTTGGCGCACAAAATTACAGTCTTGAACAATACGGCCACGGACCACACCGGCAAGACGGTGACGATTGTTGGCACTGGACCGGACGGCGGCGCATTGACTGAGGTATTGACCGGCCCGAACAATGCCGCAACGGTAACGACCACAGGTTACTTTTTGACCGTGACCAGCGCCACACCCTCGGCGACCATCGGCGCGGACACGTTTGATATTGGCTGGGCTGCTGCTGCGGCAACACCATCGCTAAACATTCATAGCCACGCCCTGACTAATCCGGCGCTAGGTATTTCGGTCGATGCTACAGGAACCCCTGCCTATTCGCTGCAGCAGAACTACGGCGGCGATTGGTTTGCTCATGCGGCGATTGTGACCAAGACCGCAAGCGCGGATGGTTCGATTCTGTTCCCGGTGATGGCGATACGACTGATCTTCACAGCCGCGTCCACTGTTGCGCTCAATGTCGTAGGGCATTAATCCGTGCATCCAGTAGAGAAGAACGACGAGCAGCGTCTGGCGGTACTTGATGCGCTTGGTACGTCGCTGTCGATTAAGTGCCGGGAATGGGTAGCAGCGCGCGCATCGTCCGGCATCGAGAAGGAATGGGAAGGCGACGAAGAGCATTATCAGGGCTATGACGACGCCAACCGTAGTGAGTTCGTCAACACGACTACGAAGTCGAACTTCAGCGGCGAGAAGAAAGAAGCCGAGACTGTAACTGGTTCCACGGTATTTCCGAACATCACACAGCAGTATGTGGATGCTGCTGCTGCACGAGTTGGTGACATGTTGTTACCGACTGACGATCGGAACTTTGCGCTGGAAGCCACGCCGATCCCGGACATGGGACTCGATCAGTTTCCGGACGAGTCTGATCCGGTTCCTGCGCAACAACCGCCACAAGGCATGCCGCCAATGGGTGCGCAGCCTCCGGCTGATCCAATGGCGGGTATGGCAGGGCAACCGCCTGCAGGGATGCCGCCGCCACAAGGCCAACCAGGCCCGATGCTGCAGATGCCGGATGGCGCAGTCGTTGCTGTTGCTGAAGCCAAGGCCAAGTTCGCCAAGATGAAAGCCGAGGCAGAGCGCAAAGCGGACAAGGCGCAGGACAGAATTGACGATTGGCTGACAGAAAGCCAGTACCACGCTGAGATGCGACTGGCGATTGACGACGCTGCAAAACTTGGATCTGGCGTCATCAAAGGCCCGGTTCCAGTCAAGCGCAAGTCGAAGAAGTGGACCAAGGGCGAAGATGGTGTATCGCGCCTTGAGATAAGCGAAGAGATCAAACCCGGTTCATTCCGTGTCGATCCGTGGAACCTTTTCCCGGATGCTGCGTGTGGCGCATCGATTCACAACGGTTCAGGCATTTTCGAGCGCGACTATCTCTCGGAAAAGAAACTGAAAGAATTGATCGGCCTGCCCGGATATATCAAGAGTCAGATCGAAAAGTGCATCGAAGAAGGAACGAAGAATGACGGCAACAGCGACCGGCAAAAGCTTGGCAATACATCCGTCAAAGGGCAGTACGAAATCTGGTACTACCACGGCGACATCAAGACAGAAGAACTGAAAGCTGCTGGCATCGAGTTTGACGACGAGGATACGAAGAAAACTTATCCGGCCATGCTCACGATGGTCAACGATCGGGTAATCCGCGCTTCGTTGAATCCGCTGGACTCCGGAGAGTTCCCGTATGACGTGATTCCCTGGAAGCGTAGGCCAGGTATGCCGTGGGGTATGGGCGTGGCGAGACAGATGAGAACTCCTCAACGCATCGTTGTGGCCGCAACCCGGAACCTGATGGATAACGCAGGACTGGCATCCGGGCCGCAATTGGTATTGCGTAGGGGCGTCGAGCCAGAGAACGGTATTTGGGAAATTTGCCCGCTGAAGGTTTGGCGAGAAGGTGATGATGCTCCCGCTGGTCAAGCCGGCGCACCGTTCCTGTCAGTCGTCATTCCAATGCTGCAAGCCGAACTGATGGCAATCATCCAATGGGGCCAGAAGATGGCCGAGGATGTGACCGGGTTGCCGATGTTGTTGCAAGGGCAGCAGGGCGGCGCACCAAATACCGTTGGCGGCATGACGATCTTGAACAACAACGCGAACGCAGTACTTCGCCGGATTGCTCGCTTGTTCGATTCCTGCATCACCGAGCCGCACATTCGCCGGTATTACGCATGGCTGATGGAGTACGGCGACGACGACGACGAGAAGGGCGATTTCCAGATCGTCGCACGCGGCTCGACCGCGCTTGTTGAGCGTGACATTCAATCGCAGGAAATGGTCAACATCCTGCAGCTTTGTCTGAATCCAGCCTTCAAGAAAAACCCGGCCAAAGCGATGGATGAATACCTGAAGTCTCGCCGGTTTGATCCTGCCGCATTCGATTACAGCGAAGAAGAACTTGCACAAATGGCGCAACAGCAGCCGCCTGAAGATCCGAGGATTGGCGCCGCGAAGATCATGGCCGGCCAACGTGACGCAGAAGCGAAGATGCGTGCGCAGTCTGAACAGGGTCGCGTGGCCTCGGCGCAGACCATGCAGGATAAATTGCTTGAGTTCGACAAGTGGGAAAAAGAGATTGATGTCAAGTTGGCGATCGACGGCACAACATCAGAAGAGAAGCGCGATCTGGACAAGCTGAAAACAGAAGTCGCCACGCTGGCGATGAAGCTGAAGGTACAGCAGGAGTTGACTAGAGAATCCGAAGACCTGCGCCGCAGGGTTGCGCTTGCTGGGCATACGGTTGATCTGCACAAGAATCGGCAAGTGATGACGCCACCTACAGAGCCGATCGGGCGCGCGCAGCCTGGTTCTGCATTTACCCAATGATTCTCGCTCCGCATGAGTACCAATCGAGTCTATGGCAGAAGATCACAGCCCACTACGACGAACGCCTTGCGTACTGCCGTGGTCGCCTGGAATCTGAAGTCGTTGACGTGATCGAGACGCAGCAACTCAGGACAGAGATAAGAGTTATCAAGAAATTGCTTGAGATGGGAAATCCATCCAAGAAGTAAGCGACAGACGCGGAGAAATCCCCCTTTGTCACGTTGACCGCCCTAGAGGCGGTCTTTGTTTTTGGAGCATGACACATGAGTGATGACGTAATTGGTCAGGTAGATAACGAGGCCGCAGCAATGGCCGAAGTGATGGCAGGTTACAACAAGACAGCACGCGCCGAAGAGGCTCCTGCTGAAGTAGTAACGCCAGAACCAACACCGGAACCGCAAGAAGTAGAAGCGGAGCCGGTCGAGGAAACCACACCAGAACCGTCTGTTGCCGATGAACTGAAAGCCCTCAAGGCCAAAGTTACGGCATTGGCTTCAACCAGCGAC
>Ga0172380_10007671_pt1 | contig 12053 bp, 9 predicted proteins | sample Leawe162metaG_FD_119747 | JGI IMG/M metagenome (GOLD analysis project Ga0172380, IMG submission 119747) | Leachate microbial communities from a municipal landfill in Southern Ontario, Canada - Leachate well 162 metaG | ecosystem: Engineered > Solid waste > Landfill > Unclassified | place...
GGAACGTGCCGCCAGGCGTTGCGGCACATCGGCCGGGGCGCATCGCAGATGTTGGGCGACGCGATGAAGCATGATATCGGCGACGCGGGCGGCGGTTTGTTCGGGCGACAGGCCCTGCTGATAGAGCCGGCCGAGCGTGGCGATTTCCTCGACGGCGGCGCGGGAGCGCGGGGAGGCGTCGGCGTGTGCGGGCGGGTGGCCGCGTGTGCTCCAGTGATAGACGACGACCAGCAGGATGCACTGGAGGATGACGGGCACCAGGCCGAACTGCGCGAGGATTTCGATGACCGAGCCGGTGAGTCCGATGCCGTGCGACCAGTCGTCGAAGATGACGGGGCCTTGGCCGACGAGGTCGAGCATGACGTCGAGGTTGTCGGCATCGTCGAGGGAGTGATTGAGCGCGATGGTGGGCGCGCCGATGACGATAACGCGACCGGCGTGGTAGCGTCGTTCGGCGGCGACGACGCGCCGGCCGGCGAAGGCCAGGGGCTTCCAGTCGGGTGATTTTTCGATGTCGAATTCAAGCGGTTGCCGCAGGGTGATGAAGCGAACAGGATCGTCGGATGAAGCGGATGTCCAGCGGGCGTGTATCGCGGGCCAGGCGAGTTTGTCGGGCGACAGTCCCGCGGCCTGGGCGGATTCGATGTCGTCGGCGGGTGAGTCAAATTCGTCGGATTTGTCGGATGGATCGGTTGGGGTGACCGGATGCAGCGACAGGCGAGCGAGCAGTGGGTTGTCGTGACGTGTGCAGCAGATGAGGGTGTTGCCGGCGGCGATCCAGTCGAGCAGCGCGGGCAGGGGCATGCGTTGGGCGAGATCATCGCCATGCGATTTTTCGCGGGGCGGAGTGTGGAGGATTTGGATGAGCGTGCCGCGGTCGGTGGGCTGGAGACGGGGGCGTTGAAGTTCACGGACGGGGATACGGCGTTCGCGGAGCAGTTGATCGAGCGCGGCCGAGCCGTAGGGATCGTACCGGCGGGTGGAATAGAGCGGCGCGGTTTCGCCGCCGCGACTGGCGACGTAGGCCGTTTGGTAGAAAGCCCAGATGCCGAGCGCGGCGGCGGCGAGGGTTGCGAGGATGAAGGGCGTTTTACGCATGATCGGGCGACGCCTCCGCGAGCAGTTGCGTGACGTTGCGTTTGATGCGGTCGAAGGCATCGAGTTCGGCGGTGTGTGAGCCGTACCACACGTTGTCGAAGATGTGTGTCAGCGCGGCGAAGGTTTGCCGGTGGTCGTCGGGGCCTCGGTAGCGACGGACGTACATCCAGTTGGTGCGGTTGCGGCGATAGTCGATGCGATTGGCCGAGTGCAGGCCGGACAGCAGCGCCAGGTAAATCGCGCGGAACGCCAGCCGCAGGTCTTTCTCGCCGGCCAGCCGATCCGCTTCGGCCAGCCAGACGGGACTGGCGGCGGCGAGGGCGTGGCCATCGCGCATGGCCTGTTCGAGTTTTTTGCGGCTGATGGTGGTCGAGCCGCGTGAAACGGCCCTCGCATCACGGAACATGCGGTATCCCATCACCAACAGCAGCGCCACCAGTGCCGCGGCGACGGCCCATGCCAGGACGCCCACGACGGACCCGATGCCGCCCCATGCGCTGCCGGACGATGATTCAACCGGATCGCGGTCGCGGCGAGACCTGTGGAACCAGCGGTCGAGCCAGTCACGGGCATTGTCGGCCCACCGCTGGAGCCACTGCATTTGCAGGCGCATCGACTCGCCCTGTTGCTCACGTTGCTGACGCAATTGCCAGCGATGGTAGAGGGATTGCGAAAGGATGCGATCCAGGTGATCGCGCGGCGAAGGCAGTTCGGCGATGTCGGTCGGCGCGGCGGATGTGGGCGGCGGCGCATCGGCGGATTGCGCAACGGCGGCGGGCATCCGCCACAGCGTTGCGGCGAACAGGGCGGCGCAAAAGAATCGGCGGATGTTCATGCGACGCCTCCGGCGCGGAGGGCCGCGAGTCGTCCGACCAGATCGTTGCCCAGCCGGTGTGATCGCAGATCGTGAAAGACGAACACCGATGCGACGGCCCAGTGGAAATCAAACAGCGCGAACAGGCCGAATCCGACAGTCAAAAACCATGCGATGCTGGAAAACGTGATGGACAATTCGGAGGGGTCGATGTTCAACATGCTCGGCAGGATGATCGACAGCAGGATGCCGTGCATCCCCGCGACGGCGAGCATCGACAGCAGCAACAACAACGTGAGGATGGTGGTGATGAGCGAGAGGCGGCCGACGGAGCGATTGATCCAACTGAAGATGGTGCGAACGGGGTGGTAGATCGGGCCGTCGTCTTCGAGGATGGCGGGTGCGAGAAACGAGCCGGTGAACAGGCCCCAGTAGGCGGGGATGACCATGACCGAACCCCAGGTGAGCGCGACATTGCAAAGCAGGCGGCCGAGCAGAATGGCGGGCCAGCGCCCCAGCGGCAGAGGGGTGCGGCGACCGGCGATGCGCGCGACGACCATGCGCTGAAGGAACGTCAGCCCGACCCATCGCCAGAACAACGAGGCGACCAGCAGCAGGCACGGCAGGAACAGGCCGGTGCGATGCTCGGCGCTGATCGCGTCGATGAACAGCATCATGGCGAGGGCCATCGGCAGCAGGGCCAGGACGTACACCGGCAAGAGGGCGGCGGCATGGGCGCGGATGAACTGGAGCGCGGCATCGAGCGGGCGGGTGGCCGGTCCCCCGGTGATGCGAGACCATTCTGCCTGCCGAACCTGTTTCATGGGCTGTTCCGCATTGTTTGCATGATGTCGATGACGCTCTGGCCGCCCAGATGAAAGAAAAGATACCCCATGTAAATCCACAAGGGAACCAGCAACGCGGCACACCACGAAAAGAGTGTGAACCAGAGGGGGGACCGGCGGCGATTGGCAGAGCGGCGCGCCATGAGGATCGCCAGTCCCTGTTTGGAATAGTTCACGCCCTGATAGCGTGTGGAGCATTCGGCACAGATCGGTTGGTGGGTTTCGACGCACACGCCGATGGCGCGACGATCGGGATGATTGGCGCACATCCGCTGAATGGACGCGGGGGGGGGTGTTGGAATGTCAGCCATGATGTTGCCCGGTGGTCACGGAGCTTGCTCGCATCGCATCGCCGACCGAAAAACACGGGAAAGCGGTTGCCCTGTGGAACAGGATCAGGCCGAGGCGTTGCGGGCGCGCGGGGGTTTGCCGCCGAAGTGTTGGCGGGTTGCGCCTCCTCCGCCGGCGGCGGAGCGACCGCGCCCCCTCGCGGGACCGCCCTTGCGGGGTCCGCCGTGGTGATGCCCGCCCTTTTGCGGGCCTTGGTTCCGGGAGCCCAATTTCCGGGGGGGGTGATCCGCATGATGTTCGCCGTGGTGATTGCTTCCGTTTCCGGGGGCGGGGGCGTGGGTGAGGCCGACCTCGGCGGCGGTGTATTGCGGTTGATCTTCGCTGACGGGGATTTGCGTTTTAATCAGCCGTTGCACCGCGGCCAGCAGGGGCCACTCTTCCTTGTCACAGAACGACCACGCCACGCCGGCCGCTCCGGCGCGGGCGGTGCGACCGATGCGGTGAACGTAGCTTTCGGGATCGTGGGTCAGATCGAAGTTGATGACGTGGGTGATGCCGTCCACGTCGATGCCGCGCGAGGCGATGTCGGTGGCGACCAGCACGTTGATCTTGCCGGTGCGGAAACCGTCGAGCGACCGGGTGCGCGCGTTCTGGCTTTTGTTGCTGTGGATCGCCTCGGCGTTGTGGCCGCTGTGGTTCAGGTGGCGAACCACCTTGTCAGCGCGATGCTTGGTGCGGGTGAAGACGATGGCCCGCTGGATCGAATGTTTGCCCAGCAGATGCGTGAGCAGTTGCGTCTTGTGATGATGCGGAACGAAGAAGACCGACTGATCCACGCCATCGGCGGTGGCGGTCGGCGGGGCGAGCCGGACATTGACCGGCTGATGCAGCAGATCGTCCGCCAAATGACGGATCGCGCCGGGCATGGTCGCGCTGAACAACAGCGTTTGCCGCTGCTTCGGAAGCGCGGCGGTGATGCGCTTGATGTCGGGAATGAAACCCATGTCCAACATGCGGTCGGCTTCATCGAGTACGAGGGTTTGCACGTTGGCCAGATTGACGTGGCGCTGGTTCATCAGATCGAGCAACCGGCCGGGCGTGGCGATGATGATGTCCACGCCACGCTTCAGCGAGTTGACCTGCGGGTTCTGACTGACCCCGCCGAAAATGACGACCTGCTTGAGATGCAGGTATCGGCCGTAGGTGGCGAAGCTGTCGGCGATCTGACACGCCAGTTCACGCGTCGGGGCGAGAACCAGGCAACGCGGCAAGCGCCGGTCGCTGACACTGCCGGGGGCAGAATCGGTTCCGGGGGCGTGCAGGCGATGGAGCAGGGGCAAGGCGAACGCGGCGGTTTTGCCGGTGCCGGTCTGCGCCGAGCCGAGTACGTCCTTGCCTTCAAGGATGTGCGGGATGGTTTGGGCCTGGATGGGAGTGGGGGTGTCGTATCCTTCAACACGGATAGCGCGAAGGATCGGCTCAATGAGCCGAAGGTCGGAGAAAGACATTGAGATTCCTTACAAAAACATTCACGAGCACACACGGAAGCGACGGCGTCGCATAAAACCCGTGGGCAAGGCAACTGTGCTCGTAACGTCCTTGAGGAATGCGTAGTGACACGGAAAACTTGAGGATCGAAGAGTCAGTTGATGCAACAGTATATCGGCAAAAACCCCCGCCGTCCATCACGGGGATTCACGGGGATTCGCAACGAAATACCGGGGGCCTGAAATATCGGATATTTATCGAAGATTTAACCTTGCATTTTTGTTGATTTAAGGTTAAATTAAATGCGATGGCCAAGTCGGAGAACCAACCTGCCCGTCTGGCGGATGTCGCGGCGAGCTGTGGCGTGACGATGACCGCGGTGTCCGCTGTGTTGCGAGGCAACGGGCTGGGGTCGGGCAATGTCCGCGTCGCCTCCGACACCGCCGACCGCATTCGCCGTGTCGCGCAGGAACTGGGCTATCGCCCCAATGTCGCCGCCCGTGTCCTCAAGGGCCAGCCCAACAATGTGTTGGGCGTACTCATCGGTGCCGATTCCACCCCGGCCAATTACGAACGCCTGTCCGCACTCGAACAGGAAGCGTATCACCGCGGATTCCGTCTGATGATCGGCCAGTTCCGCGGCGGAAGCGACCGCACCCACGAATACGCACAAGACTTCTTACTACGCGGCATCGACTGCCTGATGTGTTTTGAAAACCCCACCCCGCAATATGACCAGCGCGTGCTCAAAGTACTCACCCAATATCGTCGCGTCGTCTTTCAAACGCAGCGGCTGATCGAAGGCGCGTATTGCGTCGATGTAGATCGCGCCGATGGCGTGCGACAAGCCGTCACACATCTGGTGCAACGTGATCGTCAACGCATCGGCCTGCTGCTCAATGATCGGCCGGAAAACGACCCGCTCATGGGTGATCGCTGGCGGGGCTACCTCGCCGGCCTGCAAGACGCGGGCATGAGTGCCGATCCGCATCGCATCTGGACCGGCACCGGCATGTTCCCTCCGCCCCCGGAAATGTGCGACCGCGCCGTTGAAGCGCTGGTCGGACGCGGCGGGTGCGATGCGGTGATCTGCTCCAACGATGTGTGGGCGATTTGTTTCATCAAATCGCTGCGCCGTTCGGGGCGAAACGCGAGTTGCGAACTTCCGGGGATTGGCGTGATCGGCTTCGACAACCTCGATGCCGCCGAACTATTCGATCCGCCCCTGACCACCATAGATCAAAACAACGCCGCCTTCGCCAAGGCGGCGATGGACCTGCTGCTGTCACAAACCAACGGGCCGGGCGACAACGCGCGGGCCATGAGCCGCATTGTTCCGCCCAAACTCGTCGTGCGCGAATCGGCCTGATTTTTATGTGCCCGCAAAAACCGGATATTCACCACGGAAGACACGGAGTTCACTGAGAAGAAAACAAGAAAGAATCCGCCTCCGTGTTCTCCGTGGTGAGTTCTTTTCTCCGTCTTTAGGGAGTCTTTGTCATGGGTGAAGCGTATCCAATCGAATCCGTCGCCACCAAACACGTGCGGACCCAACACCGCGTCATTCAAAGCGCGATCCCCCACCCCGATTCCGTGGCGCTGCTCAAACGTCTTCGCGAAATCGAGCCGCTCTGCATGGAAGGACAGCCCCCAATCGTCTGGGACCGCGGCGAAGGGTTCTACGTCTTCGACGCGCACGGCAATCAGTGGCTTGACTTTTCCAGCGGCGTGCTCATCACCAACGCCGGCCACGCGCGCAAGCCGATGGTCGATGCCATCACCCGCATCGCACAGCACGGCCTGCTGACCAGCTATTGCTTCCCCCACCGCCTGCGAGCCGAACTGGTCGCCGCTCTGCAAAAAGTCGCACCCCGACGCGATGACAAAGTCATGCTGCTCAGCACCGGCAGCGAAGCCGACGAACTGTGCATCAAACTGTCGCGCGAACACGCACGCCGCTCCGGTAAAACCAACCCCGTCTTCGTAACCTTCGTCAATGCGTTTCACGGTCGCACCCTGGGCTCGCAACTCGCCGGCGGCGTTCCCTCCCTCAAAGAATGGATCGGCTACCGCGATGAGCACTTCATCCAGGTGCCGTTCCCCGACGGCGGCATCCGCAGCAACCCGCGGGACAACGACTTCGCCGCGTTTGAACGCACACTGCGCGAACAAAACATCCACCCCGACCGCGTCTGCGGCGTGATGACCGAAACCTACCAGGGCGGCAACTCCAGCTTCGCTCCCCCGGAATATATGCAATTGCTTCGCCGTTGGTGCGACAAGCATGACGCGATACTCATCATGGACGAAGTGCAGTCCGGCTTCGGTCGCACCGGCAAGTTCTGGGGCTTCGAGCATTACGGCATCACCCCCGATCTGATCGCCTGCGGCAAGGGCATCAGCGGCGCGCTGCCCCTCAGCGCCGTCATCGGTCGCAAGGATTTGATGGACCAGTTCCCCCCAGGCAGCATGACCAGCACACACTCCGGCAACCCCGTCTGCTGTGCCTCAGCGCTGGCCAGTCTGCAAATCATTCAAAATGAAAAACTCGTCGAAAATGCCGAGAAAATGGGCCAAATCATGCAAAACGAATGCGCCCGCATTCAAAAGAAATTCGCCGACGTCATCGTCGCACACCACGGCAAGGGACTGGTCGCTTCGCTGCATTGCGTTACTTCCGGGGGCGGGAACAAGGAACCCGATGCGAAACTCGCGTGGCTGGTCGTCATCGAAGCCGTGCGTCGCGGCGTGATGCTGTTCGCCCCCGTCGGTTTCGCCGGCGCCAGCGTCAAACTCTGTCCGCCCCTGCTCATCACCGAGGACGCCGTGCGCGAAGGCATGGCCGTCATTGAGGAGTCATTCGAGCATGTCCTGCAAACACGACACCACGCAAGCGTCTGACGCAACCCTGACATCACTGGCCGATCATGCCCGATCACCGGCGTTCCGCGATGAAACCGTCGCGCTGCTGCTGGAATTGTGTCGCATCGACACGACGACCCATCCCGACGTGTCCATGATGGCGCAACATGAAGCCGCCTGTTTCAAGCTGATCCGGCAGGCATTGACCGATGCCGCCGCGATACTGAACGGCCAATTCACGCGGCAGCCGATCAACCCGAAAATCGCCGACCACCCGTTCTATTCAAAACCCGCGTACACCATCGTCCCGCCGACCAATACGCTGCTCAGCGCGGAACAAACCTATCGTGATCGCGCCAACATGCTGTTCACCACCGGCGACGCGGCGCAATGGGGGCTGGCGGTGAATGCGCATGTTGATGTGGTGCATCCATACATTCCGCCGCGCGTCGAGGGTTCGACGGTTTACGGTCGCGGCTCATGCGATGACAAAGGCCCGTTGGTCTCGATCATCGGCGCGCTGCGGCTGGTCGCCGAATATCTGCGGAAAAACAAGCTGAAACTCTCCAAACCCCTCACCGCCATGTTCGTCATCGAAGAAGAAATGGGCGGCAACGGCTCGCTGTCGGCGGCGATGGATCGGACATTGCGAAAACGCTACGACACCATCGCCGTACTGGAATGTTGCGGTTCTCAGATTCACCCCGGCAACCGCGGCGCGGTGTGGTACAAAGTCGAAGGCGACGTGCCAGGCGGTCGCGCGCTGGAGGCCGCCGCGTTCGTCATCGAACAGATGGAACGCGAGGGCCGCGCCGTCAAATCCGAAAGCCGGCACGAACTGTTCCCCCATCGCCCCGTGCAAACCTGTCACGGCATACTCGGATCGTTCGGGCAACACCCCTCCCGCATCTGCGGCGAAATCGCCTTCGACATCCTCATGGACCACGCTTCACGCCCCCGGGATGAAGCGTTTTCGACGCGGCTTGGTGACGTGCTGGAATCGGGCCTCGCCGAATACATCGGACTGTACGGCGATAAAACCAAAGTCGCCGACCCGATCACCGGCAAACCCAAAGTCGATCACCATTACGACCTGCAAACCACCGACCGCGGCTGGCGCGTCACGGTACACGGCGCAACCGGTCATATGGGTTCGATCCTCGAAAACGACGGTGCCATCACCAAGGCCGCCGCGATGATTCGCGCCCTGATTTATAGCCGTGCTTCTTTAGAACAATCGGCCGGGTGCGCGATCGCCCCGCGACTGGCTGATAAGACCGACGCGAACCACCTGTTGATGGAGGGCGGGCAGGGCTTTCTGCCGACCCACGCGATGGCGGACATACAGCGGCGTCTGGCAGGGGCGGCGCAACGCGGTCTGGATGCCTACCTGCGTCTGATGGGTTCCACCGCCGAGAACCTGCGCGTCACATTCGAGAAACTACACAACGCCGCGTTCGCCGGCCCGCGCGATTCACCCGCGATGGTCGATGCGCTGCGATCCGCCCATGAAGCCGGCGTCCCGATCCCCGAACAATCGCAGGTAAAAGGGTGGGACGTGTCATGCGATTCACGCATTTTCGCCTGTGAATACAGCGATTTGACGGTGCTGACGATGGGACCGGGCCTGCTCCGGCACGCCCATGCCGACGACGAACAGATCAGCATTGACGAACTGATGAGGTTTACGGAACTGATGGCTCGATTCATCCTCAAACAATGCGGCACGGTGTGTGCCGGGTAACCGGAGCGTTTTCATGGACAAGATTCGACTGGGCGTGATCGGAACCGGATCGGTGGTGCGCGAGATTTACCAGCACCTGTATTTTCGCAGCGACTATTCGCATATACTGCGAATCGAGGCGGCGGCCGACCCGAACGTCGCGGCGCTGAAAGATTTCTGTGATCGTTATCAGATACCCGAAAATCGACGATTCAGCGACTATAAAAAAATGCTCATGCAAGTGGCGCTGGACGCCGTGCAGATCAACACGCCCGATTCGCTGCACCGTCAGCCGACCGTGGACGCTCTGAACGCCGGGCTGGACGTGATGGTGCCCAAACCGCTGGCCGACAAGATCACCGACGCGCACGCGATGTTGTCGGCGTTGAAAAAGTCGGGCCGGTTGATGGGCGTCGATTTCCACAAGCGGGAAGACCCGCGACTCAAGGAAGCCGCGGCCCGTTATCAGCAGGGGCAGTACGGTTCGCTGCAAACGTCGGTGTGGTACATGATCGACAAGTTGTTGGTGGCGGACCCGAATCATCAGCCGCGGTTTTTCGCGTCACCCGATTTCGCTGAGAAAAACTCGCCGATTTCGTTCCTGACCGTTCATATGGCCGACGCCTTGATCCGCATTGTGAACCTGCGCCCGGTGAAGGTGCGCGCGACCGCATGGAGCCAGAAACTGCCGTCGCTGAAGCCGCTCGCCGTGAAGGGTTACGACCTTTGCGACACGGAACTGACGTTCGAGAACGGCGCGACATCGCACATCATCACCGGCTGGCATCTGCCGAATGCGGCCCATGCGACGACGGTGCAATCAGCGCGGCTGATCTGTACCGACGGAATGCTGGACCTGGGCCTCGACACGCCGGGCTACCACGAACTGGGAAGCGAGGGGATACTCGAGCGCAATCCGCTGTTTAGAAACTTTGAAGCCGACGGGCGGGTGACGGGCTACGGCATGTCTTCGCCCGGACGGATTTATGATAAGTTCCTCCGCGCGTCCAACGGGCAACTGGCGAACGAGCATCGCGCGGCGATGTCTTCGCCGGTGGAGCTGGGTTTCTGGACAACGGCGGTACTCGAAGCGGCGGAGTTGTCGTTGCAACAGGGTTGCCCAAGCGACAACGGGGCCGTTGCAGGTATTGAGATTGATCTGATCCAACTGATCCGCAAGCAACTGGGTGCCGAGGCCGATGGATATTTGGGGTAAGTAAACTGAAGGGCGTTTTTATGACAAGCGTCACGCAAGTTCCCGCGTCCAATCACAGCATCTACCACACGGCCTTGACGAACTTCGACCAGGTCGCGGTTCAACTGAAAGGCGAATTTCCAGCGGAATTACTGGACAAAATCCGTTTACCGCGGGAACGGATCGAACTGCGTCTGGCGCCGCAGATGCAGGACGGCCGGCTTCAGAATATCCGCGCGTTCATTGTTCGACACAGCGACGCGCTGGGGCCTGCCAAGGGCGGCATCCGCATGGCGCCGAATGTCGATCTGGACGCGGTGACGGGTCTGGCGATGGAAATGACCTGGAAGTGCGCGTTGATCGGTGTGCCGTTCGGCGGGGGCAAGAGCGGCATCGTGGCCGACCCTCGCAAGATGAGCGCGTTCGACAAGGAGACGATCATACGGTCGTTCACCCGCAACGCCCGTCGCCACATCGGTCCGCGCATTTATGTGCCGGCTCCCGACATGGGGACGAATGAAGCGGATATGGGCCATGTCAAGGATACGATCAGTTTCGCCGACGGCGCGGCGATCACGGACGGATGCTTTGTCACGGGCAAGCCGGTGATTTTGGGCGGCATTCCCGGACGGCGCGAGGCGACGGGCCGGGGTGTGGCCATCACCGCGCATCAGGCGTTGGCGCAGTTGGGCATTGACCCGCATCGCGCCACCGCGATCGTGCAGGGTTTCGGCAACGTCGGTTCCATCGCGGCATTGCAACTCCAACAATTGGGCATTCGTGTGCTGGGCGCGAGTGATGTGGACGGCGCGGTGTTCAATCCGAACGGCATAGACGTTGCGGCGTTGGCTGAACACAATCTGCGTGTCGGTTCGGTGGCGGGTTTCGCCGGCGGCTCGGCGATTGACGGGGGCGCGTTGCTGGAACAGCCGTGCGACATCCTGGTGCCGGCGGCGTCGGGCGGACAGATCACCGAGGCCAACGCGGCGCAGTTGCGATGCCGGTTGATCGTGGAGGGCGCCAACGGACCGACCACGCCCGAGGCGGATCGTGTGCTTGCCGATCGCGGCATCCTGGTGGTGCCGGACATTCTGGCCAACGCGGGCGGCGTGTTCGTTTCATATCTGGAATACACGCAGGAAACGCAGCAGGAACAAATCACCGAAGAGGAAGTGAACACGCGACTGACGCATCGCATGACGGCCCGATATGCCGCTGTGCGAAATCTTGCGAAGGAGCGTGGCGTCACGATGCGGCAGGCGGCGATGCAGGCGGCGGTTCGCAGCGTGTGCCAGGCCGTGATCGCGCGCGGGGCGTTGCCGTAGCGATGTCGGGCGGATGCGATGCGCAAGATTTGACACCGGCATGGATGATTCGGATGATGATGAGTCGAACACTCGGGTGGGGTGCCAGAGTGGTCGAATGGACCGGTCTTGAAAACCGGCAAGGGCCTCGTGCTCTTCGTGGGTTCGAATCCCACCCCCACCGTTTTACTGAGTTTGCCGCCGCTTCTCGGATGGTAGCCGTTCACGGATTTCAATGCAACAGGGCGGGCTTGACCGATATAGCCGGGGATGACGGATGACCAGATCGAATCGTTGAGCGAGCCGCAGTTGATCGCGTTGGTGCGTGAACTACTCGCGCGTCTGGGGCGACTGGAGGTTCGGGTTGCCGAGCTTGAAGCGGAGAATGCGCGGCTGAAGAAGAATTCGTCGAACTCGTCCAAGCCGCCGAGCA
>Ga0172380_10007672_pt1 | contig 12052 bp, 10 predicted proteins | sample Leawe162metaG_FD_119747 | JGI IMG/M metagenome (GOLD analysis project Ga0172380, IMG submission 119747) | Leachate microbial communities from a municipal landfill in Southern Ontario, Canada - Leachate well 162 metaG | ecosystem: Engineered > Solid waste > Landfill > Unclassified | place...
ATGAAAAGCGGAGTCAAACTCCGCATCGGCGATGAAGTGACCGCCACCCTCGTTTCTTTCGAGGGTGAGGAGGGCTATATCGACCTTTCCATCCGGGAGGCCTCACACGAGCGCTCTTGGGAGGATATCGAGGCCAAGCGCAAGGGCTTGGAAGTGGTCACCACCAAGATCATCGAAGCCAATAAGGGCGGACTCATGGTGGAAATCAACGGTATCACCGGATTTCTCCCGGTATCGCAGCTTTCAAGCGAACACTATCCTCGCGTAGAGGATGGCGACAAGATGAAGATTTTCGAACTCTTGAAGAAGCTCATCGGTGTCGAAGTGCACGTCCGCATCCTCGACGCTGATCGCCTGACCGAGAAGCTTATCGTCAGCGAAAAGGCCGCTCAAAGCGAGAAGGAGCGAGCCGTCATCAACAAGCTCCGCGTCGGCGACACGATCTCCGGAGAAATCAGCGGCGTCGTCGATTTCGGTGCCTTCGTGAAATTCTTCCCGACGGTAGCCGAAGGAGAGAAGAAGCCGAGCGAGAAACTCGATGGATTGGTGCATATTTCCGAACTCGCATGGCAGCTCATCGACAATCCTCGTGAAATCGTCAAGACGGGCGATCATGTCGAAGCGAAGATCATCGGTATCGAAGACACCCGCATCTCCCTCTCCATGAAGGCGCTCAAGAACGATCCATGGTCTGTGGTAACCGAGAAGTACAAGGTGGGTGATGTCGTTTCCGGAAAGGTTGATAAGATCAATCACTTCGGCGCCTTCGTCTATCTCGACAAAGACATCCATGGACTTGCCCATGTGAGCGAATTCCACGACGTCTATCCGAATCGCAAGATGGAAGAGCTCTTCGCCATCGGCGAGACATATTCTTGGAAAATCCTCTCTATCGAACCGAAGTCTCATCGCATGGGGCTTCTCCCGGTAAAGGACAAGGCGGAAAAGGCAGAGAAAGCGAAGAAGGACGAAAAGCCGAAGGAGGCAGAGGAAGAGACGAAAGCAGAAGAATCCGAGAAGTAATTCGGAACAGAAAACGCTTCGATGCAAATCGAGGCGTTTTCTTTACTTTTAGCCAAAAATACGGTACAAAATGAGTATCTCTCAATACATATAGTATGAACACGAAAAATATCTTCATCATATCCGGCCCCTCCGGCGTCGGCGAGGATTCCGTCATAGACGGTCTCGAGAATCGCCTTCCTATCGAACGCGTCATCACGACGACCACCCGTGCCATGCGCCCGGGAGACTCCGAAGGGCATCCGTACTATTTCAGAGCCAAAGAACAGTTCGAACAGGATATTCTCGATGGGAAATTCTTCGAATGGGCGAAACAATATAATGACAATCTCTACGGCGTGACTCATGAGGAAATACGCCGTGTCGCCGAAAGCAATCGTGTCGGCATCTGGAAGATCGACTATCAGGGCGTCATCACCGCGAAAAAGCTTTTTCCCGGCATCGTCGCCATCATGCTCACCGCCCCGCTTCATATCATGGAGGCGCGCATACGGAGGCGCGATAATGCCACTGAAGCATTCATCAAGGATCGCATGGACTACACCAGAGAATGGATGAAACATACCGACATTTATGACTACATCATCGAAAATGAAGAGGGCAAGCTCGATCAGACGATCGAGAAAGTCGCCGCTCGGATCGAAAACTCCCGAGGCTGAGCGCTTCCCGGTCGCTGCGAGACGCCTTATTCGTCGCGTGCAGAACCTTTCTTCCGCACACCAGCTCTGGAGCCGCGGGGATAGCTTTGTTCTCGGCATTTCCGGAGGTCCCGACAGTGTCTGTCTCCTCGATATTTTCGCTTATCTAAAAGACAAGTATGATTTTCAGATCACGCTCGCCCATGTCAATTACGGCTTGCGCGGCCTCGACTCCGATCGAGACGAGCTCTTCGTGAAGAAACTCGCCTGCCGATACGATCTCCCGCTTTTCGTCCTTCACGCGGAAATCACTCCGAAGAATAATCTCGAGGAAAGGCTTCGCGACATCAGGTACCGATTTTTTGAGAAAATCCGCCGAGAAACGAAAGCGGACGCCATCGTCACCGCTCATCATGAAGATGATCAGGCGGAAACCTTCCTCCTCCATCTCTTTCGTGGATCGGGCCTTCGCGGTCTCTCTGCCATGCGCCCGAAGAATGACCGCCTCATCCGTCCTCTGCTTCACACTTCGCGAGCCGATATCCTCGATTACCTTCAGATCCGGAACATCTCCTTCCGCACCGACAAAAGCAATGCCTCGGATCAATTCCTCCGAAACAGAATCCGGAACAAACTCCTCCCGCTTCTCGAAAAAGACTACGCTCCGAAACTGAGAGAGCGGCTCGCCAAAACCGCCTCCCTCGTCGCGGAAGACATTTCCCTTCTTGAAAAAAAATCTGAAAAAAGCATCAGGCGACCGCTTCTGACAAAGGATTCATTTTCCCTCCAGGCCTTTTGCCAGCTCAATCTCTCCGAACAACGCCAATTTCTCAGCGCTTTCTTGAAAAAAAATCATAAGAATTCGAATGGAACATGGGTTTCGGAAGTTCAAAAGATGCTTGTACGAGCCAAGAATAAAAACCAGACGATCATCCTCCCTGGGTTGAAAATTCTTCGTAAAGGTGATACAGTGCTCCTGATACGGACCATGTAATTTCTCTCTAAAACTTCACATTTTATGGACAAGCTCCTCCGCCACCTCTCGACCATCATCCTCGTGTTCTTCGTTATCGTCGGACTCGTCATACTCTATCAGTCACCGACGAAAAAGCCTGCCGAAATTTCCCTGAGCGAACTCGTCGGCCAGATCAATAACGGCGAGATCAGGCAGGTGTCCGTAAAGGCGAATGAGCTCTCGATCGAGAAGCATGACGGCACCACCGAAAAGGCCACCAAAGAAGGCGAGGCTTCTTTCACTGAGACACTCCGAAACTACGAGGTAAACCGCGACAGATTGAACGAAGTTTCGATCATCGTCGAAAAGGAATCCGGCGCCTCCTACTGGGCGGCCGCTATTCTTCCGATACTCATTCCGTTCGTCCTTATCGCCGCCTTCATCTGGTTCATGATGCGCCAGGCCCAGCGAGGAAATGCACAGGCGCTTTCATTCGGCTCCTCCCGCGCCCGCATGCTCGACCCCAAGGACAAACGCAAGCGCATCACCTTCAAAGATATCGCCGGCGCCAAAGAATCCAAGGAAGAGCTCTCTGAAATCGTCGACTTTCTGAAGGAGCCGAAGAAATTCCTCGATATGGGAGCCAAGATCCCTCGCGGCGTGCTCCTTCTCGGCCCTCCGGGAACAGGCAAGACGCTGATGGCGAAGGCCGTCGCCGGTGAAGCGGGCGTCCCCTTCTTCAATATCAGCGGATCGGAATTCGTAGAGATGTTCGTCGGCGTCGGCGCCAGCCGCGTGCGCGATCTTTTCAAGCAGGCGAAGAAAAATGCCCCAGCCATCGTCTTCATCGATGAAATCGACGCGGTCGGACGTCATCGCGGTGCCGGTCTCGGCGGCGGTCATGATGAAAGGGAACAGACACTCAATCAGATCCTCGTCGAGATGGACGGATTCGAAACCGATTCGAGCGTCATCGTCATCGCCTCGACCAACCGTCCTGATGTGCTCGATCCAGCGCTTCTCCGTCCGGGCCGATTCGATCGCCGCGTGACCATGGATCTCCCTGATATCAATGAGCGCGAAGCCATCCTCCGAATCCATTCCAAGGGAAAGCCCTTGGCTACCGATATCAATCTTCGACGTGTCGCCGAACGGACTCCCGGATTCTCCGGAGCCGATCTCGCCAACCTCACCAATGAGGCGGCTATTCTCGCGACCAGACGGAATAAGAAGATCGTCGATCTCGCCGAACTGACCGAATCGATCGAGAAGGTCATCCTCGGACCGGAGCGCCGCAGCCGCATCGTCAATGACGAAGAGAAAAAAGTGATCGCCTACCACGAAGCAGGGCACGCATTGATCGCTTCATCGCTTCCGAATGCCGATCCGGTTCAGAAAGTATCCATCATCTCCCGCGGTCACGCCGGCGGATACACCCTCGCCGTCCCTACCGAGGACAAGATGCTTCACAGCACCGCCTACTTCTATGATGAGCTGGCCACCCTCCTCGGCGGATACGCGAGCGAGAAACTCATCTTCAACGATACGACGACCGGACCATCGAACGATCTCGAGCGCGCTACCAATATGGCGCGCGGCATGGTGACCCGCTACGGCATGAGCCGTCTCGGCGCCCGCACATTCGGACACAAGCAAGAACTCGTCTTCCTCGGGAAAGAAATGCACGAGGAGCGTAATTACTCGGAGAAAACCGCGGAAGGGATCGACGCCGAAGTCTCTCGACTGGTAGATGAAGCCTTTCAGAAGGCTACGAACATCCTGACCGAAAAGAAAATCATACTCGATCGGATCGCCAATACTCTCCTCGAAAGAGAGACGCTCGAAAAGGATGCATACGACGCCCTCCTCCGAGGCGAAACGCTTCCTCCGATTTCCACGGAAACCGCAACCGATCCTGCCGCATCAGCTGAAACGAAGCAGGCTTAAATATCCTTCTGCTCCCTCAGTCTTTCTTCCATACGGAGAATACGACTGAGGGACAGCTCCTCTCTTCTATGACCAAAACGGATAAGCGCTCCGAAAAAAATCTTTTTTGGAAGATCATTCTCAGACAGACCGTTTACTTTATCCGAGAGACTCCGATTTCTTGGCTGTTCGGATTATTCCTCTCGCTCCCGACGATCGCCGTCATCATCCTTGAATCATTCTTTTCTCAATTCCAAGAAACCGACCCCCTTCTCATCGCTCCGAAAATAATGGGAATTTTCCTATTCGCTTTCTTTCTTTTCTTCATAAGCGAATCCGGACTCATTCTCTCTTTCAAAAAAAATACCTACTCTCCCATAGAGCACATCGCCGCTACCGGGGCGCTCCTCCGCTGGTACTTTCTCTTCCTGCTCATCCTCCTCGCATTTTTCGCCATTTTCTTCTCACCTCTTATCGCCGCCCCAGAAGAAGCCCGATCGATCCTGAAATACATCTGCCTGATCTTCTTCCTCCTCATCGCCTGCATCGCATTCATCATGAAGATGTTCGGAGAGTTCTACCTCATCCTCTCCAGGCTCTCCCTCCGAAACGCACTCCGCTCCTCTGCCAATCTTTTTACAAACCACTCCTCCCTCTCCGCCGCCACCCTCATCATCACCTCGCTTCTCTCCGTATTCGTGAGCCTCGCTCTCACCACCCTCCATGCTTATCTGCGCTTTCCTCTTTCGGAAGGACTTCTTCTCAATACGCTTATCATCTCATTCGTACTCGCTCTCTCCTCCTGCTTTCATATATTTTTCCGAGCGTTCTGGTACTTTTTCTTCCAGGCCATCGCCGGTGAAAAACCGAACAGTTGGCAGAAGGAGAAAAAAATGGTAGAAGAGAGTATGGTCCCGGCAGAGGATGAGGCGTAGAAAATTTCATCTCGTGAAATATGCGGGCTTGTAGCTCAGTCTTGCCCCGTCACACAAGGACAATTAGCTCAGTTGGTTAGAGCGCCACATTGACATTGTGGAGGTCACTGGTTCGAATCCAGTATTGTCCACATTAGTTTGTCCTTGCAATTCTGTGTGACGGGGTGAAGTTAGAGCGCTACATTGACATTGTAGAGGTCTCCAGTTCGAATCTGGACAAGCCCACCATAAAAAAACTCCCCGATTCCTGTCGGGGAGTTTTGATTTTCATAGTCTCGTTCGAGCGATCATGGATCGTAGCTTCCGGCATTCGCCGGGTTGCTATATGACCGTATCTTGATAGTCGCCTCGCGCTGAATCTCCGGCAAGAACTGAGCGCCCGGTCCGAGGACATTGGTCGCCCCGTTGATGATAGCCCTCGCCTGATTATTCGAAAGTCCGATCTGCTCGGATATCTTCGACTGCACCTCGCCGATTCCCCGCTGCACCAATCCATTGACCGCCTTGTTCATGGCCGTCGCGGCGAGCGATCCCAGAAGCTCCTCAGGATTCGTCGCTCCGGAAATGATCTTGTTGCCGATATCGTTCGTATTATCGACGAGGCTCTTGATCGTGCTTCCCGGTGTCGTCACGGTACCACCAGGACCCTCCGTGCCACGATAGCCCTGATAGGCGATAGCCTGAGTCCGCGCGATTTCTTTTTCCTGTTCCAGCTTCGTCTGATAGGCCTGCTCGGCGGCGATAGAATACCCGTAGGGATTATTCATCGGATTGGATACGAACGAATCGAAAGCCCGCCAATCCCCGTTCTCAAACATGACCTCCGGACTCGGAGTATATTCATTGAGCGTCATCGTTTTCTGGCTGCTGCCCGAGATAGCCGCTTCTCCGACACGCTTCAGATATTGCGGATAATTCCCACCTCCAATTCCGAAATCCCCCGTTCCCACATAATTTGCCGACGAGGCCATCCCCCGCGTCGTAAGAGTGAAGAAGTCATTCATATAGAGTTCCGTATTCCTCACCGGATCCATATAGAGCGCGTCCTCCCAATCCGTGATGAACCGAGGCATTCCCGATGCTCCGCCGCCGATCAGCTGGCCGACTTGTGAGTTCAGCATATTCATCGCCGTCATCTTGAGCGACCCGAGGAGTACTCCTTCGATCTGACGCTGAACCTTCTCCATCATCTGCTTCATGAGAGCCGCCCCCATATTCGCGCCCCAAGCATCGGCACGCGCCGAAGGAGTCGACAAGACGATCCCTCCCGAGAGAACGAGCATGAACATCATTTTTTTCAGCTGAGACTTCATACAATCGCATTATTACAATCCGAATGGAACGGTATCGATCCCATACTCCGTAAGCTTCCCCTGAAACTCGCCGATGAACAGAACCGATGTATTCATAAATCCCTGAATCTTGGAAAGCGTCGATATATTCTGCAGAGGATCCTCCGTATTGCTCTGCACGGACACGAGCTCGTCTTTCAATGAAACCGCGTACTTCGCCATCCGAAGAGCCTTCAGATGAGTCTCCACCATCGCCTCAGGAACCTCCACCCCTCGAATCTGCTCCAAAACTTTCTCTCCGTTCTTGGAAATATCCGCTATATAAGAAAAGTCACCGAGGAGCAGCGCGTTGTTCGACTGATTCACGACGTCCTGCGAAATCGACTTCAGCTGATCCTCCGTCTGAAAAGCGCTCGGGGAATTATTGGCGATGATATAGGCCATCGAAGTCAGATACTCCACGATATACTGCTCTTCTTTCTTCTTCCGCTCATCCCCCGAAAGCTTCTTGTCTTTTTTCGAGAGGAGCTTCACCTTTATCTCATCATCTGCGACCGTCGGCAGCTCTATCGCCTCGCCATCACCGATCGCCGTACTCACCATGGAATCGACATCCTCGAGCGATATGCTATCGCCAGCCCCCTTCTCCTGCGCCAATCGCGCCACCTCGGTAGAGATCTTCTTGGTCAGATTCTCTTTTGAAAACATCTCGCCCGTCTGGGCCTCAGGTCGTCCATCGAGAGATCCTCCGATCAGGATCCGATCCCCGGGAGCTTTCTTCAATGGATCGTATCCGCCTTTGATTTCCACGCCGTCGGAATATCCATCGCCATCGCTATCCTTATTGAAAGGGTCCGTGGCATACAGACGCTCTTCTTCATTCGTCAGTCCGTCGTTATCGCTATCCTGAAAAATATTCTTTCCCGAAAAGGCATCGGAAGCCGATACCGAAACGAATACTCCGAAAGAAAATACCGTCAGAAGCGCAAAAAAAGCAGACGGACGGATAAAGACATCCCCTGCTTTCTGAGTGATGGTGCGGGCCAGAGAGAAAAACGAAGAATAATTCATTGCTCGTATGTTTTTTTGTTTGGGTGTTCCCTCCCTCAACGAGGTTGAAAGGTGAGTACATGATTTATTATATCACTTTCTCAGAAAGAGCGACAACCCCTTGCCCATCTTCACTCATCACTGGCGCAGGATCTCACTCGATGTGAGATTTGATATAGATACCAAGCATCACGAACCGTTTTCTCAATACAGGATTCATAAAAATTCATAATTTTATATTATACAATATATATATAATTACGTCAATACTCATTAATTCTGACTATCTCCTTTGTTCCACGTGGAACAGTTCTGGGATGATTTGATATATGATGAATGTTCCACGTGGAACAAAGTATATCTGTATAAATATGTATAAAACCAAAATGTGCAGTATGTTCCACGTGGAACAGTAGTATGTAAATGATGCTCATTTGTTCCACGTGGAACAAATCGATCCATATGTTCCACGTGGAACATTCATATGAGAACTTCAATTTCGCCCATTTGTTCCACGTGGAACAAATTAATCAGCGTCATCATTTCAATATGTTCCACGTGGAACAATCGCTAAAAAATACATCTTTGCTTTATGAAAGCCATAAAACAGCATTAAAACTATCCATGGCTTTCAAAAAACACCAGCACGCCAATGTTCCACGTGGAACAACTGAATATAAATGATCGATTTATTGTTCCACGTGGAACAATCCTCACTGAATAATTTGAAATATTTGTTCCACGTGGAACAAATACCAACATGATTCAATACGATAATACAGAATCTACGAACTTAAAACTGTTCCACGTGGAACAATCATCATATATCAAATCATCCCATAATTGTTCCACGTGGAACAATCCAATATAACTTGATAATTCCCTTTTTTAAAGCAAATATTCGATATAAAACTATTCTCAGCTTCTCTCTTTCGGGTAAATTCCACTTGTTCCACGTGGAACATCTCACTCGCATCACCAGACTTTGTTCCACGTGGAACAAATGAGCATGTATAAAGATGTATAAAATCAAAAATTACGCCATGTTCCACGTGGAACAAATGGGTGAATGCATAGCATATGTCAACATGTTCCACGTGGAACATCTATATATTGACATTAGTATAGTTTTGTATCATAATATGAATTAATACTGTCAGGATGGGCTGTATTGACGGAATAAGGATACTTGGTATGATTAGAAATAGTTTTGATTCTTTGATCGTGAAAGATTATCGGATCAATTCGGGCCATTAGCTCAATTGGTAGAGCGCTTCCATGGCATGGAAGAGGTAGCCGGTCCGAATCCGGCATGGTCCACAAATATAAAGAAGCACTCATTATGAGTGCTTCTTTTATGTTTATACTATGCCGGATTCGGACGGGAGGGGGTCGGGGAACGGGAGTTCCCCGTTTGAGGTGACTCATCACCCTAGCGGATGAGATTAGAGGGCGGAAGCCCTATAAAACGCAGCTCCGACTTTATGTCGGAGTGAGTAGTTCGATTCCAGCATGGTCCACCCCGTTAGAAAAAAACGGAGGTCGTTAGATTAATCAGTAGGAATATTCCTTATCTTTTTTCTAACGGGGTCCACAACCGAGAAGAAAGTCGACGACTTTAATTACAGGAGAAACAAGCCCTCTTTAATGGGGCTTTTGTTTTTTCTGGAGACAGCAGACAATCATTCCTGTATACTGCACCTGTGAGTATTGATAAGACAGAGGAAGTATGATACTGTGCATTCTTGCCCTGCGGTTCTGATCAATCATCCATGCCCTTGTAGTTCAATGGATAGAACAGCTCACTCCTAACGAGTAGATAGAGGTTCGATTCCTCTCGAGGGCACAATCTCTCCCATGGGTTCCCTGCCCAAGGTTCACCTGCCGTAGGCATGGCAGGCAGGCCTGCCTGCTCGCCTCGCTGAAGCTCCGGCGAAGCGGGCCGGTAGGCGGGGATTCCTGGCGGGGGCACTCATAAGAAATACTTCTATGGCACATTCGCGCGTCGATCAGATCAATGAACTCCTCCGGGCGGAACTGGGGGATATCTTCCGGAAGGAAGTAAGCCTCAAGCAGGGTGTTTTCGTGACGATCAGCAAAGTAGAGACAACGAGAGATCTCCGGCATACCAAGGTCTCTATCAGCGTCTTTCCGGAGTCTGACGAGGATTACGCCATGAAAACGCTCTCCAAAGAGCTCCCCGCCATCCAGAAAATGCTTTATACAAAACTATACATGAAGCCGATGCCGCGCATCCATCTCCTCTCCGATCACACGGAACAGAAGGCGGATGTCATCGAAAAGCTCCTGCGCTCCATCGTTTCCGAATGAGGCATTAAGAAACCCCTGCTATGTCACACTTTGTTTCTGAATTTCGCAATCTCAAATATGTCATCAGGAAGTCAAAGCGAGTTCTTCTCTTCGCGCACAACAGACCCGATCCGGATTCGGTCGGAGCGACGCTCGCCCTGAAAGAAATGCTCCTCGCTCACGGAAAAGAAACCGACATCGCCTGTTATCATCCCTATCCGGAATACCTCCAACCCATCATCGGCACTCCGGAATCCTTCCTTCATCCCGATACGATAGACATCCGGACATATGACACGATCATCGCTGCCGATAGCGTCGATAGGGGATTTCACCTTTTTCGCGACCAGATTTCCGAGGATCAGATCACGGTCGTCATCGATCATCATCCGGACATCGAAGTCAAGGCCGACATCAGCATCCTCGATACCGGATCTTCTTCCGCATCCGAACTGATATATGATTTCTTTGTTTCTGCCGAATATGTCATCACGCCGAAAATCGCCACTCTGCTCCTGATGGGCATCCTGTTCGATACCGGGAATTTTCAGCATCCGAGCACCAGCGCCAAGACCCTGGAAGCCGGTTCGGATCTGATCCGCAAAGGAGCTCGAATGAAGAAGATCGTCGAAACTATTTTCACGAATCGCAATCTCTCCACGCTCAAGGTATGGGGGAGAGCTCTCCTGAAGGCGAAAATTATTCCAGAGAACGACATGATCGTATCCGCTCTCACTGAAAAAGATATCGAGGAATGCGGGGCTTCTTCCGATGAGGTCAACGGAGCTATCCCGCTCCTCAATAGCGCCTCTCACGCCAAATTCGCCGTACTGCTCGTACAGAAAGATGCCGACACCATCCGGGCGAGCCTCCGTTCGAATGAAGAAGGGAATGTCGATGTCGCCCGATTGGCGAAACAATTCGGCGGAGGAGGACACGCCATGGCAAGTGGATTCGAAATCAAGGGGAGGATCATCGAAACGGAATTCGGCTGGCAGATAGCGTAGTTGTATATCGTATTTTGTATATCGTATTACGTATGGGGAAACAAGAAAAGTTAGATTCCCTCAATAAGAAATGGGTTCGTGATTGTACGTGCGCGCTCCGCGGGACGGCGACGCAGGCTGTCTTGGGGAGCGGCAGCGCGAATGCGGAGACCCTCTTTATCGGAGAAGCTCCGGGCAAGAAAGAAGACGCGCAGGGGATTCCGTTCATCGGGTCGGCTGGGAAATTCCTGAACGAACTCCTCACATCGATCCAGCTTCGTCGCGAGGATATCTACATCACCAATGCGGTGAAATATCGGCCGCCCGAGAACAGAGATCCGCTCCCAGATGAGATAGCGGCCTGTCGCGACTGGCTCATCGAGGAAATCCGTATCATTAATCCGCAGATCATCATCCCGCTCGGCCGGCATGCGATGAATCACTTCCTCCCGGATGAGAAAATATCCGAAGCGCATGGACGGATCTTTCAGATACCGATCGACGGACTGGGCATGAAAAAGATTCTTCCGCTCTATCATCCTGCGGCCGCGCTCTACAATGGAAGCCTGCGCGCCACGCTCATACAGGATTTCAAGAAAATTCCCGAAACGCTTCACGGATAAATGGTATTAACCCCGGAGCAAGCTCCGGACACTGAAACAAATAAGAATTTGTTTCATTTCCGCGGCAAGCCGCGGGGTATTTACCCTGTGTTACCGTCACTCGCTCGGAATCGAAAGTAAGAACTTTCGCTTCACTCACTCGCTAGGTAATAAAACACAGATAAAAAAATCCCCGGCACGATGGCAGGGGGGGGTACGGCGGCGATCAGATCAGATCGAGCTCTGAATTCACGTTCGAGTACTCCTGACAACCGAGCGTGTGCAGCATATCCGAGAGGAGATACGGGTGGTACCGCTGACGAGACAGCCACATC
>Ga0172380_10007674_pt1 | contig 12052 bp, 10 predicted proteins | sample Leawe162metaG_FD_119747 | JGI IMG/M metagenome (GOLD analysis project Ga0172380, IMG submission 119747) | Leachate microbial communities from a municipal landfill in Southern Ontario, Canada - Leachate well 162 metaG | ecosystem: Engineered > Solid waste > Landfill > Unclassified | place...
CACGGTGGCCAGCTTTTCCACCATTACCTCACCCATCGCCGGCGTCGTAGCCCAGCGCTTCGTCGAACCCGGCGATATGGCGACTCCGGGGAAGACGCTGATCACGGTATTCGATCCCAAGAGTCTGCGCGCCATCGCCAGCATTCCGCAGTACAAGCTGGGCGAAGTGAAGCTGGCGTCGACCAAGGCGAAGGTGGAATTTCCGGAGACGGGGAAATGGGTCGATGCCGTCCGGGTGGAGCTGCTGCCGACCGCCGACACCAGTACCCACGTCGTGCAGGCCCGCGCCTACCTGCCCGAGAATCTGGAAGGCGCTATCCCCGGCATGTTCGTGCGTGTGCATTTCATCATCGGCCGGGTCAAAAAACTGCTGCTGCCAGCTTCCGCGGTGTTGCGCCGCGGTGAAGTCACCGCGGTTTACGTGATCGATGACAAGAGTCTGCCGCACCTGCGTCAGGTGCGGCTGGGTGAAGCGGTGGCAGGCAGCTATCTGGAAGTGCTGGCCGGGCTTTCGGCTGGCGATAGCGTGGCCCTGGATCCGATCAAGACGGGCATCAAGTAAGCCATGGGCATTTCCGGACGTATCGCAGATTTCTTCCTGCGCAACTCGATGACCCCGCTGATCGCGCTGATCGCCCTGCTGCTGGGCGCCTTCGCCATACTCGTGACGCCGCGGGAGGAGGAGCCGCAGATCAACGTAACCATGGCGAACGTCTTCATTCCCTTCCCCGGCGCCTCGGCCAAGGACGTCGAATCGCTGGTCGCGCGTCCGGCCGAGCAGGTACTCTCGCGCATCTCCGGCATCGAGCATGTCTATTCGGTGTCCAGGCCGGGCATGGCCATCATCACCGTGCAATATGTCGTCGGCGAGGATCCGATCCAGGCGCTGGTGCGCCTTTACGACACCATCAATTCCCATCGCGACTGGTTCTCTGCCAATCTCGGCGTCCTCGATCCGATCGTCAAGCCGAAGGGCATCGACGATGTGCCCATCGTCACGCTCACCTTCTGGAGCCTCGATTCCGCCGGGGTTGCCGGCAAGAGCGCCTTCGAACTGCAGCAGGTGTCGCGTGCCGCAGAGATAGAATTGAAGCGCATTCCCGGCACCCGCGATGTCGCCACCATCGGCGGCCCCGGCCATGTCATTCGCGTCGTCATGGACAGCGACCGGATGACTTCCTACGGCGTCACCGCCCAGGAACTCAAGGCGGCCTTGCAATTGTCGAATGCGTCGCAACCCTCCGGCAGCCTGGTTTCGGGCAACAAGGAGATCCTGGTCCAGACCGGGACCTACCTCGAGTCGGCCTATGACGTGAAGCGGCTGGTAGTCGGCGTCTCGCAGGGAAAACCGGTGTTCATGTCCGACGTCGCCCAGATCATCGATGGCGCGGACCAGCCTTCGAGCTATGTCTGGTTCGGCACGGGCGCCGCCGCGATGAGCAAGAATATCGAGGCCACCGGCGAATTCCCCGCCGTGACTCTTTCCGTTTCCAAGAAGCCCGGCGTCAATGCCGCCGATGTTGCCGCCGCGGTGATCAGCCGCGCCAATGGCTTGAAAGGTACGGTCATCCCCGAAGGCGTCGAGTTCACCGTCACCCGCAACTACGGCGCGACGGCAACCGACAAGGCACAGAAATTGATCGGCAAGCTCGTCTTCGCCACCGCTTTCGTCGTCCTGCTGGTGCTGTTCACGCTGGGCTGGCGCGAAGCCGTCATCGTCGGCACGGCGGTGACCCTGACCCTGGCGGCGACGCTGTTCGCGTCCTGGGCCTGGGGCTTCACCTTGAACCGGGTGTCGCTGTTCGCCCTGATCTTTTCCATCGGCATCCTGGTCGACGACGCCATCGTGGTCGTGGAAAATATCCACCGCTGGCACACGCGGGAGCCCGACAAGCAGTTGTGGCAGATCATTCCCGCGGCGGTGGACGAGGTCGGCAGCCCGACCATACTCGCCACCTTCACGGTGATCGCGGCACTCCTGCCGATGGCTTTCGTGACAGGACTCATGGGGCCGTACATGAGCCCGATCCCGATCAATGCCTCGATGGGCATGTTCATCTCCCTGGCCATTGCCTTCGTCATCACGCCCTGGCTGGCGCTGAAGCTGCTCAAGGGACAGGCGGCGCATCCGGGCCATGGCTCCGGCGAATCCGGGCCAGCGGGAAAGTCGGAACGACTGTTCCGCTATGTCCTCACCCCTTTCCTCGATCCCAAGACCGGCAAGCGCGCCCGACGCCGCCTCTGGATAGGGGTTTTCGCGGCGATTATTCTCTCCGGGGGCCTGGTGGCGGTCGAACTGGTGGTGATGAAAATGCTGCCCTTCGACAACAAGAGCGAGTTCCAGGTCGTGCTCGACATGCCGGTCGGGACGCCGCTCGAAAACACCGCCAAGGTGCTGCGTGAAATCGGCGGGTACCTCTCGACCGTCGAGGAAGTGACCGATTACCAGGCCTATGCCGGGTCAGCCAGTCCGATCAACTTCAATGGCCTGGTCCGTCAGTATTATCTGCGCGCGAGTCCGGAGATGGGCGATATTCAGGTCAATCTGGTCGATAAGCATGAGCGCGAACGCAAGAGCCATGAAGTAGCGGTGGCGGTGCGCGACGGCGTGACCGCGATCGCCAGGAAATACGGCGGCAATGCCAAGGTGGTGGAAGTGCCGCCCGGTCCGCCGGTTCTCTCGCCCATCGTGGCGGAGATCTATGGACCGGATTACGCCGGCCAGATCAGGGTGGCGAAAAAGGTCAGGGCGCAGTTCGAGGCCACTACCGACATCATCGGGGTCGACGACACTGTCGATGCGCCCGCGGCAAAGGAGGTGCTGCGCGTCTCGCAAAGCAAGGCGGCCTTGGCCGGCGTGGCGCAGAAGGACATCGTCGAGGTGGTGGGCTTGGGACTGTCCGGAGAGGATGTGACGCCGGTGCATGACGGCGATGCCAAGTACGAAATTCCGGTGCGCATCACCTTGCCGGCGGAGAGGCAGAATTCCATAGACCAGTTGTTGAAGCTGCGGGTGCGTTCGCGCGAAGGCAAGCTGGTGCCGATTTCCGAACTGGTCGAGGTACGAAGCGGTCAGCGTGAACAGGTGATCTACCACAAGGATCTCTTGCCGGTGGTCTATGTCGTCGGCGACATGGGCGGCAAGCTCGATTCGCCGCTCTATGGCATGTTCGACATCCGCGCCAAGACGCGCGACATGTCACTCGAAGGGATCAAGGGAGCGGGCGGCAAGCTCGGCGAATATTTCGTCAAGCAGCCGAAGGATCCTTACGCCGGCTACAGCCTGAAGTGGGACGGCGAGTGGCAGGTCACATACGAAACTTTCCGCGACATGGGTATCGCCTACGCGGTGGGCCTGATCCTGATCTACCTTCTCGTCGTGGCGCAGTTCAAGTCGTATCTGGTGCCGCTCGTCATCATGGCGCCGATTCCGCTCACCATCATCGGCGTGATGCCCGGACACGCCCTGGCGGGCAGCCAGTTCACTGCGACATCGATGATAGGCATGATCGCCCTGGCGGGCATCATCGTCAGGAATTCCATCCTGCTGGTCGACTTCATCAACGAGCAGGTGGCGGCTGGCGTCGATTTCGCCGAAGCGGTGATCCAGTCGGCGGTGGTGCGCGCCAAGCCCATCGTGCTGACTGGACTCGCGGCGATGCTGGGCGCCTTGTTCATCTTAGACGACCCGATCTTCAATGGCTTGGCGCTCAGCCTGATCTTCGGGATCTTCGTATCCACCTTGCTGACCCTGGTGATGATTCCAGTGCTCTATTTCGCCGCCATGCGCGGCCGCATTACTGCGGCAAGCTGATACCTTATCGCGATTTTTAAAAGGAGATAATCTATGACCGTCAATCAAATCGTCCGCATCGTTGCGGGCTTCTTCGTCATGCTGTCCCTCGCCCTGGGCGTCGAGGCAAGTCCAGTGTTCGTCCATAAATACTGGCTGTTCTTCACCCTCTTCGTCGGCTTCAATCTGTTCCAGAGCGGCTTCACCAAGTTTTGCCCGCTCGACATCATCCTGAAAAAACTGGGCGTCAAGGAATCGACGGGAGCCGGTTGCGCATAAGTTTTTCAAGTACCCGGAAAAACGCCGTGATTGCAGCAATTGCGGCGTTTTTTATGAATGGTCGAGGCATAACCCATACGCTTGGATTATCATGGCAAGGGGCTGCGCATGTTGGCGGGGTCTATACTACTTAGCCTGAGAATAAGGGGATACTGATGACCGCAGATTCCGAGTGCAGCGATCGTGCGATCGCGCTGTTCGATGCGGCTAATGCAGAAGACCCGAATATCGAAACGGCGGATGGCAGGCCGCATCCGAAGGAGCTCCTCTACGCCCGGCGCATGAGCGAGATGCTTGGCCGTTTTGCCCCCGACGCCTCGGAGGCGGTCAGGCTCGCCGCCCGCGCCCAGCATATCCAGCGCTGGAAAATACCGCGCAACGACTATCCCAAGACGCCCGTCGGTTACAAGCAGTGGCGCACCACGCTCTATAAATTCCACGCGGAAACCGCGGGTCTGCTGATGCGCCAGGCCGGTTGCGACGATGAACTGATCAATCGGGTCAAGACCATTGTCAGCAAGCAAGGCATCAAGGCCAATCCGGAGACCCAGATGCTTGAGGATGTGGTCGATCTGGTTTTCATGGAACATTATCTGTCCGACTTCGCAGCCAGCCATCCGGAATACGATGAGGCCAAGTGGCTGGACATCCTTAAGAAGACGTGGAAAAAAATGTCGCCTGATGGCCGCGCCGCGGCACTGTCCAAAATAAAGTTGCCCGAACATCTTTTGCCAGTGATCCAGAAGGCGGTAGGGACAGCGGAGTAAATGATTTACACGGCTATGAGCGAAGAGGGGGCAACATGAAAATCGGATTCATCGGCCTCGGCCTGATGGGGCGACCCCTGCTTCTGCATCTGGGCAAGACCTCGTGTATATGGGCGAGACGGCTGCCGGGCAAGTGGCCAAGGCTTGCAGCCAGATGGTGATGGAGGCGGCGATTGCCGTGTGCGTCGAGGCAAGACGGCATCACAAGGATTTCGCCCTGCTGATGAACGAGGCGCATCGTCTGGGCCGCCCACTCCCTGCCGCGGGGAAAGTGGGGCAGCAGTTGAACGCCCTGATGGGCAAGAGCTTGGCGCGTCCGGATACGACGGTCTTGCTGAGTGTCACCGAGCTTGCCGGGAGACAGCGCTGATATGGGCGTGAAAGGCCGACTCGCCTCGCCCAAGACTGGGCCGGCACGCCTAGAGCGACTCAGCGAAAGCGAGTTGCGCAATATCCTGCTCGAGCAGCAGGCGATCCTCGACAATGCCACGGTCGGCATACTGTTCTCTAGAAATCGCACGCTGGTCGCCTGCAACTTACTATGCGCAGAGATGTTCGGTTATCCGCAGGACGAATTCATCGGGTTGCCCGGCGTCGCCCTGTATCCTTCCGCGGAAGCTTATGAGCAGATCGGTCGCGCCGCGGTGCCGACCCTGAATGCCGGTTCGCCTTTCCATACCGAAGCCGAATTCAAGCGCAAGGATGGCTCGCTGTTCTGGTGCCGTATTTCTGCCAAGGCCATCGATCCCGGGAATCCCCAGGACAGCACCATCTGGATCATCGAGGATGCTACCGAAGACCGGATGATGCGCGATGCGCTGGAGCAGTCCATCCGGGAATTGGGCGCGATCTTCGAGACGGCCCTGATCGGCATTGTCGTCTTTCGCGAGCGCAAGGTGGCGCGCTGCAACCGCCGCCTGGAGGAACTGTTCGGTTACGGCCCGGGGGAGATGGTCGGGCAGTCCACGCGGCCCTGGTACTTCTCCGAGGAGGACTACAAGGGACTGGGGGCTTCCGCCTCTGCCGACCTGGCGCAGGGCAACATGCATCAGCGCGAACAGCTTTTTCGCCGCAAGGATGGCTCCTCCTTCTGGGGACGCTTGTTCATCCGGGCCTTTGAGCAGAGCGAGCCGATGTTGGGCGCGGTCGGCCTGATCGAGGACATCACCGAGACCAAGCTTGCCGAGGAGCGCATCCGCGCTGCGCTCGAAGAGCAGGAGATGATATTCAACAATGCCGCGGTCGCCATCCTGTTTGTCAGGAACCGCGTCATCCAGCGCTGCAACCATCGCCTCGAAGACATGTTCGGCTATTGCGCAGGGGAGTTGGTCGGCAACTCGACGCTGTTGTTCTTTCCGACAGTGAGGGAATACGACGATTTCGGTGCCCGCGCCTATGAAGAGACGCGTCAGGGCAATACCATCGTCAGCGAGTTGCGCTTGCGGCGAAAGGACGGCAGCCTGTTCTGGTTGCGCGCCACCGGCCGCAAGACCGACGCTCCCGGGGCCGGCCAGGACCTGATCTGGATCCTCGAAGATGTGACGGCGCGACACCAGGCTGAAGATGCGCTGCTGCGTGCCCGCGACGAACTGGAACAGCGGGTGGTGGAACGCACTGCCGAGCTGGCGTCCACCAATGTGCAGTTGCAGGATGAGATCTACGAACGCCTGCAGGCTGAGCAGCGCATCTGGCACCTGGCGCATCATGATGCGCTGACTGGTCTGCCCAACCGCAGCCTGCTCCATGACCGCCTCGATCAGGCGCTGACTCAGGCGGGGCGTTCCCGCCAGCGGTTGGCGGTGATGTTCCTCGACCTCGACCGCTTCAAGAACATCAATGACACCTTAGGCCATGCCGTCGGCGACCTGCTGCTGAAACATGTCGCCGACCACCTGCGCAAATCAGTCCGCGCCGTCGATACCGTGTCGCGGCTCGGCGGCGACGAATTCGTGGTGGTGCTTCACGAGATCGAGCGTCCCGACGACGCGGCGATGGTGGCGGAGAAGATCATCGCCGCGCTGGCGGTTGCGGTGTCGGTCGAAGGGCATCAGCTGCATGCCACGCCTTCCATCGGCATCAGCGTGTTTCCGGAAGACGGCGATGATGCCTATGTCTTGATGAAGAATGCCGATACGGCGATGTACCACGCCAAGGCGAGCGGCCGCAACAACTTCCAGTTCTTCACCGCGAAGTTGAACGAGGCGGCGATGCATTCCTTCAATCTCGAACACAGGTTGCACGATGCGCTGAAGAGCAATCAGTTCCTCCTGCATTACCAGCCGCTTATCGACTATCAGCGGAAACGTGTGGAGGGCATGGATGCGCAGGTGCGCTGGCAGGATCCGGAGACGGGCCTGGTCGGTCCAGAGGAGTTCATGCCGCTGGCGGAAGAGACCGGCCTGATTCTTCCGCTCGGCGAATGGCTGTTGCGTGAGGCCTGCCGGCAGAACGGCGAATGGCAGGCAGCGGGTTATCCGTTCCTGCCGGTGTCGGTAGCCATTTCGCCGCTGCAGTTCCGACAGAAGAACTTTGTCGCAGGCCTCCATGCCGTCATCGAGGAAACTCGCCAGCCGCCTCATCTGCTCGAACTGAAGATCAGCGAATCGACCTTGCTTCACGATGCCGACGACACCCTGACCAAGCTGCGTCTGCTTGCCGACATGGGAGTGCGGCTGGTGATTGACGGCTTCGGCACCGGCTATTCCAGCTTGACCCACCTCAAGCGCTTTCCGGTGCATACGCTGAAGATTCCGCAGAGCATCGTCTGCGATATTGGCAATAATCGCGATGGCGCCGCCATCATCCCCGCCATCATGGCGCTGGGGAATGTTCTCGGCCTCAAAGTGCTGGCGGAGGGCGTCGATTCCGCCGCCCAGTTCGCGGCGCTGATCAGCCTCGGCTGCCTCCATTTCCAGGGCCACTTCTTTTCCCAACCTCGGCCTCCCGAAGCCATGGCGCAACTCTTCAGCCCGGCGACACTGGAGCTTGGTGCATAATGCGGTTTTTCAGCTAGGGTAAGGATGAGCACATGAGCCAGATCACCACGGAAAGCGGCCTCGTCATAGAGGACATCAGCGTCGGCAGCGGCGACGAGGCGCAGACAGGGAAAACCGTTTCTGTGCATTACACCGGCTGGCTGGCTGACGGCAGCGAATTCGATTCGAGCAAGAATCGCAATGAGCCTTTCGAGTTTCCGCTCGGCAGTCGCTGGGTGATTGCCGGCTGGGACGAAGGCGTTCTTGGGATGAGGATAGGCGGCGTACGCCGGCTCACCATCCCGCCACAGCTCGGCTATGGTGCTGCCGGCGCAGGCGGCGTGATCCCCCCCAATGCCACGCTGGTGTTCGAAGTCGAGCTGCTCGGCTTGAGCTGAGGGAGAGGCGCTGTGCCGGCGCTGCCATCGAAGCTGCCGAAGGTCGGTACGACGATCTTCACCGTGATGTCGACTCTCGCTGCCGAGAGCGGCGCGCTGAATCTGTCGCAGGGTTTTCCTGATTTCTCGGCGCCGCAGCGCCTGTTCGATCTGGTTGCCGGGCATATGGCCGCCGGGCGCAACCAATATGCCCCGATGGCCGGCGTGGCGCCCTTGCGCGAGGCGATCGCCGAGAAGGTCGCCGCACTTTATGGCGCACGTTACGCGGTCGACAGCGAGATCACCGTCACCGCCGGTGCGACACAGGCGATCTTCACCGCCATCTCCTGCTGTGTCCGGCCGGGCGACGAAGTGATCGTCTTCGCGCCGGTGTACGATTCCTATGTTCCGGGCATCGAACTGAATGGCGGCAAGGCGGTATATTCGACCCTGCGCTACCCGGATTACCTGCCGGACTGGGACGAGGTAGCGTCCCTGATCTCGCCATGCACCCGGATGATCATCATCAATTCGCCGCACAACCCCAGCGGTGCCGTGTGGTCCGCGGACGATCTGCAACGCTTGTCTGACGTCGTGCGCGGCACGAACATCATCATCGTCAGCGACGAGGTCTATGAGCATGTCGTCTTCGCCGAGGGAAACCGTCGCCATGCCAGCGTGTCGGCCCATGCGGAACTGAGAGAGCGCAGCTTCGTCGTCTCCTCGTTCGGCAAGACCTACCACGTCACCGGCTGGAAGATCGCCTACTGCCTGGCGCCTGCGGCGCTCATGGCCGAGTTTCGCAAGGCGCACCAGTTCGTGGTTTTCGCGGTGAACCAGCCGATGCAACTGGCGCTGGCCGATTTCATGCGCGAGCGGCCGGGGTTCGCCGGCGAACTGGCGGCGTTCTATCAGGGCAAGCGTGACTTCTTCCGCGAGAGGCTGGCCGACAGCCGCTTCGAGCTATTGCCCTGCGCCGGCACTTACTTTCAGTTGGCGCGCTATTCGGCGATCAGCAGCGAACCGGACACGGCCTTCGTCCGGCGCCTGACGCTCGAACATGGCGTCGCCGCGATACCGGTGTCGGTGTTCTACCCCGATGGCGAAGACCGCAATGTGATCCGCTTCTGCTTTGCCAAGAACGAGGATACGCTGGCGGCCGCTGCCAAGCGACTGGTTTTGGTTTAGCGTTATGCCTCAACCATGCGGCGGATCACGGCGTTGAACGGGTGTATCCATTCCGGCGCAAACTGGTTGTCGCAGGCATTGACCTCGGCGATGGCGCGAATGATCGAGCGCGACTGGCCGCGATGGCTATGCTTGAGAGTGACGGCCTCGAAGGTATCGACGACCGCCAGGATTTTCGCGCCGGGGCAGATTTCCTCGCCCTTGAGCTTCCTCGGATAGCCGCCGCCGTCGTACATCTCGTGGTGCTGCGCCACCATCTCGGCGGCGCCTTGCCAGCCCTCCATGCGTTCGAGGAGGCCGGCGGCGAGGGCAGGGTGGCTTTGCAGCAGGCGCTTGTCTTCGTCAGAGAGCTTTCCCACCTTGAGCCAGACTGACTCCGAGAGAAACATCATGCCAATGTCGTGAAAGTAGATGGCGGCTTCCAGTTGTGCAGGATCGACCGGGTTGCCGGCGGTCTGGTTCGTTTCCAGCGCGAAGTGCAGCAGGCGTTGACTGCGGCCGATAAATAGCGGCGAGTGGGACTCGAATTGCAGCGCCAGCGAGCGGAAGAAGCGCAGGTCGTCGGCGACATTCTCGGAACTGCGCTGGATCACCGAGCCGTGCGGCTTGACCCCGCGGGCTGCGGCGGCAGGGAGGAAACCGGTGACTGCCTCGATTAACTTCATTGAGCGTTCGTCGAGCGTATTGGCATCGGCCAGGGCCAGATTCTCCAATCCGCCGATGAGCTCGACCAGCTTCAACTGGGTGAGGGGTCGCTGGCTGACCAATGCCTCGAGGGAGAGTTCGAGCCTGTCCATGGCGAGCAGAACCGCTTCCGCGAGCAGGTCGGAAAATCCGATCTCTCCGGCGCGCAAGCGCACCATCAGGGCTTCGACTGGATGGGCAATAGCCACGCCGATCTCGACTTTGAGGATTGCGGCGTTGCCCTTGACGTTGTGCAGGGTGCGGAAAAGCTCGGCGATCAACGCCTGATCGTTGGGTGTGCGCTTCAGCCCAGCGATGTCCCTCTCGATGATGGGTATCTGCTCGTTCAGGTCGTCTACGAATTCCTGAAGCGACTCGTGATCGGGTATATGTGGGTACTCTAAATTGTGGAGATCCATGAAAGCTCGAATGGCGGAAACATGAATTGCGAAACATACGGTAGCCGGGCGCTTCGCGCAAGCACATCATGCCGCCCAGTCCAGTCAGAGTGCCAAACAGTGAGCGGTTGCCGAAAAAACCGTGGCAAGTCAGGCGGGCATCTTGCCCCGTTCGGGATGATCGGCGGCGGCCCGTCCTGGGGCGCAAGCGGCGAAAAACTCGGCATCGTAATCGCCGACCGTTTCGATGAAGGGGTCGCAACCTTCAAAAAGCGTGGCGGCGCGCTCGGCCGTCAAAGCTTTGGCTTCTTCCGTCAGGGGATGAAGCCACAGCGCGGCCACATGTTCGTAGCTGCCGACGCAAAGCCATGGGCCGCCGACTTCGGGCGGCGTGGCCATGTCCGGCAAATAGCCCCCACCGCTGGCGGCGCGGCTACGGTAGGACAGATTGAACCCCAGTTGCTGCGCGCTATGGCGCAAGGTACTCCAGGTCATGACATGATCCTCAGGTATCAGCCTCTCGTGCCCCAAAGAGGGCATACACATCCGAGTCGGATGTCGGGCTCGCACCTCTTTGTAGGCTATTCGCGACGGAATGTCATGACGCGCCGCACCACAAGGCTAGCACCTGGCTTCGCGGCACAAGAGTCCTGGGTGGCCTTGCCGCCAGGGACTCTAGGCGCTCGTCCAGGAATCCCTGAGGGTCACCGTCCGGTTGAACACGGGCTTGCCTGCCGCTGAATCGGAGCGGTCGGCGACGAAGTAGCCATGGCGCTCGAACTGGAAACTCTCCTCCGGCTTTGCGGTTTTCAGCGCGGGCTCCAGATAAGCGGTGACGACCTTCTTGCTGTCGGGGTTGAGGTCGGCAAGGTAGTCGCCGTCATTGCCGGCGCCCGGATTCGGCCGGGAAAACAGCCGGTCGTAGAGGCGCACCTCGGCCGGATAGGCATGGCGGACCGAGACCCAGTGCAGGTTGCCTTTGACCTTGTAATTGTCCGAACCCGGCGTGCCGGACTTCGAGTCGGGCAGGTATTCGCAATGCACGGCGACAAGATTACCTTCGCCGTCGCGCTCGGCGCCGCTGCACTTGACCACGAAGCCGTAGCGCAGCCGGACCAGGTTGCCCGGGTAGAGACGACGGTAACCCTTGGCCGGCACCTCCATGAAGTCTTCGCGCTCTATCCAGAGTTCCTTCGAGAAAGGGATTTCACGCTTGTCGAGTTCAGGCTTCAAGGGGTGGTTGGGAGCATGGCAGGTCTCTTCCAGATCATCGGGATAGTTGTCGATGACGAGTTTTATCGGATCGAGAACGGCGATTCGGCGCTCTGCGCTGTCATTGAGATCCTCGCGCATACAGTCTTCGAGCAGGCTCATGTCGATCCAGGAATCCGACTTGGAGACGCCGATGCGTTCGGCGAACAGGCGAAAGCCGGCAGGCGTGAAGCCGCGGCGGCGGGCACCGACCAGGGTGGGCATGCGCGGGTCGTCCCAGCCATCGGTGTGGCCTTCTTCGACCAGTTGGATCAGCCGGCGCTTGGAGAGTACGACATAGGTCAGGTTGAGCCGGGAGAACTCGTACTGGCGCGGCAGC
>Ga0172380_10007677_pt1 | contig 12051 bp, 15 predicted proteins | sample Leawe162metaG_FD_119747 | JGI IMG/M metagenome (GOLD analysis project Ga0172380, IMG submission 119747) | Leachate microbial communities from a municipal landfill in Southern Ontario, Canada - Leachate well 162 metaG | ecosystem: Engineered > Solid waste > Landfill > Unclassified | place...
GCTTTTTGTGAGCTTCAGGCCCGAACAAAAGCAAAGTGTAAAGGGTACTCATAATTTTCTGCTGAAAATTTGCTCAGTCTCGGCCCCGTCGGTCCTGCGAAGCCCCTTTAAACTTTCTTTTGTTCCGGCTCATGCTAGTCTAGATGCATGAGCTGGATACTAGTCGGCCTGGGCAACCCAGACAAGCAGTACGAGGGCACGCGCCACAACATCGGCAAGGACATTTTGGCGTCGCTTAAGGACAAGCTGCCCAAGAAGGCCAAGGTCGCCGAGCTAAATGTGTACATGAACAGCTCGGGAGGCCCAATAAAGAAGCTGATAACAAGCAAAAAGGCCGCGCAGCAGCTTGTAGTGCTGCACGACGAGCTCGATTTGCCCCTAGGCAGGGTTAAGATCTCCTATGGCTCCTCGGCCGGCGGACACAATGGGGTGCGCTCTATAGAGAGCGCTCTTAAGACCAAGGAGTATGTGCGCGTGCGCATAGGCATAGCGGGCTCGACCCCTAGCGGCAAACTAAAGCGGCCCGCACCGCAGATGTTGGCAGACTTTGTCCTGGCCAAGTTCCGCCCCCCGGAGGCCGAAAAGCTAAAGAAGGTAAAAAAGATAGTCGCAGAGGCGCTCGAGATACTGCTGGAGGACGGCGTGCAGGCCGCGATGACTGCAACCAACGCAAAGTAGGGAGTGTTATATAGTGCGGAGCAGATCGGAGGTCGAGTATGAATCTGGCTATTGCGGTCACAAAGCCGCTCGTAATACCTATTGTCGAGCAAAGAACGGTTCCTCTCGTGTTTGAGGTAGGGGACCTTGTCTTCAATAATCTGGACAAGTTTGTCAAAAGGGGAGGCAAACGGCTGCCTATTGGTGATCTCCAGTACGCGTTGTTGTATGCACTAGCGCGCCACGCATATAGAGGCATGCGCCAGCCTCTGCCGAAGCAAACGCTCCTGCAGGAGGTATACGGCGCTACCCGGCCGAAATCCAACAGCATTGATGTGCGACTGTGGGAGGTCCGCAGAGCATTGAGGGCCGCGGGCTCGGTCATCCTTGTCCAGAACATTTACGGTCGCGGGTTTAAACTTGTTGTTCCCGACTAAAAACGCCCCGGTAATCCGGGGCGTTTTTCTTTTGTGGTGTTGATTACGCTTTCTTCTCGCCGAAGTTGAGCGCCATGCGCATGTCCTTAGGCTCGAAGAGAGAGATGGTGAACGGGTAGCGCTTGCCCAGCTCGAGTGCCGCGCGGAGCTTCTCCTCGCTGCCAAACTCCGAGACGTGCACCAAGCCGGCGATGCCCTCCTCGATAGAGGCCAGCGCGCCGTGCTTGTTAAACTTGATAACAACACCCTCTACCTTGTCGCCCTTGTTGTAGCGGCCCTTGGCGGCCTCCCATGGGTTTTCCTTAAGCGCCTTAACCGAGAGGCTTACCTTGCCGTCCTTGATGTCTATAATCTTTACCTTGACCTTGTCGCCCACCTTAAAGAAGTGGCGCGGGTCGTCTACCAGGCCCCAGTCAATCTCAGAGATATGGACCAAGCCCTCGAGACCCTCCTCGAGCTTAACGAACACGCCGAAGTCCACCATGCCGGTAACCTCGCCGGAAACGGCGTCGCCCACGGCGTAGTTGGCGATAAGCTCCTTCTTCTCCTTATCATCGGCGCCCTTCTCGCTGAATATCAGCTTGCCCTCCTTGGGCTGTGCGCCGATTATCGAGACAGGCAGCTTGGTGCCCACGAGCTTGCGCAGCTCGTCGAGTATGCGGTCCTTGTCGCCGTCGGCCACGCGCGGATAGTGCTCGGCCTTAAGTTGGGAGGCGGGGAGGAAGCCGGCGATGCCCTGCCACTCCATAATAAGCCCGCCCTTGTTGGCCTCCTTAACAGTAAGCTCGAGCATGGTCTTGTTCTTGACCATGTCCTCGGCCTCGGCCCAGGCAGCCGCCTGGCGCGCCTCCTTAAGGGAGAGCTCGATGTAGCCGTCTTTGGTATTTGTCGAGATGACCTTGGCGCTTATCTTGTCGCCCACATTGGTGCGCTTTATAACCTCGCGCGCGTTCATGTACTCGCGGCCATATATAACGCCGGTGCCAAACGGAGGCAGGTCTACGTATAGGCGGGCGCGGTCCAGCGAGAGCACGGTGCCCTCGATAATGTCGCCCGGTGCCGGAGGCATCTGGGCTTGGTCGGCAAACATCTGCATCACGGATGCAGGCAAAGTCTCCTCTGTAAGATTTTTATCCATAATTATTTGGTTGTAGGTCGGGGCTCTCTGTGTCCTGTCCAGAGGATAACTCCCAAGCCGCTAATAAAGGCTAGTTCCTTTATTAAGGGGCAGTATACACCGTATATATAAAAGTGGAAGACCCCGCCTAGCAAGCTAGGACGGGGTCCGTGAGGGTTATTTGACACCCTCAAACTGTTAGAGGATCGATCCCTTCAGGGTTCAGTCGCCGGCGACCTGCGCGATGTCGTTGTTGACGGTCTGGGCCTTCGCGATGGTCGAATGGGTAAAGAAGTGAGACATGAGCTCTCTCCAGTTTCGGGACAGTTTCAGATCAAGCGGGTCATCCGCCTAATTCCGAGGAGCGGAAGACGGTCGCCCCCTTACTCTACTCCCGCCTGTTTTGTGGTCAATAGGGCAGGGTGGATAACTTATTTGGATAAAAAAAGCCCTGCCTTGGTAGGCAGGGCGTTGGTGCAGACAAACAGGTTAGCTCATCTGGCGAGTGGCGGAGTCGGTGGGCCCCTTCATAACGGGGGGCGTGGAGCGGCGAGCCCGGTCGGCCTGCTGCTGACGTTCTGCAAGGGTCCTTTGAGTTTCAGAGACCTGCTGCGCGATCTGCTGGATCTCATTTTTGCACCTTTGCTGCTTGGGTGTCATCGAGTATAGCCTCTTTGGTTGGAAGAACATCAATCTCAGGTGAGATATATCAGTTGTATCACGACAACTCGTGTACTTAAAGGTGGATAAGAAAAACCCCGGCATTCGCGCCGGGGCTTGCGGGGATGGTTATCCATCCTCCCTCCTGGTGACTCCCTAGACTTGGGCCAGCTTGATGCCGGCGCGTTGAGGCACAAGACGCTGTTGATGCGGCTCGTGGTCTGTCCGCTGCTGCTGCATCTTCATTGCGCCAGCATTGTCGGATCCCTTCTTGAAGCCGGAGCCCTGGCTGGGCATCGAGCCCACGGGCGGCCGATTGCCGTAGTAGCGGCTTGGTGGAGGGTTTCTCCAGGCTTCGTCGGCGGGATGGGGTTGCCCCGAAAGATTTCGCTTGGGCGGCATGTCTATACCTTCTGTTGGTGATGAACTCGCATCCTTCGTCCCCAGAAACAAAAAGTCGTCCTCCAGCAAGTGGAAGGCGGCTTTTAGTAAACCTGCGGAGGATACTTAACAAGTAATATATACCACACCTATGTGTTTGTCAAATGAAGCCAAATAGGTGGTAAAAAGGCCTTAATTTTGATATAATGAAGACATGGTTATTAGCTTTCTGGGGGGCGAGTGCTTCAAGATCTCGCAGGGCGAGCTGACCCTCGCCATCAACCCGCCCGCCAAGGGCTCCGGCCTTGCCTCGGCCAAGTTTGGCGCCGACCTGGCGCTTGTAAGTCTCGACCACGAGGACTTTAACGGCACAGACAACGCCTCCTTTGGCGAGCGCCAGCCGTTTGTCATAAGCGGCCCCGGCGAGTACGAGGTTAAGGGTGTTGCGGTGCGCGGCTTTGGCGTGCCCACGGTGTACGCAGGCCGGGCAACTATCAACACCATCTACTCAGTCTCTTTAGAGGGCATGAACCTCTGCTTTATGGGCGCCATAAGCTCGCCTGAGATCCCGGCCGCTGCCAAGCAAGAACTCGACGACATAGACATACTGTTTGTGCCGGTGGGCGGCGGCGATGTACTGGAGGTGGCGCCCGCCTACAAGCTTGCCGTGCAGCTTGGCCCCAAAGTCATTATCCCGATGCACTATGATGACAAGAGCCTCAAGGCGTTCCTTAAGGAGGCGGGCGCCGAGGGCACCAAGGCCGAGGAAAAACTGACCATAAAAAAGAAGGACCTCGAGGGCAAGCAGAGCGAAGTTGTCGTTTTGAGCTAGGGTATAGTTACACCAATGAAAAAGTATTTCGACCACATACAGACCAAAGAGCCCCACGAGCGCCGCCAGCACGCGATGCAGATTGCGGGAGTGGTTACCGCCATGGTGTTTGCGGTGTGGATTACTACCCTGGGCTACCGGCTTACGGCAGGTAACGCACAGCTGGCAGGCGAGGAGTACGACCAGAGTGCGCTTACTGCGGCGGCTGTGCAGGCGGGGTATAGCGGCCCCAACACGCTGTACGTGGCGCCTACCGCCGGCTTTTAATGCATGAAAGATAAGGACGAAAACAAAACAAAAGAGCAGGGTGGCACGGGCATAGTCGGCCGCAACATCTCAAGCGAGATGCGCGAGAGCTTTATAGACTACGCCATGTCGGTTATAACCGACCGCGCCCTGCCGGACGTGCGCGACGGATTGAAGCCCGTGCACCGCCGCATCCTCTATATTATGCACCGCCAGGGGCTCACCCCTGGCGCGCGCTTCCGCAAGTCGGCCACCATAGTGGGAGACGTGCTGGGTAAGTACCACCCGCACGGCGACCAGTCGGTGTACGACGCCATGGTCAAGATGACGCAGGAGTTTAGCATGCGCTACCCGCTCATTTTGGGCCAGGGTAACTTCGGCAGCATAGACGGCGACTCCGCCGCAGCCTACCGCTACACCGAGGCCAAGATGTCGCGCATGTCCGAGGCCCTCCTTAACGACCTCGACAAGGACACGGTAGAGTGGCGCCCCAACTACGACGGCACTCTTAAAGAGCCGACCGTGCTGCCTGCCGGCGTCCCCAACATCCTCCTTAACGGCACGCTGGGTATTGCCGTGGGTATGGCCACCTCTATACCCCCGCACAACCTCGGCGAGGTCTCAAGAGCGCTCACTCACTTAATTGAGAACCCGGGTGCTACCGTGGAGGACCTTACCGAGTTTGTTACTGGCCCGGACTTCCCCACGGGCGCTGTCGCGTTTGATAAAAAGGCGCTGCTGCACGCCTACACCACCGGCAAGGGCGGGGTAGTGGTGCGCGGCAACGCGGAGATTGTCGAGGGCAAGAAGGGCGACTTTACCATCGTCATCTCCTCCATACCGTACCGCGTCAACAAGGCCGACCTTATTATGCGCATAGCTGATTTGGTGCGCGACAAAAAGCTCGAGGGCGTGCGCGGCCTGCGCGACGAGTCCAGCAAGGACATACGTGTTGTTGTAGAGCTAAAAAGCGGTGCCCACCCGCAGAAGGTGCTCAACTACCTGTACAAGCACACGGCGCTTGAGGACACGTTCCACTTCAACATGGTGGTGCTGGTAGACGGCGTGCCTCAGACTTTGTCGCTCAAGGGCATACTCGAGGAGTTTATCAAGCACCGCCGCGAGGTCGTGCGCCGCCGCACGCTGTTTGACCTCACCCGCGCACAGGACCGCGAGCATATCTTGCTGGGGCTCGCCAAGGCGCTCGACATTATAGACGAGCTTATCAAGACCATCCGCGCCTCTAAAGACGTGCCCGAGGCGCACACAAACATTGTTAAGAAGTACAAGTTTAGCGACCTGCAGGCGCAGGCGATACTCGAAATGCGCCTGTCGCGCCTTGCTAACCTCGAGAGGCAGAAGATTATGGACGAGCTCGCACAGGTGCAGCTGCTTATCGCCGAGCTGACCGCGCTCCTTGGTAGTGAGAAGAAGATGCTCGGCGTTATTAAGGGCGAGATTGAGGATCTGGCCAAGCGCTTTGGCGACGATAGGCAGACCAAGGTGATGAAGGGGGCCGCCGGCATTATTAATGTCGAGGACCTTGTGGCCGACGAGGAGCAGGTGTTGGTGCTGACAGCCGGCGGCTATGTTAAGCGCACCAACCCCGAGGAGTACCGCAAGCAAAAGCGCGGCGGCGTGGGCGTTATAGACCTCGACACCAAGGAGGAGGACTTTGTTACCACATTCTTGACCACCTCGACACACAGCGACCTCCTGTTCTTTACGGATGTGGGCAAGGCCTACCAGCTTAAGTTTTATGAGATACCGGAGGGCAAGCGCTCTACCAAGGGCAAGGCTATAGTGAACTTCCTTCAGCTCAGCGACGCCGAGCGGGTCTCGTCGGTGCTCCCCATGCGCAAGATCCAGAAGGAGGGCGAGAAGTTTTTGTACATGATAACCAAGCAGGGCGTGGCCAAGAAGGTAGACGCGACGGCCTTCCATGATGTGCGCAGAAGCGGCCTCATTGCGATGAAGCTGCAGAAAGGCGACGAGCTTATCGCGGCACTTTTGGTAGAGAAGGGCGATGAGATATTCCTCTCCACAGCCAAGGGCCAGAGCATCCGCTTTAAGGAGGGCGACATCCGCGCCATGGGCCGCGGGGCCGGCGGTGTGCGCGGGATGAAGCTGGGTGCCGGCGACACGTTGGTGGGCGCTGATGTAATAAAGAAGGGGATGAAGAACCTCGAGGTGCTGGTGGTGAGCCGCAACGGCTACGGCAAGACCACGAGCGTGGACGAGTATAAAAATCAGAACCGCGGCGGCTCGGGTATCAAGACCATGAACACCACGCCCAAAACAGGCCAGCTTATTGCGGCCAAAGTCATATCGAAAGAGGAGGGCATAGGCGAGGACGAGATAGTGGTGGTATCCAAAAAAGGCCAGGTCATCCGCACGGAACTTAAAGAAATCCCGAGCCTCTCGCGCAGCACCCAAGGTGTCCGCGTAATGAAGCTAAGAGAAGGCGACGCCATCGCAAGCTTCGTCTGTTTGTAAATTATGTTTAATGGGTTAGAAAAAATACCTGAGCACCAACTGCTTGGGTATGTATTATTTGTAGCATCTTGCGTTATACCTGGAACTACACTTCTGTACTTACTAAATGATGCTGCATTCAGTCTCGGTACAGTTCAGTTTTTATTTTTATCAGTAGCTTACTCTCTGCCTTTTGCGCTCGTGAGTCTAGTATTGGCAATATATTTAGACAGCAATCAATATGGTCTTACTGTTTTATTAACAGGGTTTCTAGGTCTAGGGCTTTTCTTTACAGCTGTCTTTTTAGTCTTCGATCAGCCCATCTTTTGGGTTCCAAGTTACAAGATTACGTTTGCCACATATGTGGGTGTTGCAATTATTCTCGGACTAACAAAAAAATTCTCCCCAAATTTTTTGATGAGCAAGGAATAATTACGTAATTAACTACGTAGTTGTTTGGGTGTAGGATAGGGGAGGCATCGCACAAGCCGTGTTTTCATCCACCGAACCCTGGAGGTGATGGCTTAGATAGCAAAGAGAGCGAAGAAGGCACAGGACCCGTCCGCACAGCGATGCTGCGGACGGGTTTTTCTTTTGTATAAAATGCCTAGGTTTAACCTAGGTAGGAAATCTATTCTAGTATTTTGCAAAATTCCAAAATAGAATTATCGAGTTGGCTGGAAAGTGGGCTGATAACTGGCCTAAGGGGCGGCTTTTTGGTAGGTTGGGGGCAGAGAGAAATCAACCGGAGGATACTGTTATGGACCTTATCTTGTCTACCCGCAACCAGAGCAAGGCAGAGCAGATTAAGGCTGTGCTCGGGACATTGCCGCTGCGCATACTGACGCTCGAGGATGTTGGCGTTACTGCTGAAGTTGTTGAGGATGGGAGCACACTCGAGGAGAACGCGCTCAAGAAAGCCCACTTTGCTTGCAGACTGACAAGTAGATGGGCTGTCGCCGACGACACCGGACTTTTTATTGATGTGCTCAATGGTCGGCCTGGCATCCACGCCGCACGATGGGCGGGCAGAGACAAAACGACCGAGGAGATTATGCGCTATACGCTCAAAGTACTTAAGGATGCGCTCCCGCATCAGCGTACGGCGACATTCAGGACCGTTGCAGTTGCTGTCTCTCCGCAGGGGCAGGAGCATATCTTTGTCGGCGAGGCCAAGGGAGTCTTGCTTGCCGGGCCTCGTTGTGTTCCACAGCCAAAGATGCCCTACAGTGCCATCTTTGTGCCGGACGGCCAACCCAAGGTGTGGGCCGAGATGTCGGTCGAGGAAGAAAACGCGATAAGCCATCGAGGCAAGGCGTTTAGACAGCTCAGGGAGTTCTTGAGCGAATTGTGACGAAATGGTATACTAGTGAGGTAAGTTGATTCGCATCCACTTACACGGGGCCCGTTTGTCTGGTGCCGCACACCAGCTCAAACGGGCCCTTTTTCTTTTGTATACTGGCGGGATGAACTTAGACCCTAAAGAGCCGCAGGTATCGCCCGATTTCCCCGACGCTTTTTATCGAGTCAGTATCAAGGGCGCTGTAGTGCGCGACGGCAAGATAATGTTGGTCGACGATTTCGCAGATAGATTTGCTATAGAAAAGGGTGGGGAATGGGAGTTGCCGGGTGGCGGGCTCGACTTTGGCGAGGATATGCGTCAGGGGCTCGTGCGCGAAGTTAAGGAGGAGATGGGGCTTAAGGTCACATGGGTGTCCGAGAGCCCGATTTACACATGGACCGTTAGACGCGAGGGTCGTCGTGGGCTTGAGTGGTACTGGGTGCTCGTTGTGCTGTTTCAAATTGAGGTCGAGAGTCTCGACTTTGTTCCGACCGACGAGTGCCGCAGAATTACGTTTATGTCCAAAGAAGAGCTTGTTGCCGCCAAGGTCAAAGTGGCCGACCAGCTGCACCCACTGACAGACCTATTTAACCCCGCAGATTTTAAAAGTCGCATTTAGCTACCAGAGCTAGTTCATTCTAGTATTTTGCAAAATGATGAAATGATGTAGGATGCCTGCATGTCGCTTACATCAAGCCAGCTCGAGAGGGTAGTTAAAGGGTTTGCAAACCGCCGAAGGCTAGAGATTATGGGACTTTTGCAGAAAAAGCCCGAGTTGTCTGTTGAGGAAATATCCATGCAGTTAGAGATTGGGTACGAAAACGCCTCGGACCATATTCGCAAACTGGCTCTAGCGGGCCTTGTGCTCAAGCGCCACGACCGCAAAGCAGTGCGCCACAAACTTACACAGCGCGCCAAAGTTGTTCTAACATTTTGCAAAACACTAGAATGAAAAATACTGATTCAGTTACGTTGTTAGTTGTGTAGTCAATTTGGGGTAGGATAGGGGAGGTAATAACCTTTGGGAGGCTTACATGGCTTTGCGGGAGTACTTTAAGGCTCTTTGGGTCGAGTTTTCCAAAATCTTTGTGGAGGACTGCAGGTTTTACTTTATGCCGTGGATGCGCATGAAGCGCGAGAGCAACAGCTACAAAAACAGATGAGAAATGGTATACTAGAGAGGTAAGTTGATTCGCATCCACTTACACGGGGCCCGTTTGTCTGGTGCCGCACACCAGCTCAAACGGGCCCTTTTTCTTTTGTATACTTAGGGCATGTCTCATCAGCCCGTGCCTCCAGTTCCTGCGGATGCGCCCACGGGCGGGGAAGTATATAAGCACTACAAGGGCGATTTGTATAAGGTAGCGGGCATTGCTCTGGACTCTAATGAGCAGTGGGTCGTTGTGTACGAGCCTTTGTACGAGGACGCCGTGGCGCCCATGTTTACAAGGCCGGCGAGCGAGTGGCACCAAGAGGTGGAGTGGGAGGGCAAACAGGTTGCTCGTTTTGCAAAAGTATAATGTCTCTAAAACTAATCTTGCTCATAATTCTTGCCGCGGCGGCGCTGTATCTCGCATACCACGCGGTGCAGGTGTACCGGCACGTTAGGGTGTCGGCCAAGCTTGTGGAGGCGGCTAAGCCGTTTGAGGTGGAGCGCGGCGAGGGCAGTTTGCGCCTCTTTGTGGTGGGCGACAGCACTGCGGTCGGCGTGGGGGCATCGAGCCCCCAAAACACCACCTCGGGCTACTTTGCGGCCGAGCACCCGGAATATTCCGTAACCAACCTGGCAGTAAGCGGGGCCAAAGTTGCCGATGTGCTCAAACAAATCCGCAGCGCCCCCGGTGCGTACGCGGCCGTACTTATACAGGCCGGCGGCAACGACACTATCCAGTTTAGCAGCATGGCACAGTTGCGTGCGGACTACGCCGCGCTCTTGAGCGAGGCCAAGGCCCGCTCGGCCACCGTGGTGGCGCTCTCCACGGGCAATGTGGGCAAGGCGCCATTGTTTAACTTTTTTCCTCTCAACTATATATACGAGGGCCGCACTAAGGCAGTGAGGGCGATCTTTATAGAGGAGTCTACAAAAGCGAGTGTGGCGTATGTGGACTTGTACAAAGAGGGCAAAGACGACGTGATAAGCCAAGACCCGGCACGGCACTACGCTGCGGACGGTCTCCATTTAAGCGACGCAGGATGGGAGGTGTGGTACCAAGACATTAAGCGTGCGTTTGATTTGGCATTACAATGAGGGGATGGAGAGCTCGTTCCTTAATCCGCAGCAGACACTAGGCTCGGCGCACATAAGCCAAGGCTCGCGCGTGGCCGACCTTGCCGCAGGCTCGGGCTTTTTTGCGCGTGCGGCGGCGCGTGCTGTGGGCCACGAGGGCCAGGTGTGGGCAATAGACCCGAACCCCGACATGCTGGTGCGCCTGAAAAACCTCGCCGTGGGCGAGGGGCTCCACAACATAGAGGTGGCGCGCGGCACTGTCGAGAAGCTTAACGGCACCAAGCTTCCCGATGCAACCATGGACGTAGCTATATTGGCCAACGCGCTGTTTGGCGTAGAAAACAAAGAGGCCGCAGCGGCCGAGGCCTACCGCGTACTGCGCCGCGCGGGGCGCCTGGTGCTTGTAGACTGGACAGACAGCCACGGCGGCCTGGGGCCGCACCCCGGCCACGTAGTAACCCAAGCGCAGGCCAAAGAAATATTTGAGGCGGCCGGGTTTGCACAGCCCGAGGATATCCCCGCGGGCGCGTACCATTGGGGCCTTATACTAAGGAAGCGCTAACTATGTCGTTTTTCCAAACTATTGTCATCGGCATCTTTGTGACACTCATTGTGGTGGGCGTGGGCGTATTCTCGCTCTTTGGAGGATTTAGCGGCGATGAGGGTATGGGGCCCGTCGTTATATGGGGCACATCCGACCAAACCTCCATAGACAGGATGATCGGAGATCTTGTCCAGGTCCAGAAGGACAAGTCGCTGCAGGACATCACGTATGTCGCCAAGAAGCCGGGCACCTACATCAGCGAGCTTATAAACGCCATAGCCGCAGGCACGGGGCCGGACCTTATATTCCTTTCGCAGAGCGACATTGGAGTGCTCTCGGACAAGGTAGTGCTTATCCCATACGCTGCAGTGTCGCAGAGCACGTTTATTACCTCGTATGTAGACGAGGGCCAGCTGTTTTTGACTCCGCAGGGCTCGCTAGCGCTGCCGTTTATCATTGACCCGCTGGTTATGTACTGGAACAGGGACACCTTTACCGGCGTGGGTCAGGCCCAGCCGCCCAAGTACTGGAACGACTTTGTCGCTCTGGCGCCCAAGATTACCTCGCTTGACGCGGGTGCCAATGTCCGCCGCTCGGCAATTGCCATGGGGACCTGGGACAATATCAACAACGCCAAGGCGATACTCTCGGCATTGATGATGCAGACGGGCGACTTTATAACCAACCGCAACGCGGCGGGCACTCTCACCACCACGCTTGGCTCCAAGCCCGATAATGCTGAGGTCTCGCCGGCCTCGGAGGCACTGCGCTTCTACACCGACTTTGCCAACCCCAGCAAGACCACCTACTCCTGGAACCGCTCATTGCCCAACTCCTATACCTCCTTTGTTGCGGGCGATGTAGCCGTGTACTTCGGGTTTGCGAGCGAGTACCGCTCTATAGCCGAACGCAACCCCAACCTGCGCTTTGGCGTGGCAACACTCCCGCAGCTGCAGGGTGCCTCGGCACAGATTACCTCCGGCAACGTCGTGGGGCTTGCGGTGGCCCGCGGTGCTCAAAACCCCGCAGGAGCCGTACTGGCCGCCCAAAAGCTGACCACTGCGGCAGCGGCAGCGTCGGTCGCCCAGCAACTCGAGCTGCCGCCCGCACGGCGGGATGTGCAGGTAGACACC
>Ga0172380_10007679_pt1 | contig 12050 bp, 10 predicted proteins | sample Leawe162metaG_FD_119747 | JGI IMG/M metagenome (GOLD analysis project Ga0172380, IMG submission 119747) | Leachate microbial communities from a municipal landfill in Southern Ontario, Canada - Leachate well 162 metaG | ecosystem: Engineered > Solid waste > Landfill > Unclassified | place...
CACCTTTTTCCTTCCAGTTAAGCTCCGAGGCAATAAACTGATTCACATAGAGCGTGTTATCGCTATGGAAATAAATACTTCCTCCGTATTTGGAATGGTTTTCCATCCCTGTCCCAATGCAACAGGTAAACCAGTCGGGATCCTGGAACGCTTTAAACCCTCCCATGTCGAGCGACAGGTTGTACACCACAGTGCCTTCGTGCGGGTGCTGGGAAGCAAGGATGTGATTGAAAAGCGCCCGTTCGTAATAATCGGCAACCCTGGGATCAGCCGACCATTCAAAGAGGTGTTCAGAAAGCTTGAGCATATTGAACACGTTACAGGTCTCTGTGGTAGCATTGCTTAAGCGGTCGTTGAGGGTATCGGGAGCCCCGAGGTATTCGTGATTCCCATTACCGCCCGTAACGTAAGAGTGGTGATTTACCACCCGGTCCCAGAAAAACTGAGCGGTGAACTTATCGCTTTCATTGCCGGTCAGTTCATACCTTCGGGCAAGGCCTATAATCTTAGGGATCTGTGTGTTGGCATGCTTCCCGGGAAGTATGTCCTTTCCTTTGGACAAAGGATCGAGGATAGCCTTATGGTAGAATACACCGGCCAGATCTAAATATTTTTTATTCCCTGTTTGGGCATACAGTTCGGCCAGCGATTCGTTAATCCCGCCGTGCTCGCAATGAAGCATAAGCTGTATCTGTTCATCATTCAAGTCTTTTACCACCGTAGCCAGCCAGTCTGCAAAACGGACGTTCAGTTCAAGGGCTTTGGGATTTCCGAAAGTCCAGTAGACATGGAACAGTCCGTCCATCACTTTGTGTTGTGTATAATAGGGCACCCATATGCCGTTCAGGTCAAAGCCCTGTGAACGGATATTGCCTTTGGCTACCTGGTCTTCCAGAATGCTTTTCCCGTTTGGAAAAGCGCCTATGTAACCATCGCCGTCGGCTTGCTGGCATTCCCACAATTCATCTACAATGTAATTGGCTCGTTTCCGGAATTCTTCGTTGCCCGTAGTCTGGTACATCATGCTGATGGCCGATAGGTAATGGCCCAGACTGTGACCGGCAATTGTATTGGATTCCCAGCCCCGGTAGTGTTCTGCTTTGGGTTTCAGGCCCGCCTCACTTCTGAATTTGGCCAGGAAACGGTCGGGTTCGTAATTCAGCAGGATCTGTTCATTCAGCTTTGTCGCATTCATGAACGGACCTTCCAGTAATTTAACATCGCTTATCTCAAAAGGTTTTGCCTTAAAAGGAGCCTGTCCGGTTGCGAGGGCCGGGAGCATTGCCGCAGAAAGCAAAAAGGCGGCAATAAGGATAATGGTTCGTTTTTGTTTCATAATAGTTAATTGATTTTAAACATATAAGGCCATTGCTCTTCGGAGCTCTGTTCCGCATCGGGCCCCCATCGCATAACGATGGGCCAGTGCTCTTTGGGAGCTCCGCTAACTACCAGCCATAAATATTCCGTATTCTTTGGCACTTCAAAAGTGAGTGAGCCTTCCGGCTCGCGTCCCGTACTGCTGTATATGCGACGGCCGTTACTCAGATAAGCCACAAAACCGTAGCGCCAGCCGGCTTTGTCTGTATTTACCGCCGTATAGCCGGGGGCACCGGCAATGCCTTTGAATTGAAGCGTTACGGCGGTTACGGCGGGTGGCACTTCCAATTTGATTCCGTTGTAACCGTAATTTTGCGGACAATTGAGCGAATCTACCCGTTGCCAGCCGTCACCGGCATCTGTGAGTAAAGTAACATGCTGATTGGCATAAGGTCTGGCCACTTTTTCCACCCGCTTAAGGTCCCAGGTAATAAAACGGCACGCCCCCCCGAACATTTCGTCGTTGAACTGTTCCTGGGTCAGGTTATTCATTCGTTTGTAAGTGGTCACGACGTCTTCTCCCTGAATGGTGGCTCGACAAAGATTCCCGAAAAAGTCCTTTCCGTGAAGGTCGGCCCAGTATTCCAGGACATAAGGAGAATGATACATATTTACAGGATGCAGGAACGCGTAATGGGTCTGCTTAAGGAAATCCTTCAGGTGGTAATTCTCAAAGGTCATCCATTCCGGGTAAACTTGCCAGAGCATATACTGGGCGGACATTTCAATAATGGCTCCTGCAGGGCCGGTTCCGCTGTCGATACCCGACAGGTACTGGAAACAATGGCCCATTTCGTGGGCAAGCGCTCCGTAAGGCGGTTTGGATATGCGGGTGGCATTGGTCCAGAGAATACCAATCTTTTCATCAGAACCTCCGCCAAAGGCCGTTTCTTCAGGGCCCGAGAACACATATACCAGCATTTTATATTTATCTGTAAGCGATGATCCTTTCTGCACAACTTTCAAATCGTTTACATAGTAGTTATAAAACCTCTCACATTCCTTTAATGCGAACTGCACGTCAAAGCGTTTTCGTTCATCGGACACTTTCATTGGATCGTCTCCGTAATCTTTATGCCAGAATATGGCAATGTTATCCGACTCTGCCATTCGCCGGAAGCTGTAATCGCTTTCGTTATTGTCATAGTCGTTGTTTTTGGGTACCAGATATACCTCGGCGGGGATATAGAGCTCTTTTTCCGGCTGGGAGCCGGAAGCACAGGATAAGGTCAGGACCCCGATAGCAGTCCATATAAAGCAGGTAAGCGGACAGGATAATTTCATCGTGAAAACAGTTAAATATATGTCCGGTAAAATTAGTTCTATAACCGGTGAAGGAATAGCTGTTAAGTCTAAATTTCTGACAATATAGTCCTAAACAACCAACCCCTTAATAAATAAAACAGTAAATCAGAAAAAATAATTTTTATATTTCAAAGGATTGCTATACTTTTGCACACGGAATGAAAAACGGCAAAAATATTCTTCGTGTCCGACTTTGGGCTTAGGTTGTAACTCCTGTAGTAACGACCTGTTTGCCCACATCCAAACCTCCCCTTATTATTTCATATTCTAAGAAATTTTAAATTTTTTACAAGCAATGAATGTGCGCATTCTTGTTGCAGATGCCTCACATACAGGCTATGCAGAACGTATTTGTGAGTTAATGTATATTTCCGCCCAGGAGCGTGGAACCGGCATAGCCAAAAGATCTCCGGAATATATTGTCGAGAAGATGATAAGTCGGAAGGCTATTATTGCCCTTCACGGAGACCGTGTGGTGGGTTTCTCATATATCGAGACCTGGAGCCATAAAGCATTTGTAGCCAATTCGGGGCTGGTGGTGGACCACGAGTACCGTCACCTGGGCATTGGTGCCAAAATCAAAAAGAGCATTTTTAATTTATCGCGCGAAAAATACCCCGATGCCAAAATATTCGGTATTACTACCGGAGCAGCCGTTATGAAAATCAATTACAAACTTGGCTACCGGCCGGTGCCTTTTTCCGAACTGACACAGGACGAGGCGTTCTGGGAAGGCTGTCAGGGATGCCGGAATTACGACATTCTCCTGCGAAACAACAAGAAAATGTGCCTTTGCACCGGCATGATGTACGATCCGGCCGAGCATAAGTCGCGCCGGTCTGCGGCCGCCAGGCCCGCAGCGGCCGTACCGGAAAAAGTAACCGCACATGCGACTGCCGTAAGCACAAAAACCGTTATCATACGGATAAAAGAACAACCGGAAAAAACAGGAACCTTAATAAAAGCATAAAGATGAACAACAAAATAGTACTCGCCTACAGCGGCGGACTGGATACCTCATTTTGCATCCCTTACCTGACCAAAGAAAAAGGCTATGAAGTGCACACCATTCTGGTGAATACCGGGGGGTTTTCTCCTGAAGAACTCCGGGCAGTATCGGCCAAAGCCCTTACACTGGGGGCTGCATCGCACCGGAACGTAGACAAAAGCGGGGAATACTACGACAAATGCATTAAGTATATGCTTTTTGGCAATATCCTCAAAAACAACACATACCCTCTCTCGGTAAGCTCAGAGCGCGCTTTCCAGGCTATGGCCGTTGTGCTTTATGCCAAAGAAATAGGCGCCGGGGCCATTGCCCACGGCAGCACCGGGGCCGGTAACGACCAGGTTCGTTTCGATTATTTTGTCGGCGTACTGGCTCCGCAAATGAAAATTGTAGCACCCATCAGGGAATTGAAGATAGCCCGCCGCGACGAGATAGAATACCTGGCAAAGAACGGATTCGAATACAGCTGGGAAAAGGCCAAGTACTCCATAAACCAGGGAATCTGGGGAACGAGCATTGGCGGAGTGGAAACGCTCAAATCGCTGGGTGAACTTCCGGAAGAAGCCTACCCGCACCCGCAGACAAAGAACGGCACCGAGGTTGTCACCATTACTTTCGAAAAAGGCCAGCCGGTAGCATTGAACGGAGAAAAAACGGACCCGCTGGGTCTTATCTCTGCTTTACGGGAGATTGCAGCTCCCTATGGTATAGGCCGCGATGTACACGTGGGCGATACCATTGTGGGACTGAAAGGCCGCGTGGGATTCGAGGCCGCAGCGCCCATGATCCTCATTAAGGCGCACCATCTGCTTGAAAAACATGTGCTCAGCAAATGGCAGCTCTACTGGAAAGAACAACTGTCCAACTGGTACGGAATGTTGCTGCACGAAGCCCAGTACCTCGATCCCGTTATGCGCAACATAGAAGCTTTTCTGGACGACTCGCAACACCGTGTCTGCGGAACGGTTTCGGTAAGATTGCGCCCCTTCAGCTTCTCGCTTATGGGATGTGAAAGCCCTTACGATATGATGAACGCTAAATTCGGGGATTACGGCGAGGGTACCACTGCTTTCTCGGGAGCCGATGTGGAAGGTTTCACCAAAATCCTCTCGCTGCCTATAAAGATCATTTACAGTCAGGAAGATGAAAAGCATAATTAAAACGACTATTGCCGGGGGAGCCGGCTATACGGGCGGAGAATTGCTGCGCCTGCTGCTGCTCCACCCCAACGTCCGGCTCGTCTCGGTGCTGAGTACGACTCAGGCCGGGCAGCCCCTCTGGGCCGCCCACCGCGATCTGCTGGGCGATACCGCAATGACATTCGACAGCCGGTTACCCCAAACCGATATAGACGTATTGTTCCTCTGCCTGGGGCACGGAGCCTCGCAAAAATTTCTCATGGAGAACGATCTGTCCCGTATTGGACACATTGTAGACCTTAGCCAGGATTTCAGGCACCACAAAAACAGTGTTTGCAACGGCAGGTCGTTCCTGTATGCCCTGCCCGAAGCCTATCCCAATGCAGCGGTATACGAAGGGGCACTGAGAGAAGCCGGCAATGCGGCCAACCCGGGGTGTTTTGCCACGGCCATTCAGCTGGCCTTACTGCCTTTGGCATCTGCAGGTATTCTCAGTCAGGATATTCATATTCATGCCATAACGGGAGCCACCGGTGCGGGGGCCAAGCCCACCGAAACAGGCCATTTTGCATACAGAGACAACAACATATCCGTTTATAAAGCTTTTGAACACCAACATCTTACCGAGATCAGAGAAACGCTCGGAACGTTGGCCGGCGGCACATTGCCTCCCATATATTTTGTACCCGTACGGGGCGATTTCACACGCGGCATCCTGGCCAGTGCCTATACCCCGGCAGATCTGACGGAACAGGAAGCAGCAGAACTGTTTGAAAAGTATTATGCGGAACATCCGTTTGTACACGTTGTTCCCGGTACCATAAGCCTCAAAGAAGCAGTGAACACCAACAAGGGACTGGTCCATGTAGAGAAGCACGGCACTATGCTTCATATTACCTCGGCCATAGACAACCTGCTCAAAGGCGCCTCAGGCACAGCCGTTCAAAACATGAACATTCTTATGGGCATAGACCAGACCACCGGATTAAAACTTAAACCAACCGCCTATTAACATTTACATTATGGCACTTTATCCGGTATATCCCTTATGGGAAATAGAAGCAGACCACGCACAAGGCTGCGTGATCACAGACACAAAAGGCCAGGAATACCTGGATCTCTACGGCGGACACGCTGTCATATCCATAGGTCACTCCCACCCCGTTTACGTGCAGGCACTTAACCGCCAGCTTTCCAAAATCGGGTTCTATTCCAATTCCATACGGAACGGACTCCAGGAAACACTTTCTGAGCGGCTGGCCTCCATGGGCGGCTACCCCGGCTACCGTCTCTTTTTATGTAACTCCGGGGCCGAGGCCAACGAAAACGCCGTAAAACTGGCCTCGTTCCAGACGGGACGCGACCGCGTACTAGCCTTCAAAAAAGCCTTTCACGGACGCACGTCGGGCTCTGTTGCGCTCACCGATAATCCAAAAATAGTAGCACCTTTCAACGCTCATCATGCAGTGGACTTCATTCCCATGGACGACTTTGAGGCGCTGGAAAAGGCCTTTTGTGAGCACTCCTATGCTGCAGCAATAATTGAAGGCATTCAGGGAGTATCGGGCATACACGAGGCTTCCACTTCATTTTTCAGGAAGTTGCGCGAACTGTGCACCACCCACGGCACCTGTCTTATCCTGGACGAAGTACAATCGGGATACGGACGCACCGGTCGGTTTTTTGCCCATCAGCACCACGGCATTACGGCCGATCTCATTACCATGGCAAAAGGTATGGGCAACGGCTTTCCCATTGGCGGGGTCCTTATTTCCCCTGAGTTCAAGGCCTCCTTTGGACAGCTGGGAACCACATTCGGGGGCAACCACCTGGCCTGTACCGCCGCACTGGCCGTCCTGCAGGTTATGGAAGATGAAAAGCTCATGGACAATGCCCTGCAGGTAGGTTCGTACCTGATTGAACGTCTTAAAAGCATAAAAAAAGGTATAAAAGAAGTACGCGGCCGTGGCCTTATGATTGGCGTGGAACTCCATCCCGAATTTCCGGCCAATGCCGGTCTGAGAGACCGCCTTCTTTTTGAACACCATATATTTACAGGAGCTGCAGGACCCAACGTACTCCGCCTGCTGCCTCCCCTGTGCCTGAGCAGGCAACAGGCAGATTTATTAATATCATTGCTGGAATAAAAATGAGACACTTTACCTCAGTAAAAGACATTGGTCCGCTGGACAAAGCAGTGGCCCAGGCACTGGAGATCAAAAAAGACCGATTTGCCTGTGCCGGTTTAGGAAAAAACAAAACCGCACTACTTATCTTTTTTAATTCCAGTTTACGTACGCGACTGAGTACACAGAAAGCCGCCGAGAACCTGGGTATGAAGGTTATTGTACTTGATATCCAGCAGGGAGCATGGAATCTCGAGACCGAACGCGGCGTGGTAATGGACGGAGATAAACCGGAACATCTTCTCGAGGCCATCCCCGTAATGGGATGCTATGCAGACATTATCGGGGTTAGGTCGTTCGCCCGTTTCCAGAGTAAGGAAGATGATTACAACGAAAAGATCCTCAACCAGTTCATTCAGTACTCCGGAAAGCCGGTGATAAGCATGGAAGCCGCCACACGGCATCCGCTGCAAAGTTTTGCCGATCTCATTACTATAGAAGAGTATAAAAAGAAAACCCGGCCCAAAGTAGTGCTTACCTGGGCTCCCCACCCCAGGGCTCTGCCACAGGCAGTACCCAATTCATTCGCAGAATGGATGGTGGCTGCCGGTTACCGGGTTGTGATAACCCATCCGCGTGGCTACGAGCTCGACCCGTCGTTCACACAGGGAGCAGAGATTCAGTACGATCAGCAGGAAGCATTCAAGGGAGCCGATTTTATCTATGCCAAAAACTGGGCTGCCTATACAGACCCCAACTACGGAAAGATATTGAGTACAGACCGCGCATGGACAGTGGACAGCGCCAAAATGGCGCTCACAGACAATGCTTATTTTATGCACTGTCTGCCGGTACGCCGTAATATGATTGTTACAGATCAGGTAATAGAAAGTCCGGCTTCCATAGTCATTCCCGAGGCGGCTAACCGCGAGATATCGGCCCAGGTAGTAATTAAAAGAATTTTAGAAGCACTGTAATGAAAGTTTTGGAAATCTACAAAATCGGAGGCAATTGCATTGACAATGAGCAGGTTCTGGACACTTTTCTGAACGATTTCACAGGACAGGCACAGTCTAAAATTTTGGTACACGGAGGCGGTGTAATGGCCGGACAGATGGCCAATTCACTGAATATTCCGGTTAAGATGATAGACGGCAGACGCATTACCGACCGGGAGACTTTAAAGATTGTGACCATGGTGTATGCTGGATGGGCCAATAAAAACATCGTGGCGCAGCTGGAAAAAAGAGGTTGCAGGGCAATGGGTCTGAGCGGTGCAGACGGTAGCACTATGGTGTCTGTACAGCGCAATCCCCTTCCGGTGGATTTTGGGTTCGTTGGCGATCTGACGCCGGAAGGCATTAATACAGATCTGATAAACGATCTGCTAAGGCTCGGTATCACTCCCGTATTCTGCGCTATAACCTGCACTAAGAAAGGACAGCTGCTGAACACCAATGCAGACACGGTCGCCGGCGTGCTGGCCTCGGCCATGAGAAAATATTTCCATGTCCGGCTTATCTTTGTGTTTGATAAAGAAGGTGTGCTTTACCCACAGACGGGAGAAGTCATCCCGTTGCTGAGTAAAAAACAGTACCAGGTTCTTAAGGAGCAGAAAATTGTGACCTCGGGTATGCTTCCCAAACTGGACAACGCATTTGCAGCCCTGGAAAAAGGCATAGAAGAAGTATACGTAGGCAAAACAAAACTTCAGTTATGAGCCGGCCGGTTGAACTCCTCAAACAGTTAATTTCCATCCCCTCTTTTTCCGGGGATGAGGGAAACACGGCCCGGTTGCTGCAGGAGTTCATTCACGGAACGTACGGAGTGCAAACAGAGCGCATAGGGAACAACGTGGTGGCCAAAAGTCCCGGCTACAACCCCGCTAAACCTACTTTATTACTTTGCTCGCACCACGATACCGTAAAGCCTGCCTCGGGCTATACCCGCGATCCCTATACCCCGGTAACAGAAAAAGATGAAGCCGGTCGTACAAGATTATACGGATTGGGCAGCAATGATGCAGGAGCCGCCGTGGTAAGCATGCTGGAGACTTTCAGCCATTTCTGCGACAAAGCGCTCTCCTTCAATATACTCCTTGTCCTGGCCGCCGAGGAAGAAATTTCCGGGGCCAACGGCATTCTAAAGGTTTTACCGCATTTTCCGGAGATCACCTGTGCCATTGTGGGCGAACCTACCGGAATGCAGGCGGCCTGCGGCGAGCGCGGTCTGCTGGTACTCGACGGGTATACCCGCGGGGTATCCGGCCACGCCGCACGGAACACGGGTGTGAATGCGCTGTACCTTGCGCTGGATGATATTACAGTTCTAAGAAATTACCGTTTTGACAAGATATCTCCTGTTCTGGGACCTGTGCACTTGCAGGTAACCCAGATTGAATCGGGAACGCAGCATAATGTGATCCCGGACACCTGCCACTATGTGGTAGACATCCGCACGACCGATGCCTATACCAACAGCCAGATTGTGGACCTGCTGCAACAGGCGGTAGGCGGTACGCTTATTCCCAGGAACCTGAAAAATAAGGCCTCGGCCACACCCCAGGGATGCCCGCTCGTTCTGGCGGCGGAAAAGCTGGGCATCGGGACATTTATTTCACCTACCACATCGGACTGGATGCGCCTGGAATGTCCGGCCATCAAGATGGGCCCAGGATCTTCTCCCCGGTCGCACTCAGCCGATGAATTTGTCTATATAGATGAAGTAGAAGAAGGTATACAACTCTATATCAAAATGATAACAGCTTATGGCAACACTTTGGAATAAAGGAACGGAAGCACTGCAGGACGTCGCACGTTTCACCGTGGGGAACGACACAAACTGGGACATGAGACTGGCCCCTTACGATGTAAAAGGGTCCCGGGCCCATGTGAAGATGCTGGGCAGGATAGGTCTGCTGACAAAGGAAGAGACGGCAACGCTGGTAGCAGCCCTCGAAGCGATCCTGGAGGATATCGGGGCCGGACGGTTCTGTATTGAAGAAGGTGTGGAGGACATCCACTCACAGGTGGAACTGCAGCTTAGCAGACAATTGGGCGATCTGGGCAAAAAAATCCACGCCGGCCGTTCGCGCAACGACCAGGTTCTTGTAGACGTTAAGCTCTACCTGAAAGACGTGTGCCGCAACCTGGCCCAAAGTGCGCTGGAACTTTTCCACTGCCTGCAGGAAAAAAGCGAGGCCTTCAAAGACGTGCTCATGCCCGGGTATACGCACGAACAGCCGGCCATGCCATCTTCATTTGGATTGTGGATGGGGGCCTATGCCGAGACACTTATTGACGATATGTACCCTCTGGGAGCTGCTTTGGCCGTTTGCGACCAGAATCCGCTGGGTTCAGCCGCCGGCTATGGGAATTCATTCCCCCTGGACCGTGAAGAGACCACCCGGCTTTTGGATTTTGCCACGCTTAATTACAACAGCATAGCTGCACAACTGAGCCGGGGCAAGGCCGAGAAAGCCGTGGCCGTGGCCGTGGCCGCCTTTGCGACCACTCTGAACAAACTCGCCGCCGATTGTTGCCTGTTTTGCGGAGTGAATTACAAGTTCATTTCGTTCCCCGACGAGCTCACCACCGGAAGCAGCATTATGCCGCATAAGAAGAATCCCGATGTATGGGAGCTGATAAGGGCCCATTGTAACCTGCTGCAGGATACGCCCAACCGGCTTGCCCTTCTTTTAACCAATCTGACTCACGGTTATCACCGTGATTTTCAGCTATCCAAGGACGTTCTGTTCCCTGCTGTAGACACGCTGCTCGATTGTTTCCGCATGAGCAGGCTCATGTTGCAGGGCATGAAAGTCAACACGGCCATCTTTGACGACCCGCAATACGATGTGCTTTTTACCGTAGAAGAAGTCAACAGGCTGGTACTGCAAGGCATGCCGTTCCGCGATGCTTATAAAAAAGTAGGCGCCAGTCTGAAGGACGGCACCTACAGGGCTAAGAGATCAATTGATCATACGCACCTGGGAAGTATCGGTAATCTGGCCACAGAACAGATACGGTCCAAGATGGAAAGAGCTGTGGATTATCTCCAACTCATTTCCTGAACCATTTCATTTATCCGGGCCAGCTCGGCCGGAATATCAATTTCCTGCGGACACATTGTTTTGCATTTGCCACACTGTGTGCAATGATGGGCCTGCGCCGGTTCGCTCACCGACTGGTTGTAACGGGTAAGGAATATATCTTTCTTCCTGGACGATTCTTCTGTCCAGGCACTTTTAACGTCCGGAACGTTTCCTTCGGCAATAAGTTCGTTGTAAGCTGCAAAAACGGCGGGAATGTCCACGCCAAAGTTGCATGGCATGCAGTATGCACAACCCGTACAGGGCACGGGAGATATCTTTTTATAGGCGGCCAGCGCTTTGGAAACAGCCTCCTGTTCGCTTGAAGTAAGGGGTTTAAAATTCCTGAAGGTATTTATGTTTTCCTCCACATGCGACATGACGTTCATTCCGCTCAGGATGGTAAGTACATTGGGCAGTGAGCCCACCCAGCGGAAAGCCCATCCGGCGGGTGTAAGGTCGGGATTAGCTTCCTTAAGAATGGATACGGCCTCGGGATTGAGCGTGGCCAACGCCCCTCCCCTTAATGGTTCCATCACCAGACACTGAATATTACGTTTTTCCAACTGCCCGTACATATATTTTGCATTCTGGGCTTCCCAGTCCAGGTAATTGAGCTGGATCATCACAAAATCCCAGTCGTATTGCTGCAGCAGGTAATCCATGGTCTGAGCGTTGCTGTGGAACGAGAATCCCAAGCGTTTGATACGGCCTTTTGCCTTTTCTTCTTTCAGGTATTCAATAACGCCTGTATTTTTATAGGCCTTGTCGTAATCTTCAATGGAACCGAGTGCATGAAGCAGGTAGAAGTCAAAATATTCCACCTGGCATTTGTCAAGTTGTTCCTGGAACAGTTCTTTGCCCTTATCCAGACCGGTTACCAGCCAGGTAGGCATTTTTGTGGCCAGATGGAAGCTTTCCCGCGGAAACGCTTTCAGTATCTCACCAACAACCAATTCGGATTCTCCGTTCAGGTAATTGTATGCCGTGTCAAAGTAATTAAC
>Ga0172380_10007680_pt1 | contig 12050 bp, 7 predicted proteins | sample Leawe162metaG_FD_119747 | JGI IMG/M metagenome (GOLD analysis project Ga0172380, IMG submission 119747) | Leachate microbial communities from a municipal landfill in Southern Ontario, Canada - Leachate well 162 metaG | ecosystem: Engineered > Solid waste > Landfill > Unclassified | place...
GAGGACCTGCCGGCCTCCGACCGGCGTGCTGATGAGGTTTACCTTCATGAAGTGGAGCAGAGCGTCATCTATGTCGGCCTCTTCGGCAATGATTATGGCTACGAAGATGCCGAGGGGATCTCGCCTACCGAGCGTGAATTTGACCACGCCACCATGCGCGGCACGGAGCGCCTCATCTTCGTCAAGGGGAATGACGACTCTGTTCGTCATTCCAGGATGCTGGCCTTAATCCACAAGGCTGGAGACCAGCTTATCCGCCGCCGCTTCGGCAGCATTCCAGAACTGACCGCCATCCTCTATGCCAGCCTGATTGAACATCTGGAACGGAACGGTGACATTCGTTCGCTCCCCTTTGATGCCTCGGCCTGTCCAAGGGCAACCATCAAGGATCTTTCCGCAGAAAAAACGGCAGGAAATCGGCACATTTATGCAGATCATCCGGCGGCCTGGTTTAATCGAACAAGTTACCGGGCAAGTCACCGGGCAAGTTGAGAAGTTACTTGCTGTTTGCGTCGGAGAGTTAAGCAGGCAGGAACTTCAGGTTGCGCTCGGACTGAAGCACCGGGACAGCTTCACCGATGCCTACCTCAAACCTGCACTACAGGAAGGGCTCGTAGAATACACGCTTCCCGAAAAGCCCACGAGTAGCAAGCAAAAATACCGGCTCACCGCAAAAGGCAGTACTTGGCTGGCTTCACACCTTAACGGAGCCAACTGAATGCCCACCATTGACAAACGATCTCATCCGAGGCGCAGGATAATAAACTCGAAAAATCGTAATAGATTAAAATAATCAATATGATATAAGAGTGGTTGTTATCTTTTTTGTTTGAAAATAGGTTGATTACTATTATTTGATACGGAGACCACCATGTCCAAGAAACCGCTTCTCCTGATGATCCTCGACGGCTGGGGGTTTAATAGCAACCCCGCCCATAACGCCGTTGCCCTGGCCAAGACCCCCAACCTGGACGGCCTGCTGGCAGAGTTTCCCCATGAACAGATTCAGACCTCGGGCATGGCCGTGGGGTTGCCGGATGGTCAGATGGGCAACTCCGAGGTCGGGCACCTCAATATCGGCGCCGGCCGGGTCGTTTACCAGGATCTGACCCGTATCACCAAATCTATCCTGGACGGAGATTTCTTCACCAATCCGGTGCTGCTCGATTGTATCGCCAAGGCCAAGGGCGGCAGGTTGCATCTGGCCGGCTTGCTGTCCGACGGCGGGGTGCACTCCCACAATACCCATCTCTATGCCCTGCTGGAACTGGCCAAGCGCGAGGGGCTGCAAGAGGTCTTTGTCCACTGCCTGCTGGACGGCCGCGACACGCCGCCCCAGAGCGGCGCCGAGTACCTGGCGCAACTGGAGGCGGAGATTGCGCGGATCGGCGTTGGCCGGGTTGCCACGGTCATGGGGCGCTATTATGCCATGGATCGCGACAACCGCTGGGAACGGGTCGAAAAGGCCTACAATGCCCTGGTGTGCGGCGAGGGGGAATGCCGCGCCTCCTCAAAAGAGGCCATCGAACAGAGTTATGCCGCTGGCGTGCATGACGAGTTCGTGGTCCCGTGCGTGATCTGCCGGGATGGTGCCCCTGTGGGGACTGTCAGGGACAACGACGGCGTCATCTTTTTCAACTTCCGCTCCGACCGGGCCCGCGAGATCACCCGCGCCATTGCCCTGGACGGCTTTGACGGCTTTGAACGCCGCTGCCGGCCCAAGCTGGCCGGGTATGTCTGCATGACCGAATACGATGCCACCTTTGGCCTGCCGATTGCCTATGCCCAGGAGGAGTTGGTCAACATCCTGGGAGGGGTGCTGGGCGCTGCCGGGCTCAAGCAACTGCGCATCGCCGAGACCGAGAAATACGCTCACGTGACCTTTTTCTTCAACGGCGGCGTGGAAACGCCCTTCCCCGGCGAGGAGCGCTGCCTGATCCCGTCCCCCAAGGAGGTGGCCACCTATGACCAGAAGCCGGAGATGAGCGCCTATCCGGTCACCGAAGAGCTGCTGGCCCGCATCGACAGCGACGCCTATGACGTGATCGTCCTTAACTTCGCCAACTGCGACATGGTGGGGCACACCGGCATCGAGGCGGCGGCGATCCGCGCGGTGGAGGCTGTGGATGCCTGTGTGGGGCGGATCGTGGCCAAGGTGCGGGAAAAGGGTGGCGCAACACTGATCACAGCCGATCACGGCAATGCCGAGCAGATGACCGATGAAGCCGGCGGCCCCCATACGGCCCACACCTGCAATCCGGTCTGGCTGGTGCTAGCGGACGACTCCCGCAAGGGAGCCAAGCTGCGCCAAGGAGGGCGGCTGGCGGATATCGCGCCGACCATGCTGGACATGCTGGGGTTGAAGCAGCCGAAGGAGATGACCGGGAAGAGCCTGCTATAGTGGCGGGTGAGTCCAACCGTTTGTGACATTTAAAAGCCGTCCAGTTCAGCGTAAGTCTGATTGGGCGGCTATTTTATTGCGGGGGAGTGAGGTTTAAAATGGTGGCGCGGGTGGCGGGGTGTGGTGTATACAAATCTTTGGTAATGTGATGAGTTAGATTATAGAGTGGATTATCCAGGTGCGGCTACCATGACCGAAAATCAGAACCCCGAACAAAAGGCTCGTGATTCTATCGACGTCCTGTTGCAACAGGCGGGGTGGCAAGTCCAGCATAAGAAAAAGATCGACTTGAATGTCGGGCTTGGTCAGGCGGTGCGCGAATATCAAACCGAAATCGGTCCGGCAGATTATGTGCTGTTTGTCGATAAAAAAGCCGTCGGAGTTATTGAGGCCAAGCGTGAAGAAGAAGGGCAGCGTCTGACCGCCCATGAACCGCAAACTGAGGGATACGCGGCAGCCCGGTTGAAATGGGTAAATAATAAAGAACCATTATCATTCCTGTATGAGAGCACCGGCATCATCACCCGCTTTACCGACCAGCGAGACCCGCATCCCCGCTCCCGCGAGCTGTTCAATTTTCATCGCCCTGAAACTCTGAAAGAATGGCTTACGCAGGCTGGCGCTCTGCGCGGTCGCTTGCAGCAGATTCCTCCGCTGAATCCGCTGAAAGTCCCTGCCAAAGAACTGGGTTTGCGTGATTGCCAGGAAATCGCCATCACCAACCTGGAAAAGTCCTTCAAGGCTGATCGGCCACGGGCGCTGATCCAGATGGCAACCGGCGCCGGCAAGACTTATACGGCCATCACCGCCATGTATCGTCTGCTTAAATATGCCAACAATAAGCGCATTCTCTTTCTGGTAGACACCAAAAACCTGGGAGAGCAGGCCGAGCAGGAGATGATGTCCTTTGTGCCGCTTGATGATAACCGCAAATTCACCGAGCTGTACAACGTGCAGCGCCTCAAATCATCATTCATTGCCAAGGATAGCCAGGTTTGTATCAGCACCATTCAGCGGCTCTACTCAATTTTGAAGGACAAGGAGCTGGACGAGGCAACAGAAGAAATCAACCCGGCTGAGCTGGTGCTGCCCAAGGAACCGCTGCCGGTGGTGTATAACGCGAAAGTGCCGCCTGAATTTTTCGACTTTATCTTCATCGACGAATGCCACCGCTCCATCTACAACATCTGGCAACAGGTGCTGGATTACTTCGACGCCGGCCTGATCGGACTTACCGCCACCCCCGACAATCGTACCTACGGTTTTTTCAAGAAGAACGTGGTCAGTGATTATAGCCATGAAAAAGCCGTGGCTGATGGGGTGAACGTAGGCAATGAGGTCTACGTCATTGACACCGAAGTGACCAGCAAAGGCGCTCGGATCATTGCCAGGCAGCAGGTGGAAAAACGGGAGAAGCTGACGCGGAGGAAGCGTTGGGAGCAGCAGGACGAAGATGTGGTCTATACCTCAAAGCAACTCGACCAGGATATCGTCAACCCGGACCAGATACGCACGGTCATCCGCGCCTTCCACGACAACCTGCCGGAAATCTTCCCCGGCCGCCGTGAAGTGCCGAAAACCTTGATCTTTGCCAAGACCGACAGCCATGCCGACGACATCATCCAGATCGTGCGTGAAGAGTTCGGCGAGGGGAACGCCTTCTGCAAAAAGCTCACCTACAAGACCGAGGAAGATCCCAAATCGGTTCTGGCCCAGTTCCGTAACGACTATCATCCGCGCATCACCGTCACCGTGGACATGATTGCCACCGGCACCGATGTAAAACCGCTGGAATGCCTGCTGTTCATGCGGGATGTGAAGAGTCGCAACTACTTTGAGCAGATGAAGGGCCGCGGCACTCGCACCCTCGACATGGACGACCTGAGAAAGGTCACCCCCTCGGCAGTTACGGCCAAAACCCACTATGTCATTGTTGATGCCATCGGGGTCACCAAATCCCTGAAAACCGCCAGCCAGCCGCTGATCACCAAGCCGACCGTGCCGCTGAAGGATCTGGCAATGGGCGTGATGATGGGCGTTCATGATGAAGATACGGTGGCATCGTTGGCCGGGCGTCTGGCGCGGCTGAACAAGCAACTTACACCGGAAGAGCAAAAGAGAGTCACGTCAGCTGCCGGCGGGGTGGAGCTTACGACCATTGTCGGCAACCTGCTGGCCGCCATTGATGCCGACGCTATTGAAGTAAAGGCGCTGGAACTGGCCGGGCAGCCACTGGGCACCAACCCCGGCGATGCCTGCCGCAACAAGGCGCAGGAACTGCTTGTGGGTGAGGCCGCCAAGGTCTTTACCGGCGATCTGGTAAACCTGCTGGAGAGCATCCGCCGCGATAAGGAACAGACCATTGATCACGACAACCTGGACAATCTCCTGCGGGCCGAATGGGACAAGGATGCAGCATGCAATGCCCAGGCTCTGGCGGACGAGTTTGCCGGGTATCTTCACGAGCATAAAGATGCAATCGAAGCGTTGACGATTTTTTTCGATCAGCCTTACCGGCGGCGTGAAGTCACGTTTGCCATGATTCGACAGGTGTTGGAGCAGTTGAAGAGCGACAGGCCCAAGTTGGCACCGTTGCGGGTCTGGCAGGCGTACAGCCGTCTGGACGATTATCAGGGAAAGCAGCCGACCGGCGAGTTGACCGCATTGGTGGCGCTGATCCGGCGTGTCTGCGGCCTGGACGGCAAGCTGGCGCTTTATGACGATGTTGTGCGCCGCAACTTCCAGAACTGGATCATGAAGCACCATGCCGGTACGACGGAGAAGTTCAACGAAGAGCAGATGGCATGGCTGCGCATGATCCGCGACCATGTCACCGGTTCGTTTCATATCGAACGCGACGATCTGGAGATGGCTCCCTTTGACGCACAGGGCGGTTTGGGGAAGGTGTATCAGCTCTTTGGCGAACGGATGGATGGGTTGCTGGATGAGCTGAATGAGGTGTTGGCAGCGTGATGAGAAGGGTGAAGATTGAAGGACCAAAATCACATAATGTTGATATCATCACCAATATATGCTAAGTACACTTTATATTTATTCACTTAAAAATGCGGTTATGGGCTAAATATGAAGGATTTTTTCGATCGATCCGAGATTCTCAATGTTCTCCACGGATTCAACCCGTGGTGGTCTGGCAGGCCATATACCGTGCCGGATTTCCGGCGCCTGGCTTTTGAAACCTGCCGTTCGTATCTGGAGGATTCCTCGCTGCGTCGGGCCATTCTTCTCTCCGGGCCGCGTCGAGTCGGAAAGACCACCATCCTGACCCAGATTGCCAACAGCCTTATCGTTAAGGGGATCGAGCCAAAGTCTATCTTCTATATCAGCCTTGACCACCCACTCATCAAGCTGCTCAACGTCCGCCAGATTCTCGACATCTTTCACGAAGCCATCCATCCGCAAGGGAAGGATTGTTTCCTTCTTTTCGACGAAATCCAGTACTCGAAGGAGTGGGAAACCGAGATCAAGCTCCTGGTCGATCACCAGCCCAATTACCGGATACTTGCCACCGGTTCCGCCAGCGTCGTACATAAGGAAAAACTGGCGGAGAGCGGCGTTGGCCGCTGGATTACGGTGCCGATTCCGACTCTTTCCTTCTTTGAATTTGTACATATCCGTGGCGAACGCTTGCCGGATATTTCAGCGGAGTTGCGGCCTTCCGATCTGTTTGGAAAGCAAAAAAATGAGCTGACCGATATCTCTACCCGGTTCAGGGATCTGCTCCCTGCGTTTCAGCAGTATCTCCTTGTTGGCGGATTCCCGGAAACAGCGACCCAGAAAAATATCCCACTCTGTCAGCGTCTGCTGCGGGAAGATGTTGTTGAACGGGTTCTCAAGCGGGATATGACAGCCCTCTTCGGAGTGCGTAACGTTAATGACCTGGAAAAACTCTTTATCTACCTTTGTCTCCACAGTGGCGGGATCGTTGCGCACAAGACCTGCGCCGATGCCCTGGAAACTTCACCGGCAACCGTGGCCAGCCACCTGGCGCTTTTGGAGCAGGCGAATCTTATCTATCGCCTGCCGCCGGCGGAGGTGGGTGGGAAAAGGATTTTGAAGGCCCGCAACAAGTACTATCTGGTGGATGCCGCATTACGCAATGCCGTGCTCCTGCGCGGGGAGGAAATTCTCACCAATGCCGATGAGATGGGAACCATCGTTGAGACCACCGTGCTGCGGCATCTCTATGCCTACTATTATCGGGACACCCCTGAGATCGTCTACTGGCGCGATCCGGTCACTCAGAAAGAGGTAGACGTGATCGTTCGCAGCCCGAAATATATCCTGCCGTTCGAGATCAAATACCAGGAAAACCCCAATTTGCGCGAATCCAGCGGGCTTGTCACCTATTGCCGTCTGGAAAAGGTCAAGCAGGCGTATTGGATAACCAAGCTCGACAAGGATTTCGGGCTGACCGAGTTTGAGGGGCTGGAGACAAAGTTCCTGAAGGTGCCTGCGCACATCCTCTGTTATCTACTCGGGCAGTCGGAGAGGTTGTTGTGGACGTGATGAAGGGGATTGAAAAAACAGATTTGCCGGTTGGGTGGGCGTACTGCCTCTTCGGAGACATTGCTAATGTGCAGAATGGCTATGCATTCAAAAGCAGTGATTTTAAAAAATCCCCTGAAAAAGATCACGATGTTCCGTTAGTGCGGCAGTCTCAATTAAAAACCAGCCTGATTGATATTTCTGAGGCCGTTTATTTGCCAAGACCTTATCTGCTTAAACATTCCAACTTCGTAATAAACAAAGGTGATGTAATCATCGGAATGTCAGGATCGATTGGAAAGGTTTGTACTTATGCTGATAACGTTCCGGCCTTGCAAAATCAGCGCACAGGAAAAATCCAGCCACATACGAAAGCGGAAATTTCACCCAAGTTCTTCGGCATGTATTTATCGAACATCGAGAGAAAGCTTGTCGAGTTCAGTAAGGGTGTTGGGGTGCAGAATATCAGCTCAAAAGATATTGAAGCACTTGCATTTCCTCTCCCTCCCCTCCACGAACAACACCGCATCGTCGCCAAAATCGAAGAACTCTTCTCCGAGCTGGACGAGGGGATCGAGAGCCTGAAGACCGCTCGCGAGCAGTTAAAGGTGTATCGCCAAGCGCTGTTGAAACATGCCTTTGAAGGGAAACTGACCGAAAAATGGCGGGAGGAAAATATTGTAGTGGCGGGTTCCAAACCCGCCCTTGGCGTTGAAGTCAAAGGCGGGCGGGTCATGGACCGCGCCCCTACAAAACGACGCAAAGACCTGCCGCCACTTACCGTCGAGGAACTGGCGGAACTGCCTGAATTACCGCAAGGGTGGGAATGGGTGAAGCTAGGAAGTATTGCAGACTTGGCCGGTGGTGTAACCAAGGGGAAAAAGCTCGATGGTAAAGAAACGGTTTCTTTGCCATATTTGCGTGTTGCAAATGTTCAAGATGGTCACTTAAATTTATCTGAAATCAAATATATCGATGTGGAAAAGCAGGATGGTATTAAATATCAACTACGTCGAGGGGATGTGCTTTATACCGAAGGCGGTGATAAGGACAAGCTTGGACGAGGTGCTGTTTGGAACTGCTTGATTGATAATTGTATTCATCAAAATCATATCTTTAGGGCCAGGATACCTGATGAAACGGTTCTTCCCAGCTTTTTATCTCTTTTTTCGCAGACAAAAATTGCAAAAAAATATTTTTTCCGGCACGCAAAACAAACAACAAACTTAGCGTCTATAAATTTGACAGTATTATCAAATCTGCCTGTCATTACTTGTAGCAAAAATGAACAAATCGAAATTTTGAGAATAATCGATGAAAAGCTCTCCGACACCGACCAACTCGACAAGACCATCACCACTGCCCTGCAACAATCCGAAACCCTCCGACAAGCCATCCTGAAAAAGGCCTTTTCCGGTCAATTGGTCGCGCAGGACGAAAATGACGAACCAGCCTCGATGTTGCTGGAACGCATCCGGTCTGAAAAATTTACAGCGGTGAGTAAGAGCAAGCGGCGCAAGGCCGAGAAAATTTGCGTCGAAACAGCTCCGGCTAAGGGCAAGGTAATCCCGTTCCCTGTCAAAATCTCCACCATTTCCGCCACGGACCTGCACGCAGGCATCCTGGGCCTTGCTTATCGTCTTCATGAACAGGACCCGGAAAAGTTAGCTCATTTCGGCCATGTAAAAGCCGAAAAGATCAGTCATTTGGTCGAGTCTCATCTGGGTATCGATTTGGAGCGCGTTCCGTTCAAGGATGCGGCTGGACCGAACGATTATCCCCACCTGAAAAAGGTCGAATCCCGAGCCCGCAAGGCCAATTGGTTCGAGGTTCATCAGCAGGCGAGCGGGGCTTACGTTTTCAAACGAAAACCTGGTTTCGATGGTTTGCTGGAAAAGGCATCCAGTGCGCTGGGTGGGCGTCTCTCCGAGGTGGAAGGGTTGCTCAAGCTGCTGCTTCCCTTGAACACCCGACAAGCGGAAATCGTGGCAACGCTTTATGCGGCCTGGAACAACTTGCTGTTGCAGGGTTGCTCGCCGCAGGATGAGGAAATTGTTTTCGAAGCCAGGGAAAATTGGCATCAGGCAAAACTCAATATCGAACGGGACAAGTTCTTCAAAGGGCTGGAGTGGATGCGCCACAAGGGCCTTGTTCCTGCGGGAAAAGGGCGGTTCGTGGAAGCAAAAGGTTCCGGAAGGCGTGCTGGAAATACTATCTAAACCAATTCGAGGCATCACCCCATGAGCGCAACCGCATCTATCATCTCCAAAGTCTGGAGCTTCTGCACGACCCTACGCGACGACGGCGTGGGGTACGGCGATTACCTGGAACAACTCACCTACCTCATCTTCCTCAAGATGGCCGATGAATACAGCCGCCCGCCATACAACCGCAACGTGGGGATTCCGGCCGAGTACACCTGGCAAAGCCTGAAGGCCAAACGAGGCGCTGAATTGGAAGTGCATTACGTGACCCTGCTGCGGGAACTGGGAAACAAAAAGGGGATGCTCGGGCAGATATTCACCAAAGCGCAGAACAAGATTCAGGACCCGGCCAAGCTCTACCGCCTGATCGACATGGTGGACGAAACTAACTGGGTGATGCTGGGCGCGGACGTGAAGGGGGACATCTACGAAGGGCTGCTGGAGAAGAATGCCGAAGACACCAAGTCAGGAGCGGGGCAGTACTTTACCCCACGCGCCTTGATCCGTGCCATGGTCGAATGTGTGCGCCCCGAGCCGGGCAGGACCATAGCCGATCCGGCCTGCGGCACCGGCGGCTTCTTTCTGGCTGCCTATGATTTTCTCACCGAGCCGAAGAACTATCAGCTCAACAAGCAGCAGAAAGTCTTCCTCAAGCACGAGACGTTTCAAGGGAACGAGATAGTCGCCAACACCCGCCGCCTCTGCCTGATGAACATGTTTCTGCACAATATCGGCGAAATTGATGGCGAGAGCGCCGTCTCGCCCAATGATGCCCTGGTTGCGGATGACGGCAAGCGCTATGATTACGTTCTGGCAAATCCTCCATTTGGTTAGAAGAGCGCCATGAGCTTCACCAATGAAGAGGGGGAGCAGGAAAAAGATAGTCTGACCTATAACCGGCAGGATTTCTGGGCGACCACCTCGAACAAACAGCTCAACTTTGTCCAGCATATCCTCACCATGCTGAAAACCACCGGCCGCGCCGCCGTGGTCGTGCCGGACAACGTACTGTTCGAAGGTGGTGCGGGTGAAACGGTACGGAAAAGACTGCTGGAGACTACCGAACTGCACACTATTTTGCGCCTGCCGACCGGTATTTTTTACGCCAACGGCGTGAAGGCGAATGTACTCTTTTTCGATAACCGTGAGGCGAGTCCCAACCCCTGGACAAAAGAGATCTGGTATTACGACTACCGTACCAACATTCACCACACCTTGAAAAAAAAGCCGCCGCGCTTTGACGATTTACAGGAATTTATCGCCTGCTATAATCCACTGAACCGCCATGAACGCACCGATATTTGGGATGAGCAGAGCAACCCCGACGGACGCTGGCGCAGATTTAACTATGACCAAATAATAAGCCGGGATAAAACCAGCCTGGACATCTTCTGGCTGAAAGACAAGAGTCTGGCCGATCTGGATAACCTGCCGGAACCGGATGATCTGGCCGGGGAGATTATTGAAAACCTTGAGGCAGGATTGAACAGCTTCAGGGAAATTGTTGCGGCGTTGGCATAAACAAAGAAAACTGGATCTGAATATATGGAGGCCTCATGAAAACCTCAAAGATATCTGCAACCAACCAGGAGTTCCCCATCGGCAAGATCGTCTGCCTGGCGCGCAACTATGCCGAGCATGCAAAAGAGCTGGGCAACGAGACCCCGGCCAGCCCTGTGCTGTTCATGAAACCCGCTTCGGCGGTGATCGGCGATGGCGAGGCGGTCAGGATTCCCGCCTATTCCCAGGAGTGCCACTACGAGGTGGAACTGGCGGTGCTGATCGGCAAGACGGCCTGCAAAGTTCCCATTGACCAGGCCATGGCCCATGTGGCCGGCTACGGGGTGGCCATCGACATGACCCTGCGGGACGTGCAGAACCAGCTCAAGTCCAAGGGGCTCCCTTGGGAGATCGCCAAGGGGTTCGACACCTCCTGCCCGCTTTCCCCGTTCGTGCCGGCCGCCTCGGTAGCCGACCCCCATGCCCTGCGGCTGCGTCTCGGCGTCAACGGTGAAACGCGCCAGGACGGCACCTCGGCCGACATGATCCACCGCCTGCCCCAGATCGTCTCCTACATCTCCGGCATCTTCACCCTGGAACCGGGTGACGTCATCCTGACCGGCACCCCGGCAGGCGTGGGCCAGGTTCGGGCAGGGGATGTCATGGAGGCCGACATATCCGGGGTCGGCAGCCTCAAAATTTCCGTCAGTCAGGGCTGATTCGCGACCGGGAAGAGTTGCCCCGGCAATCTTTCCGGAATACAACCACCGCAGGGTGCAGGTAGCAAATGGTCAGGCAAAACTATTCCAGGCATAAAAAGCGGCTGCCGCGGATTCTGCGCCTGCTCAGGCGGATGCGCCCGGCCGGCATGCCGGTCACCTTCCGGCGCAACCGGGTGGTGCTCTGTCCGGACGGCCCCGGTTTCTTTCGCTCCCTGTTCGCCGCGATCCGTTCGGCGGAACGCTATTGCCTCCTCGAATACTATCTCATCCGTAACGACCTGACCGGCTCGGTTCTGGCCGACGAATTGGCCGGCGCCGTCCAGCGCGGCGTGCGGGTCCTCCTGATCTACGATTATATCGGCAGCGTCGAAACCCCGGCATCTTACTTCAAGAGGCTCGCCCAGTGCGGCATCGAACTGATCTCGTTTAACACCCCCTCTTTCCGGCGCGGCCTGGGGTGGTTCGACAAGCGCGATCACCGCAAGATGGTGGTGGTCGATGGTACCCTGGCCTTTCTGGGGGGCTTCAACGTCGGTGATGAGTATGCCGGCATTGCCGCCCTGCCACTCAGGTTTCGCGATGTCGGTTTCAGCATCAGCGGCAGTGCGGTAGGGGAACTGGTCCGCATCTTTCGCGAAACCTGGCAGATGGAGCGGGGGGACCTGCCCGAGCTGCCCGAACTGCCGCTCTCGGAACGGGATGAAACCCGCACTTCCC
>Ga0172380_10007681_pt1 | contig 12049 bp, 10 predicted proteins | sample Leawe162metaG_FD_119747 | JGI IMG/M metagenome (GOLD analysis project Ga0172380, IMG submission 119747) | Leachate microbial communities from a municipal landfill in Southern Ontario, Canada - Leachate well 162 metaG | ecosystem: Engineered > Solid waste > Landfill > Unclassified | place...
CCAGACGGCGCCGAGGTCAGCGGTGAGGTTGGGTAAACTCGGCATGGAGCGAATGCTAGCGCGATATCGCCCGCCAGGGCAGCCCGGCTAGGTTTCGTAGCCGAAGGACTTGATGATCGCCTGTGCCGTGTTGCCTTTGAGGTAGTTGAGCCACGCCTGCGCAGCGGGCTTGCCGCGGCCTTTTTCGAGCAGCACCGCATCCTGCCGGATGGCCTGGTGCAGCCTGGCCGGCACGATCCAGGCAGAGCCCGCGGCGAGGCGTCCGTCCTGCATCACCTGGGACAGGGCGACGAAGCCCAGCTCGGCATTGCCGCTGGCGACGAATTGGTGGGTCTGGGCGATGTTCTCGCCCTGGACGAATCTCACCTGCACGGCGTCGAGCAGCTTGAGCGCGGTCAGCGCCTCGATCGCGGCGGCGCCGTAGGGCGCGAGTTTCGGATTGGCGATGGCAAGGTGCTTGAAGCCGCCCCTGGCCAGCACCGCACCCTGGTCGTCCACGTAGCCGGGCTGCGCCGACCAGAGCACGAGGCGGCCGACGGCGTAGGTGTAGCGGCTGCCGACGACAGCCGCGCCATCGGCTTCAAGTCTGGCCGGAGTCGTGTCGTCGGCGGCCAGCAACACATCGAAGGGCGCGCCGTTCCTGATCTGGGCGTAGAACTTGCCGGTGCCGCCGAAGGACAGCTGGGCCTTGTGTCCGCTGTCCCTGGCGAACGCGGCGGCGAGAAGCTTCGCCGGCGCCGTGAAATTAGCGGCGACGGCGACCTGGACTTCGTCGGCATGCGCGGTGCAGGCGGCGAACAGCAATGGAATGAACAGTCGTTTCATGTCTCGGCTCCGAAGCACAGCGAATGATCGCAGCAATTGACTCAGCCGCGGGGCTTGCGGCTCGGCACCCGGGCCCGCTCGTCGCGCCGGCGAACGACTCACTCCACGGTGACGCTTGTTCTGACCAATTAAAGTCGAAAACTGCCATCACGCATTCTTGCGGGTTGCCGGGTAGGCAATTTGAGTCATGAATTGTCTAAAGTCGAAAACTCCAGATCAAAAGCCGGCAAAGCACAGCGGCCGCAAACAAATATAGTCGAAAACTCGGTGTAGAAATACTTTCGGAGCGTGATTCCAAGCGAGAATCCTAGCCCCAGACGGAATTGCCCGGACTGTAATCGCCCTACTGAAATTAGCACGGCCGACACCAAGTCAGCTTAGCTTTCTGCCGTTCGGCGTCGGCTAGGTCGGAGGACTCTTTCGTGCCCAATCCGGGCATTCGTAGCTTCGACCACCAATTGGAAGGTAACTGATTGGAGCGGACTGTCGCACATTCGATCGAACATCCAACTGATCTACGCAACTGCGCGATCAGCTTTACCTGTGCCGGCAGACAAAACCGCTTCAAATCGTACGCCTCGACGATTGTCCGCCGCGCTCGCGTCCGCGGCTCAGCAAACCGCCCGGGGTCCGCCAGCGTCGCCACCACCCGCTCGGTAACTTCCGGCGGGCTGAAAAAATCTCCCAGCAAGCCGTTCTCCCCGTCGCGGATCACTTTCTCGACCGACGCGGCGCGTGAGCCAATCACCAGACATCGCGCGGCATCGCCTCCTGCCTCGACCAAGAGAGCACGAACGGGTAGGTAAGATAGACATGGCGTTGACCGGCATTCACGGGCTCCAGATGCAAAAACCCCCGGCAGCAGCGCTGCGCGGGGGCTGGTTAGAGCGGCAAGAACAGGTTGAGCGGGTGGTCCGCCATTTGTTCGAAGCCATAGCGATTGTAGAAACCGACTGCTGATGGCTTTGCATTGACCACGAGGCCAATACCGCCGATCTCTTCTGCGATGCGCGTCACTCGGTCAATTGCGTCGAAAAGCATATACTCCCCGATGCCCTTGCGTTCGTGACTCTTTGCGGTTGCCAGTCTGCCGAGGCGGAAGATGGGGACCTTGGTAGGTAGGCGCTTCCGATACTGCGTCGGCAAGTCGGTATTCACCAGTTCTGCCAGATTGATGGCGTAGAAGCCGCGCACTTCCGTACTCGCTTCATGGTCCACAACCACAAAGGTCGAGGAAACTCCCTTTTCCTTATGCTGTCTGGCTACCTGAGCAAACCAGCTATTGAGTTCAGCATCCCCGCAGTCGAATCCCTTCCTGTCATGCCCGTCGGTCAGCGGTAGAACTAGCATTCTTCATCCTCCGATGACGGGCCTGCGCCTGAAGGAACTTCTTATTACGCGGCGGCGGATTCTCAATCATCTCAAGCAGTCTCAACGATTCCCGACGTGACAGGACAATCGTTGATTCGCTTTCGATCACCTTCTCAGCTTTTTCGAGCGCTGCCTGCACCACAAACTGGTTCAGCGTTGCACCAACGAGGTCAGCCGCCACTTGCAGCTTCTCCTGCACATGGTCAGTGATTCGCGTGGTGAGTCGTTTCCCGGTATGAGCAAGCATGGCGGCCTCCTGATTAGGCAATCCTTCAATGTGCCTAGTATAGACATGTGGCGTCATTTTGTCACCATCTCCTTTTGTTGATGGCTAGCTAGGCAGGCACTTCATTGGCAGGGCCATCGGATTGGGACAGGGTTCCAACGGGGATGACGTCGTTGGGCTCAATCGAGGATCTCTATACGCGGGCAGCCGTTCTGTCGAACCACCAACGCTAAACGGAGCCTCCATTACCGCGCGAGCGGTTTAGTCCGTTGGCCACAAGCGGGCATAGCGACGCGGAAAAACTGTTCTCCACAAACGACAGGGAACTGATCCAACACCTGCCGCTCGCCCCGTCGCTTCGCTGCCTGCTCATCGGCCTTTGCGGACGGTCGTAAATTCCAAGTCGATATCAGCTTCGTGCCCTGAAGAGTCATTCCAGTTTTCACACTGTATGCCTGCTATGCAGCGGGAACAGTCATTGGCGGGGACGAGCTCTACTTCAGCACCCAACCATTTGCTGCCGCTGGCGACACTGGTCAGATCAAGCAGCTGTCCCGTACCGAAGGGGCAGTGACCACGCATTCCCTGTCTTTTCCCTTCTCGCCGAAGACTTCCTTGGGCAAGGCCATTTTGAGCATCTCGGCGATCATGGAGTCCGAGCCCGCGCCCCCGTTTCCGGATATCGTCTCCCGGAAACGCTTGCCTATCTCCGCCAGATTGGGGGGTGGCACGCACACCCATGGATTCTCCTTGCTGCCGGGAATTGTCTTGTCGCTCCGGCGCGCGTTGGACTGGGTATTGGAGGGAGGTGTCGGGGCGGAACCTCCGAACAGTTGGGATAAAAGCCCCCCATTTCACTTTGCCTTGGTCACGGATTCGCCGCCGCGCTACTAATTCCCTTGAGTTGGAGGGCATAACGGTTCGCTTCCACCTCCGAGCGCACACTTTCGAGCGCGCCACTCCGATAGCGAAAGCTCGAGCAGCGGGAGTTGTAGTCACGCACGGCCTCGTTGAACGCGTCCACGGAGGCTTCCGAATATTCGTTCACCTGCCCCTGCCACGCGGTGACCCGAATCTTTTCGGAGAGGCAATAGCGGATCTGCGACCTGTTCAGGGACAGGCCACTGCCGACCGGCGGCATTTCCTCGTCATTTGCGGCGTAAACGGGTGCGGGTTCTGGAACGTAGACGGGCGGAGTATATGCAGGTGCTGCGGCCGGAGCTGGAGCCGGAGCCGGAGCGGAATACGATGGTGCCGAATAGGAGGGGGTCGGCGCGGAACGGGCGGAAGACTTTTTGTCGGAGCCCCCGAGCCAAGAGAACAGAACCACCACTCCGATTCCGATGGCCCACCATTTACCGGTGCCTCTGCCCGAAGGCTTCGGAGGTGAATAGACCGGCTTGGGCTCGGCGCTCGGTCGGGGCGCCTCCTGCTGGCGAACTAGTTCCGGGGTCGGGGCCGGAGCGGGCCTCGGCTTGGGCACTTCCACGTCCGAGACCATCGAGTCGAGCCCGGCGAATCCCTTCTTGCCCTTGTCGTTCGCCATATCCTGTCAATCCTTGATGTAGTCGCTGAGTTTGCGCACGCCCTTCTTGAAGCCGCCACGGACGACGTGCTCGAAAATGTGAGTGTTCCAGTCGCTGATGTATGCGGCGGAACCGTAGGTCTTCTTGTCGTCTTGTTTTCCGATGACAAAACTTCCGTTGGCGCTCCACACATGTACATCGTGCCAGCCAAGGCGCACCTTCTCGTTGGCTCCAAGCAGTTTGTGCTTGGTTAGCGTCACTGAGTCGTCCGTAACCTTTATGTCTCCGAACTCCAAAACCCCTCCCTCCTCCAGGGCGGAGACCATGTCGAAAATCAGGCGCACGCAAACCGCCCTCCAGAGGGCCTCGAGGAAGCCGGAATAGGTCGCCTCCTTCTTCAATTCAATCGTCTGCGACGACCTGTTGTTCGCGAACGCGATTGTGTAGTCCGTTCCCGTTGGTATTCCGTTGACCGAATTGCGCACTGCGCCCCAGCGCACTGCGGTGATCGATTCGAGAGGGTAGGTTGCTCCCTTCCATTTGATTCCCTCGGGCGAAATCAAAAGCTCGTCCTTGAAGACAAGACCAACCTCGGCCCGGAATGTGATGTCCCGTGCCCACTTGGCATTGTTCTTCTCCTTTTCCTGGGCTTGTCTACGCAGGCCGGCGATAGCCTCGGCGTCCTCGCCGAGCCGTTCGGCTACTTCTGGCAATTCGGCGAACAATTCTTGAAGCAGTCCGGTCATCCGGTGGGCTTGGTCGAGCATGTCGTGCTCGTTGTTCAGGTCGATTCCGAGGCTGCGTAGATCGTAGGCGACCTCGCGGCTCTGGCGATGCTGGATTCCCCTCGACTTGGCGCTGAGCTGGATCGGCTGGGCGACCCGGTCCCAGTTGCGCGCAACCTTCTCGAGTTTGTCGAGGATCGGAGCTACGGCACGTTCCCCCTGCGGCGCAGCGACCCTTGCGCTTTCAACCAGCTTCGAAATGTTTTCGGACTCCTTTTGCAAGAACCCTTGGGTCTCCACCTCGTATACGTCGGCGAGTTCGTCGATCAGGGCCGGTCCTTGATCCTCGCCGTCGTCGGTGGCTACCGACACAGCGTCTGTCATCGTCTCGACGAGTTTGTTCGGGTCCATCGTGTCCAGAAGATTCTTCAACACAGACTTGTAAGCCTTGCGCCGCGATGCAAGTTCCTCTTCAATCGTCTCGACCTCCCTGACTTCGGGAAAGCCCGAAACGGCCCGATCCTCGTTGACGTCGCGCAACACGTCGTCGGCGTCGATGGTTTCGACCACCCAGGCGAAGTCGCGGATGAACTCGGCGATCGACTCCGCCGGCTCGTTCTCGTCCACCAGTTCGAAGGCCGCTGCCATCAGGTTTGCGCGGGCGAGTTCGGGTAGACCATCCTCGGAGCGCGCGGAGAACGGATCCTCAGACAGGGTCTTGGTTAGTTTTTCGGCCACGCGCGGGGCGACGCCGGGCATCCAGGCCATTTCGGCCGAAAGCCGAGCTCGCGGATTGGTCAGGTCGGAGCGGGCCTTCTGGCAAAGGTCGTGGTCGATGTGCAGCGAGCGCTCCTCGGCTATTTCGACGATCTTGCGTCGATCGTCTCTTGTGGTGACTCCGAGAACGCAGAAAGGATTGGCGTGTAACTCTGTTTTTTTGCTCATTGGCTCGTTCAGATCGCTAAGGCCGGTATTTTTCCCGAATCACTGTTACTTGCGCCCGGATTCACAACCGAAGTCATCGGCAATGAACTTTACATCCGCCATAGCAAATCCGCTGCCTGGCGATATTTCTTGGAAGTGATGGTCGAGAGATTTGATCGCATCAAAACGTAAGTGTCTGCCAAATCATGGCTAAGAAGTAAGACGACATTAACGACTTATCATCATGACGAACACTGACATCACCAACAATCCAAGTGCAAGAGCAGATATCCAAATGTTAATTAGTTCTTTCCTAGACATAGGTGTCGTGGTGCGTTCCACTGGTTTTGCAGACTCATTTGTAAAGCCCGAAATCCTGCTCGAGCTTCCTAACATTCGCCCGAAGACTTCAACTACAGCCTTTGGTGGCAAATCAGATTCTTCTGCTTTGGTTATGCCGGACAGGTGATCGAAAGACTCATTCAGATGCTTGGTTGGCGCAGCAGAGTAGGCAACATAGGCTTTCCATCCGCGCCTAATTTTTTCTTTGTCATTTTCATTGAGTGGTCGTCCAGCGCAGCCAATCCACCACTCGAGTATTTCCCATTCATCGCGAATTGTCTTCGGAGCATTTGTTGTCAATGACATATCGCGTAGTGCCTCAACAAAAAAAAGCCCGATCGCTTCAGTCATGTCAGCCCCTATAGCAATGGGGGTGATAGAGCTAGGATCCGCAGTAACTGTCTTGGTCGTAATGATTTGGCGTGAGGGCTTTTGTGTATTACCTGCCGCAATTGACCTTTCTTCAATAATTACAGTTGACGGATTCGTATTGCCGTCGTCGAGTTTCGAAACCTTAGTTTCTAGCCCAGCAAATCCGCGTTTTATTTCATTGCTCATACAAGTGTTCCGAGTAACAAGAATCGGGTCGCAGGGGATGAAGTTTTTCCGGATTTCAAACGAATCCGATGCGCCGGCTGGAACCATCTTCGGTTCTCGACGGCGTGTCCTCGAGTGCTGCGAGCAAAAACTCTTGCGCGAGTTTGTCCTCTCCGGCACGTGCCGCAAGCCGGGCACCCTCGCGTACGACGAAGGCGACGTCTGAAAGCGGGCGACCGGCGAGTTTCTTGGCCAGCGGTCCGGCGTCCACCGTTTTGTCCTTTGGCAGCGTGGCCAGCAGCTTGTCGAGTAGGGCGAGAACCTCGTCGGCGTTGGCGTAGTCGACCTTGATGACATGGTCGAATCGGCCTCGGCGCATGATTGCCGAATCGATCATCTCGACCCGGTTGGTCATCGCCACGATCAGTACCTCGTTCTTGGCGGCCTCTGGAATGCGCCGCAGGAACTCGGCGACCTCCTCGACACGGTGGTGGCTGCCACCGCCTCCGCTTTCCCGGTCGGCCAGAAACGCCTCCATCTCGTCGATTACCAGGACCGAAGGTGCGTTCTGCATAGCCTTGTCAAACATGTCGGCGACCTTCTTGCTGGTCTCATGAATGTAGGGGCTCGCCACGCTCGACGCGTCGATCTGAAAGCTCGGCCAGCCGAGGTATTCGACCAGTTGGTCAACAGCGAAGGTTTTCCCGCATCCGGGTGGGCCGTGCAGGACGACAGCGGATGGAAAGCCAACACCGAGCGCCTTGTAGCGTTCCTTATTCCGAATGATGTCGATCACATGCTCGTTGAAGAATTCCTCGAGATCAGGTCGTCCCGGAAGCTCAAAGGGCTTGGGTGAGGAGCCGGGGGTACGTTGGGTAGGCACTTCGGCCTCCCGCTCGGCGGGCCGTTCTCCGTCGACCTTTTCGGCCGGAACGGGCGAGGACGCTGCGGGACGGGGTTCGTCCAAGGGCATCACCTCCGAAACCTCGAATCCGGCGCTCTGGACGACATCCCGCAGGTGCTTGGCCCCCATCCACGTTAACATTTGCCGCAACCGGCGGAACGACTTGACGGAGACGCGGGCACCACCTGTCAACCAGTAGCCGAGGACGATGTCATCGTCGGTGCGCGAGGTGATCCCGTAGGATGGCAGCAGTCGGCTGAACTTCTCGATGTAAAGAGCGTCCTGCAGCGGGCTGTCGGGGTCGATGTCCCGCGTGGCCTTCATCGCCATGGCGAACGCCAATGCTTCGTTCTTGTTCTCCGGCGAGCGGCAGTCGGCCAGCGGCGCGAGCAATTGGCTTGCCCCGCAGGAAACCTCGCGGTAGTTTTCGGCGCCGAAGGCGAACTCGCGGAACGCCCCGTCCTCGATCAGTCCAGCGCCGACCCACTTGGCGACCAAATCCGTCTTGGCGACGAGCGCGCAGCCGCTGCCCTTGGTTTCGACAATCTGCCAGTTGGCCTCACCGTGCAGCGCCCGGCCGCAACGGGCGCCGTCGGGCAGTTCGAAGCCAATCGGAAGCCAGGTCTCGATAGACACGGATCAGCCCACCAGAATGTTGGAGCCGGTAACCATGTCGTCCTCGCCAGCGGTGCCGACGCGGGTCGAGTCAAGATGGGCGACGACCTGCCGGAGCTTGTCTATGTCGTTCGCCTGGAGAGCCTGTCGTCCGATCTTGCAAAGCTCCGCGTGCTCGTTTGCATCGGGGAACAGGAACGCGTCCTCGGAAAGCCACTTGAATCGGTCGATGACGAACCAGTCCTGGCGCCAGAGGATCATGAAGTTCTTGCCTCGGAGCTCGTCAAGGTGGGACTCGAAGTCGCCGCTGTTGTTCTCGATCGCGCGTTGCGCGGTCTTGGCCAGGTTGTCGAAGGCTCCGGCCTCGGCGGGGCGGGCGTGCTCGCGGATGCGCGAATCGAAGAAGTCGACCGTCTTGTCGAGCTCCATCTGACGGATGACTTTCTGGTGCTCCTTGCGAGTCTGTGCCAGAAGCTTCTTAGCCTCCTGGATGTCGCCCATCGCCTGCTTGGCGGTTTCCGGGTCACCCTCGTTGCCCTTGGCTGAGGCCGCCCTGTCGAGGCGCTCGCGGGCCTGGTCGAGCTTCGGATCGTCGACCTTTGAAGCGATCTCGTCGAGTCGACCGCCGACGCGATCAGCCTCCTCGTCGATGCGCTTGGCCGCCTTGGTGTAGTCGATCTGACCCTCCTGACGGGAGTAGAAATTGCGCCCGCTATGAAACGAGCCACTAATTGAGGGAATGGTGACTTCGAGAACGATGTTGCCCGAATCAAGTATCTCGTAGTCGCAAAGCAGATCAGCTCCCTTGGCAATCACTCCGTCGGAAAAATCCGAGCCCTTGATCTCGAACATGCCAATGAATTCATTGTCAGCCACTGGGTCTTCGATTTCCCCCTCCCAAAGCTTGAACTTGATGGATCCCGCAGCCGAGGCGCGCAAGGATTCTTCAGCCTTGAAGGTCTTCTTTCCTTTCTTCGGAAGTTGGTCTCCCTCGCGCACGAGGTAGTCGAGGATGACGCGTCCTCCGATCTTTTCACGGGCCTCCACGCCGATCGATTGCGACGCGGGGATCGCGTCGATCTGGGCGGCAGTGCGCGAGATCGCGATCTTGTCCTGCGTTAGTTTGACGGGGCCACCCGCAGCGTCGAACACGAACACTTTGAAAATGTTTTCACCCGGTTTGGCCAATGGCACCTCGACTACCGCGCCGTCCGTGAGGGCGGCCCTGCCGGAGGACCAACCGGTGTCAAGGCTGTCGACCTGAAATGCGCTCCCCGCGGCGACCTTGCCTCCGACCTTGGCGACCACCTTTGCCTTGGAGTCCGGCGTGCGGGCCTGGTAGTTGAAAGAGAGGTCAAGGCCGCCGCCGGCGGCCAACGCCCCGCGACCGCTCTTGCGACCGCGGTTCTGGCTGGACCAATCGATGGACTCGGCGAATACCGCAGCGCCTTCGGCGACTGCCGTCATGGGATTGACATCGGTGGAAGCGGCGATGCCGAGCTCGAAGGCGACCTTGTCGCGCAGGGGCTTGTATTGGGTCGGGCCGCCGACGAAGACGATTCGTCCGATGTCGTGGGGACTTAGCCCCGCCTTTTCCATGGTCGCGCGCGCGGCGGCGATGGACTCCTCGAGCTTGGATGCGATCAGGTCATCGTATGTGGCTCGGGTGACGGAAATGTCCAGATAGACATCGGCGCCGGACTCGTCCTTGACGCGCAGTTCGCTGTCATCAAGGGTGACGACGGCTTCTTCGCTCGACGAAAGGTCGATCTTCGCCTTTTCTGCGGCCCATGTGGCCATGTGGCGCAGTGTCGTGTAGCGCTTGTCGGCCGAGAAGTCCTCGGGCAGGTCAAAGTTCTTCATCAGCCAAGGCTTGACGATGTTGTCGAGCAGGAGGCGGTCGAAGTCGCGGCCGCCGCACATGGCGATTCCGCCGTGGGCCAGAAGGTTCACCCGGCCGCTGATGCTATCGGCGATAGCAATGTCGAGGGTGCCGCCGCCCAGGTCGTAGACGAGGAACATGCCGTCGCCCTTGCGGTGGCGCATGACGCTCATGACGGCGGCGACAGGCTCTTGCATGAGGGCGACCTTGCCCAGGCCAGCCATTTCGGCGGCGGCCATGGTGGCGTCCTTCTGCATCTGGTTGAAGGCTGCGGGAACGGTGATGACAGTCCCGGTCTCGGGATCGTTGCGGATTTCCTCGGGCATGTAGCCGAAGAGCACGCGCAGGATTTCAGCAGAGCACTCCTCCGGCGTCATGACGAGGTCGACCGCCGGGAGCTTCACCGGGGTGCTGGTTCCCATCAGGCGCTTGAAGAGAGTGGCCGCGTTCTCGGGGTTGCGCGCGGCGTTGTCGTAGGCGCGCTTGCCGACGTATTTGTTGGAGCGCTTGTCGATGAAGATGGCCGAGGGGGTGACGTCGTTCTGGTCGGGACTTTTGAACAGGCGCAGGTTCTCGCCGTCGTAGGCACACACGGCGCTGTTGGTTGTTCCGAGGTCGATGCCGATGTAGTTCTTCATTATTGGTTCACTTTCGCAAGCATTGCTGTTCCGCCGCGAACAAGCCCATCTGGTCCCATTACGACCGGTTCGACCATCTGCTCGACAAACAGAACGTCGTCGGGGCCGAAGTCGGCGATGTTCAGAGCCGAAACAGCCATTCCCGTGTCGTAGGGCTGGCCTTCGAGGTTAACGATGCGCAGCCCGAACCCTTCGAGTCCGTCGTCAATCTTCTTGAGGAAGTAGCGAGCCTGGTTGGCGTAACGCGGAGCTTCACCGGCGTCGAGCTTGGAGATCAGGCGACCGAAGACGCGCACGAAGCGCCAGCCCTCAATAGATACGTCGATCAGCGCCTTCCGTTCGGCGGTTTCCGCCGAGGCGTTGTTTGAGTCGTCCATGAATCTCCCTTTGTTTTTGCTTGGCCAAGGATGGGAAACCGCGCCATAACCGAAGACTGTCACGCCATGCTGGGCGGCCGCAAATATTCTATGAGCAAGGCTCAGAATGGTAAGAGTCTAGTCCGGTTTCACGCGCGTGAAAACCTTGGAATCCAGTGCAGTTGATGGACTAATACGAAAGGCATAGCGTGGTGCGCGTATCGCTCTTGTCATATCCGGTTGTTTGCCCGACAACTGGCGCCATCCAAGCGCCGATGGAATTGTTGCGCGTTTGCTTACAGCGTCGCCCCTCGCTGCCAACGAAAGCGGCCATTCAGGCCGAGCCGCAACGACAGCAACCAGTTCTACACCAGTCACCGAACTGGCGGAATGCCAATGACTGCTCCTGGCCGCACTGAGACATAACACACGCTATCGTCGGTGACCGCTCAGGCCGACTTCCCGACGCACAGCCGGAGACAATGTAGAGCGAAAAGTCGATTCGCATATCGCAAATTTCGATAGATCGAGAATCGCTCGGAATTAGTTTTCGACTCTAATGCCGTGTTTTCGACCTTATTTGGTCAGAACAACATCGCGGCTTCCGGTTGGAAGACGATCGCACAGAAGTAGTTTTCGACTTTAATTGTCAGGAACAGTTCGCCATTTTATTCCAGAGCACTTTCCTGCAGTTCGCCACTTTATTCCACAGTTCACTACTTTATTCCCAAGAACCAACTTTTCAAAGGACGAACCGGATCACTCGACCGTGACACTCTTTGCCAGGTTGCGCGGCTTATCCACGTCCGTGCCTTTGACCAGTGCCACGTGATAGGACAGCAGTTGCAGCGGCACCACGTGCAGCACGGGCGAGAGCAGGCCGTAGTGCTCGGGCAGGCGCAGCACATGCACGCCGTCTTCTGCATCCACCGCGGAATCGGCATCGGCGAAGACATAGAGCTCGCCGCCGCGCGCGGCGACTTCCTTGAGGTTGGACTTGAGTTTTTCCAGCAGGGCGTCGTTGGGTGCGATGCTGATCACCGGCATGTCCTTATCCACCAGCGCCAGCGGGCCATGCTTGAGCTCGCCGGCGGGATAGCCCTCGGCGTGGATGTAGGAAATTTCTTTCAGCTTCAGCGCGCCTTCGAGCGCGATCGGATAGTGGTGGCCGCGGCCGA
>Ga0172380_10007682_pt1 | contig 12049 bp, 15 predicted proteins | sample Leawe162metaG_FD_119747 | JGI IMG/M metagenome (GOLD analysis project Ga0172380, IMG submission 119747) | Leachate microbial communities from a municipal landfill in Southern Ontario, Canada - Leachate well 162 metaG | ecosystem: Engineered > Solid waste > Landfill > Unclassified | place...
CTGCTGTGGGAGTTTCAAACTTTGCATCAGGAAGTAGAGGTTCTGCGTTTGGGTATGCTAACAATGCGATGGCTCAAAATTCATCTGCTGTTGGAAACGCGAACCTTGCATCCGGAGCAAATGCCTCAGCTGTTGGATACAGTAATACTGCGTCTGGTTCTTCATCATCAGCTCTTGGAAGAAGCAATATCGCAAGTGCAAACTACACATCTGCTTCTGGGTATGCAAACACTGCTTCAGGTGCAATTTCATCAGCTTTCGGTTCTACTAACGTTGCTTCACAAACTCAAGCTTCTGCATTTGGATACGGTAATACTGCCTCTGGATATCAATCTACTGTAGTAGGACATTCAGGTACTGCCTCAGCATCCGGTGCTTCAGTCTTTGGTTCTTCAATCACCAACGCCATCGCCAACTCCCTCATGATTGGTCCATCTAACTCAGCAAAAGTAACTATCCTTTCAACCGGAGAACTCAAAGCACAATTTATAAATGCTACATCTACAACAGCAACCTCTACTATTGCAGGTTCACTAAACCTACAAGGAGCACTTGCTGCTAATGGAGATAAAGGAACAACAGGTTACATCCTGCAAACAACCGGAACAGGAGTACAATGGGTGGCGACTTCTACATTAGGACTTGGAGGTTCTGATCTTAATGCATTAACATCTGTTGCGATCGGTAATTCAAATGCAACAAGTACTTTAGGAACAAATGCATCAGCATTTGGATATACTAATTCGGCCACAGGAACAAACTCAACTTCTGTAGGATATTCAAACTTAGCAACAACCCTCAACTCAGTGGTAGTTGGAAATCAAAACTTTACATCGTCATCAGGACTAGCTTCAGTATCATTTGGTCTTTTGAATAATCAAGTAGGTGCAACATTCAATACAACAACCGGAGTAATTACTGGAACAGCAACTGCAACAACAACAGTTGGAGTAGGGTCTACTGCTGTGGGAGTTTTGAATGGAGCAAAAGGATCTCAATCTTCTGCTGTTGGATATTCAAATACTGCGTTTGGTATAAGTGCTGTAGCACTTGGACACAGTAACCGTGCAGGGAATAGTACTGGTATAAATCAACCTGTTGCTGTTGGTATTAACAACAATGTAACTGCAAACATCGGAACAGCAATAGGAAACCAGAATACTGCCTCTGGAGCATTTGCTTCAGCTGTTGGTTACAACAATACTGCCTCTGGTTCAGGTACTACCGCATTCGGGTATGGAAACACTGCTTCGGCTTACGGTACTGCGTTTGGGAGATCGAATACTTCAAATGGTGATCGTGGTACTGCGTTTGGAATTTCCAATATTTCATCGGGTAGTTATTCATCTGCTGTCGGATATAACAATACTTCATCCGGGATACAATCTGTATCCGTTGGGTATGTTAATACTGCTTCTGGAAACTACTCTTCATCTGTTGGTTATAAAAATAATGCTGCAGCTGTAAACTCTGTTGCTTTTGGAACTAATAACTTCACATCAACAACCGGACTTGCCGCTGTCTCTGTCGGAATTTTGAACAACTCAATAAATGCAACACTTAATACATCAGGGGTAATTAGTGGTACTGCAAGTGCTACTACTACGGTAGGTAGTCTTTCAACTACTATAGGGGTTTTAAATACAGCCAAAGGACTAACTTCTCTAGCTGTTGGATATAGAAACCTTGCTTCAGCAACAAGTTCTATAGCTGTTGGATATTGGAGTACTGTTTCAGGAGAAAATTCAGCTTCTTTTGGAAATACTAATACTGTATCTGCTTCAAACGCACACGCTTTTGGAACAGCGAACACTGTGTCTGGTACATATGGAATCTCTGTTGGGCGAGCAAATACAATCTACAATACAGCTTCGGGTGCAAGTGTATTTGGACAAAGTAATGAAGCATATTCAGCAAACGGTGTGGCTGTTGGATTTTTGAATACAATCCGAGACTCAAGTGCTGTTGCTGTGGGGCAAAGTAATACCGCTTCAAGTACACAAGCGGTTGCTATTGGATACCAAAACATAGTGATTGGTAGTGAATCATCTGCATTTGGGTTGAGAAATGACGTTTCAGGATTCCGTTCTATGGCTTTTGGATATGCAAGTGTTGTTTCTGATGATTATTCAGGATCTTTTGGAGATACCAACACTGTTTCAGGATCTGGAGCATTTGTTTTTGGGTCTGGTATCACAAACAATATTGCTCTCTCAACTATGATTGGAACTTCAGATGTCGCAAAAATAACTATTTTAGGAGGAGGTAATCTTGGCGTAGGAACAACGACACCTGGAGAAAAACTTGTAGTAGAAGGAAATGCTCAATTTACGGGTATTGGTTCAGGGGCATTCTCGTCAGATATCAACATTACGGCAGACGGAACACTTACTACATCAGCATCAGACAGAAGACTTAAAGAAAACATAGAACTTCTCAATGCATCATCTACATTAGAAAAACTCCTCCTCCTCGAACCATCATCATTTGATTGGAAATCAAATGGAGCACACGACATTGGACTTATTGCTCAAGATGTAGAACTGGTATTCCCTGAACTCGTATTTACAAATCCTGTTGATAGCTTTAAAGGTATTAACTACTCACGATTACCCGCATTACTTGTGAGTGGGGTACAAGAGCTTGCTCAAAAGATTGCTGAGTTTGCTCATCTTGTAAAAACTGAACGAGTTGAAACCGAGACATTATGTGTGGGAGATACTTGTGTAACTGAAGATCAATTAAAAACATTACTTGAAAATCAAAATGTCTCACCATCCACTCCACCCCCAGCACCCAACCCAACTCCCTCAACCCCTGACCCAACTCCAGTAGACGATACACCACCAACAGATCCAACAGACACCCCACCAGACACTACAACTCCAGACACCCCACCCACAGAACCAGACCCAACCCCTGTAGTAGAAGAACCTCCAGTAGAAGAACCAACTCCACCACCAGCACCCGAACCAACTCCCGAACCAGAACCTACACCTGAACCAGCTCCTCAGGCACCGTCTGAGCCGGTGGTATAAAACACTCCGAATACCGGAGTGTTTTATGTTTATCCACTTTTTAAAAGAAGTAACATTTTAAAACAAGATATAATATATCTTGTAAACATTTAGATGTTTGTTAATTAATTAATTTAGATATGAATTTTAAAAATAAAACAATAAAGATAGTTCTGACTTCTGTACTTTTTAGTGTCTTGCTCATTCAACAAGCAGATGCCGCAGCTTCGACTACTGCTGAAAAAGGCCAAAGTATTACTCTCGTAAGTCCCAATGGTGGAGAAACTTTTGATCAAGGTCAAAAGATAACTTATAAATGGAAACAAACAAGAAATTCAAAGAAAATTGAAGTCAATGTTCTTACTGCGTCAACATCAGTGTCTGTATATGAAGCAAAGAGATATGATGGGCGAGGAACTAATTCAAAAATAATTAGTAAGGAGGCGACTTCAAAAATCCCGGCTGGTCAATATGTACTTAAAATTTGCGATGTTACAGACGCGACAAGTACAGTTTGTGATATAAGTGAAAAACCTTTTACTATTACTGATGTACAGCGAGTTGTACAAGATAATAATAATGCAAAATCTCAATCAATTACGATTCTAAAACCAAACGGTGGGGAATCATTTGAAATCGGAAAAAATCTTACATATCAATGGAAACAAACAAGAAACTCAAAAGAATTAGAAATCAGTATTCTTAACGCTACTTCTGTGCAACCTGTATTTTCTACAAAAAGATATGATGGATGGGGAACTAATAAGAAAATAATTTCAGGAGATGTGACAGCTAAAATTATTCCAGGACAATATAAACTCAAAATCTGTGACGTTGTCGTAGATGGAAGTCCTGTATGTGATATGAGTGATAAAGCTTTTAATTTTGTTGCTGGCAAGGTAGAAGATCAAGATGACGATACTGTTGCTACAACAACTTCAAATAGTTCACAAAAAATTACTCTTATAAGTCCAAACGGCGGGGAATCATTTGATCGAGGAGATAAAATCCCATTCTCTTGGAAACAAACTGATAACTCAAGAAAAATAGGAATTAGCGTTCTTAATGCAACAACAAGTGCCTCAGTATTTACTGTTAAAAACAGATACGAAGGATGGGGAGAAAATAAAAAAGTACTTGCTGCAAAAGATACACTTAACATTCCTGCTGGACAATATAAATTAAGAGTTTGTGATAGTGAAGCAAAAACACTTGTATGTGATACAAGTGACGCTCCATTTACTATTACATCTAAAGTGGAAGTAGTATCAACAAGTACTGCTGCTAGATCTCAAACGATAACTATCTTGAGTCCAAATGGTGGAGAATCATATGCTGCCGGAGACTCAATCTATTATACTTGGAAACAAGCAAGAAACTCAGATGAACTTCAAATAAGCATCCTTAATTCAAAAGAAAAACCAGTATATAGTGTAAAAAGATATGATGGATATGGTGAAAACACAAAGGTAATTGGAAAAGAAGCGACAGCAAAAATTCCTACAGGACAATATAAACTTCGAATTTGCGATAAGCTCAAAAAAGGAAGTCCTGTATGTGATATAAGTGATAAGACATTTACTATTACAAATGGTGTCGTAGTTCCAACTCCCGTTATTCCTCCAACTGTAAAAATAGTATTACCGGAAGATGATAGTTTGGATGACACTTATGGTGCAACATCAACTCAATCTAAAAAGGAGACACGAACAGAAACAAAAACAAACAAGGATGCAAAGAAGACGGTAGATCTTTGTACGAATCTCCCTGATATTCAGGCGACTGTACCAAAAGGTTATACAAAACCGGGTGCTACAGGTGTTGCTGCTGCATGTAAAAAAGTTGAAGAACCAAAAAAATACGAAACAAAAACAGTATGTCAACTTCTTAAAACAGATGTAGTTAATGGAAAGGCAAGTGTAAGTTGGAAAGATGTTAAATGTGACGGTGATGCATATAAAAAAGCTTTACCAAAAAATAAGCGAACTACAACTAAAAAAGTAGAAGTTGCAACTCCGTCTGCGTCAATTACAACATATACAACATTGCAAGATCTTGAATTTGGTATTTCACATCCTGATGTGAAAGCTTTGCAAGAGTTCCTTAATTCAAATGGATATATAATTAATGATGTAACTGGTGAACCTGGATCAATTGGTGCTGAAAGTGATTATTTTGGACAAAAAACAAAACAAGCACTTATTAAGTTCCAACAAGATAAGGGAATATCCCCTGCTAAAGGGTATTTTGGGCCTCAAACACGAGGTGCAATGGGAATTTAACTCCTATAGGTAGAGAGGTTAGATTTAAGAAAATGGCGGACCCTTTTAGGGTCCGCCATTTTCCATTTATATACTTCCTTTAGAGAGAGGTCTTTAGGTACAAAAAACACAGATATGCTCTAAAAAACTAGGAAATTTCAAAAGAGTACCAGTTTTTTAGAGTGTATATTTGTGAAGTGTCGATAAAGAGGGTTAAATCCCTTGACTTAAAACTCATATCTGATAATATCTTGGAAAGCCTAATCACTTTTGGGCTTTTCATTTTCTCACATTTTATATGACACGATCAATTAAAAAAGGACCATACGTAGACGAAAAACTACTCAAAAAAGTAGAAGGAAAAAAACCGCTTGAAGCAGGAGTTATTAAGACATGGTCACGAAGTGCCCAAATCGCTCCTGAGATGGTTGGATTTACGTTTGGAGTGCACAATGGAAAAGCTCACACACCAGTGCTTGTTACTGAAGAAATGGTAGGACACCGACTAGGTGAATTTTCTCCTACAAAGAAATTCGTACGACACGGAGGTAAGATGCAAAAAGATCTTGACCAAGCTAAGAAAGTGGCTGAAATTTCAGCCGCTAAAGCAGCTAAAGCAGCACCTGCAGCTAAAAAATAATATATAGACCATGGCAACAGCATTTCTTAAAAACTATAAACAATCACCACGAAAAGTACGACTAGTAGCTGATACTATTCGAGGTAAAAAAATTCTAGAAGCTCAAAGTGTTTTGGACTTTATGCCAAAACGAGCAGCTCTTCCTCTTAAGAAATTACTTGAAAGTGCTATTGCTAACGCGAAAGTAAACGGAGAATCTTTAGATACTTTGGTTGTAACAGAGATTTCTGTACAAAAAGGAATCGTTGCACACCGATGGATGCCAAAATGGAGAGGAATGGCTCACGCTATCAAAAAGCGATCAAGTCATGTAAAAATTGTACTTGGAGAAGGAAAGCTATCAAAGAAAGCGTTGTACAAAGCTGCACAAGCTGCTAAAGTAGAAGCTCCAAAAGAGGTTAAAAAAGCAACAAAAGCTAAAAAAGTTACAAAAACAACTAAAAAATTAGAAAAATAAGTATGTCACACACAGTACACCCATATGCACACCGACTAGGAATTTTAAGAGATTGGAAATCTCAATGGTTTGGAGTTGGTAAAAAATATAGAGAATTCCTAAAAGGGGATGTACTTGTCCGACAATATCTAGAGAAAAAACTCCTCGACTTATTTGTTGCAGATATCATCATTGAACGATCAAAGAAAGCTATTCGAATCGTAATTAAAACTTCACGACCAGGTATGATTATTGGTCGAAATGGAGAAGGAATGGATAAACTTCGAAAACAACTTACATCTTTCATGATTAAGAACAAAATCTACGATAAATCTATTGAAACAAAAATTGAAGTAGAAGAAATTCGATCGCCAGAAAGTAATGCGAAACTAGTAGGACTTATGGTTCGAGATGCTCTACAAAAGCGAATGCCATTTAGACGGGTACTAAAACAAACAGTAGAAAAAGTAATGGCTAACCGGGATGTACAAGGAGTACGAATCCGAATTGGTGGTCGTCTAAACGGTGCTGATATGGCACGAACAGAAGAACTGAAGAAAGGACGAATTCCACTTCAAACACTTCGAGCAGATATTGATTTCTCTCGAGTACGAGCTACTATTCCACAAGGAGATCTTGGTATCAAAGTGTGGATTTACCGAGGTGAAGTATTTAATAAATAAAGGCTTATGTTAATTCCAAAGAAAGTAAAACATAGAAAATGGCAAACAGGACGAATCCATCCAACTAAGATGGTGAAGCCAAAAGAAAAAGGAGCAACTATCTCTTTTGGTCAATTTGGATTGAAGTCAACTTCATATCATCGAATTGCATCAAATCAAATTGAAGCAGCACGACGAGCAATGTCACGACACCTAGGTAAGACTGGACGAATCTGGATTCGAATTTTCCCAGATCGACCTGTTACAAAAAAACCTGCTGAAGTAAAAATGGGTAAGGGAAAAGGAGATCCACAACACTTTGTATGTGAAATATTCCCTGGGCGAGTTATCTTTGAAGTGGACGGAGTAACAGAAATTGTTGCACGAGAAGCACTTCGAAAAGCAGGTACAAAACTACCTGTAACAACAAAGATAGTTGCAAGAGATTAATTTTTGTGTAAAGTAGTAACACCAAACAAACAATATGTTTAAAGATTTTCAAAAAATGAATAACGATGACCTTCAAAAGGCTCTTAAAGAAAAAAGAGAAGCGCTTTTGAATGTACGATTCTCACTCTCAGGAAGTCGAACACGAAAAACATCAGAAGCTCGAACAATTAAACGAGAAGTTGCTCAAATCATGAGTCTACTCTCAACAACAAAATAAGTATGAAAACATCAACAGAACAAATAAAAACATCAAAAGCGAAAGTACTCAAAGGAGTAGTTACTTCAGACAAAATGAAGGACACTATTGTTGTACAAGTAACTCGGTACTTCAAACATGAAAAGTATCAAAAATTCATCAAAGAGCACAAAAAATATAAAGCTCATGATGTTGGAAATACTTGTAAAGTTGGAGAAACTGTTACTATTCGAGAGACACGACCTATTTCAAAGGATAAACACTTTATAGTAGTTAAATAACAAATAGGCTTATGATTCAAACACAAACACTAGTTTCAATAACAGATAACTGCGGAGCCAAGATAGGACGAGTATTCAAAATACTTGGAGGTTCAAAACGACGATATGCTCAAATCGGAGATAAAGTTGTACTTGCTGTACAAAAAGCAGAACCACGAAAAGCTGTAAAACGAAAAGATGTACTTCACGGTATTGTTGTTCGACAAAAACGAGCTTTCAAAAGAAAAGATGGTTCATACATCCGATTTGATGAGAACGCTGTAGTTATTATCGATAAGACAAAAGGGGAGCCAATCGCAAACCGAATCTTTGGTCCGGTACCTCGAGAATTATCAGAAATGGGTTACCAAAAGATCTCATCAATGGCGCCTGAAGTAATTTAATACTGTATGAAAATCAAAAAAGGAGACAAAGTAATAGTGCTTACAGGAAAAGATAAAGGAAAAACTGGTGAAGTTATTCGTGCTCTTCCTGCTGTAGGAAAAGTAATCGTACAAGGTGTTAATATTGCAAAAAAACACACACGAAACAAATTTAATACTGACAAGAAAGGAGAAATTGTTGACAAGACAATGCCTATTGATGCATCAAACGTTGCATTGATTGATTCTAAAACTAATAAACCTACACGAGTTGGGTACAAGATTGATGGTGACAAAAAAGTTCGAGTCGCAACAAAATCTGGACAAGAAATTAAATAACCTATACGAACATGGAATCAGTAAAAAATAAACAAAAAAATACATTTAAAGAACTCAAAGAAGCTTTTGGATACACTAATGTTATGCAAGCTCCAAAACTTGTTAAAGTTATTGTTAATACTGGAGTAGGTAAAACAAAAGGAGATAAGAAGAAAATGGAACTTATCGTAAACCGACTTGCAAAAATCACAGGACAAAAACCAGCAGAACGACTTGCAAAAAAATCTATTGCCTCATTTAAGGTTCGAGAAGGACAACTTTCTGGATTTCAAGTGACTCTACGAGGAACAAAAATGAATGACTTCGTTGATCGACTTATTAATATCGCACTTCCACGAACACGAGACTTTCGAGGAATCAAAAAAGAAGCTGTTGATGCTGTTGGAAACTACTCTCTTGGAATTAAAGAACACACAATCTTCCCAGAAACTTCAGATGAAGATATCAAAGATGTATTCGGACTTTCAATTACTTTTGTAACAACTGCAAAATCAGTAAAAGAATGTGCTGCGTTTCTAGAATACCTAGGATTTCCTTTCAAAAAATAATTTTATAATAAAAAAGACCCGCAATTGCGGGTCTTTTTTATTGCATAATGCCCTCTAAATGCGACGTGACACTAAATACCTTTGAATAAGTAGGGTATTTACATAAAAAACAATCCCCGCGCCACTAGTAGTGGTAACGGGGTTTGTGGGGGTTGAGTGCGGTGCTTACTTGCCATCATCATCAAATTCCTCATCTGGATGAATGGTTTTGTCTGCACTCGTGTTGTTGGGAGGATCAAACTCTGAAACCTGAGTGGGTTTGAATTCCTCAGAGAACGAGGTTGGAGGTTGCTGGTCTGTTGGTTGCTGGTGCGCCGGTTCTGTTTGTTTTCTACGCATTGCGTTATTGGGGGCTGTTCAAAGTAATATGTTCGCACGTATAGTCATATATGTCAAAACTAAGCTGAATTCTGAGTGTTTGTAGGGATATTACCTATATAGTTTTGATATTAAAATTTGATTTTATCTAAAAACCTATAATCCCTTTATATTTCATTTGACAATCACACACCGTCTTGCTAATATAGCAAAACCCTTTAAGGGCCTTTTGTTTTATAAAACTTTATGGCAAAAAAATCAGTAATCGCAAGATCAAAAAAAGAACCAAAGTTTCAATCCCGAATAGTTCGACGATGCTTTAAGTGTGGTCGAAAACGAGGGTACATGCGAGACTTCGATATGTGTCGAATTTGTTTTAGAGAATTAGCAAACGAGGGTCAAATCCCAGGAATTAAAAAATCATCATGGTAGGAGATACTATTTCAAACTTAATAATTTCACTTAAGAATGCTCAAAAAGCAAAGCATACAACAGTGACTTTTTCATACTCAAAAATGTCAATGTCTATTCTTGAGGCAATTAAGAAACACGGATTTGTGAGTGATGTTGAAAAAACAGGTAAAGATCTTAAAAAGAAAATTATCGTTACATTAAAATACGAAGACGGGGTACCAGCTATTACAGATGTAAAGCGACAATCAAAACAATCAAAGCGAGTATATCTAGGTTACAAAGATATCAAACCAGTTCGAAACGGATATGGAATGGCTATTCTTTCAACACCACAAGGTATCTTGAATGATAAAGAAGCAATCAAGTCGAAGATTGGAGGAGAGATTTTATTCACAATGTGGTAATTATATTTTTATGTCACGAATCGGAAAAAGACCAATTGAAATACCTGCAAAAACTGAAGTAACACTTACAGATAATGTTATTACTGTTAAAGGTCCTCTCGGAGAACTTTCACGAGTTGTTCGAACAGATGCTATTGAAGTTCTAATTGAAGGAAACATCATCACTCTTTCTCCAAAGAATGAAAGTCTAGAAACTAATGCATTGTGGGGAACTTTTGGTTCACATATCAAAAACATGATCGCTGGTGTAAACCAAGAATATGTTACAAAGCTTATTATTGAAGGAGTAGGGTACAAAGCAGATGTACAAGGAAACACTCTTGTTATGAACCTTGGATTTTCTCACCAAGTAAAACTAGAACTTCCAAAGGGAATTTCATGTAAAGTAGAAAAAGGAGAAGTAACTATCTCAGGAATTGATAAAGAAGCAGTAGGACAATTCTCAGCTGTTGTTCGATCAAAGAAAAAACCAGAACCTTATAAAGGAAAAGGTATTCGATATTCTGATGAAGTAATTCGAAGAAAAGAAGGTAAGAAGTCTGTATAATTTAAATAAACAATATGATTTCACGAGAACAAAAAAGAAAAAAACGACACAATCGAGTACGAGCAAAAATCGCTGGTACTGCAGAGCGACCACGTCTATCTGTTTTTAAATCAAACAAAGATGTGTATGTTCAACTTATTAATGATGTTGCAGGAGTAACTATTGTTGGAACACACTCTCTTAAAATTACAGGAAAACCAATGACAGAAAAGGCAAAACAAGTAGGTCTTACTATTGCTAAACTTGGAAAGGAAAAGAATGTAACAAAAGTTGTATTTGATCGGTCTGGATATCTATATACTGGACTTATTAAAACATTAGCAGATTCAGCTCGAGAAGGAGGGTTAGAATTTTAATAATAAAAGATAATATGAGCGAATTACAAACAACAGCAACAAATACAGAACAAACTACACCAGCGCCACAAGCTGATGGTCGACCTGCATATGGAAACGGAACACGACCTCCATTTCGAAAGAACAAACGACGAGTAGTAAAACGACGAGAACGAGTTCGATCAGAATTTGAACAAAAAATTCTTTCTATTCGACGAGTAACTCGAGTTGCTGCTGGGGGACGAAGATTTACTTTTAGTGTTGCAATTGTTGTTGGAGACAAGAAAGGAAAAATCGGAGTAGGAACAGGAAAAGCAGGGGATACTTCACTTGCTATCGATAAAGCTGTACGAGTTGCAAAGAAAAATGCTATTCGAATCAATACTACTTCTGATATGTCTATTCCTCATGAAGTTTCTGCTAAATACTGTAGTGGACGAGTAAAAATCATGCCTGCTAAAGGACGAGGAATTATTGCTGGATCTGCTGTTCGAGATATCATTATCCTTTCAGGTCTTAAAGATATCAACGCAAAAATTCTTTCTGGATCAAAAAACAAACTTAACATTGCACAAGCAACTGTTAAGGCTCTCGGAACTCTTAAAAAAGCTCGAGCCACAAAAGCTACATCTGAAGCTAAAACATTAGCAACAAAATAAGATATAATATAAAGGCTTATGCAAAGACACGAACTAAAACCAAAAACAAAACGACAACGGAAAGAACTTGTAGGACGAGGCGATAAAACTGCTGGACGAGGAACTAAAGGACAAAACGCACGAGCGGGTGCAAAGGTTCGACCAGAAATCCGAGACTTTATTAAGACTCTTCCAAAACAA
>Ga0172380_10007683_pt1 | contig 12046 bp, 7 predicted proteins | sample Leawe162metaG_FD_119747 | JGI IMG/M metagenome (GOLD analysis project Ga0172380, IMG submission 119747) | Leachate microbial communities from a municipal landfill in Southern Ontario, Canada - Leachate well 162 metaG | ecosystem: Engineered > Solid waste > Landfill > Unclassified | place...
CGCTGGAATGGTGTTTAATCTTGGGATCCTCTACTGGCTCGCATTCAATGTTGGGACCGAAGTCTGGATAGCAATTGTTACGATGGTCGCGGCGTCCCTGATCCTCGCTACCGGATGGGGAATCGGCGCCTGGGCATTCTGTCGCTTGCGGGAACGACTGGGAGAAGTTGCCTGGGTGATATTGCCCTTCGGTTGGACAGCCTGGGAAGGTTGGCTTGGGCATCTCGGTATCTCGGGTGAGCTGGGATTTCCCTGGCCGTTACTTGCACTGACACAGGCGAATTTCGACCCTCTTCTGCAAGTCATGGAGTTCACCGGCGTCTGGGGAGTGACCTTCTGGACAGCGGCGATAAATGTAGTTGTCTTCCACGTCTGGCGGGGAGAAACCAAGGCGATCAAGCGCAAGGCATTCGTGGCTTTTGCGATTCTGATTTTAATTCCGCCGGTGGCGATCTGGCATGCAACAAGCCATTACAACGTTAAAGCTCCGACAGTTAAAGTCTCTGTCATACAAGGCAACATCCCCCCGCTTGAGAAGTGGACGATGGGCGCGGGTTACAGCATTATGGTCTATGACTCGCTGACCCGTCTCGCGGCTGAAAAAGGAGTCGATCTGGCTGTCTGGCCTGAAACGGCTGTTCCAGTGAACTTCATGCACCAAAGCCACTATCGAGAACGTGTCTCGCGCATCGCTGATGAGACCGGAGTCGCGATTATCACCGGTGCATCGGATCAAGTACGAATCGATAACGAACCGAAACCACTCAACTCGGCGTTTTTGATTCTGCCCGGCAAAGGGCCGGTTGAACGGTATGCTAAAAGACAGCTCGTTCCCTTCGGTGAGCGAGTTCCTTTCCAGAAGCTATATCCCAAGCTCGGCGAATTGAACTTCGGTCAGGCTGAATTTGTAGAAGGTCCGCGCTGGACAGTCTTTTCGATGCCTTTGATAAACAATGTCCTCCGGTTTCCGGCCCTCATTTGTTTTGAGTCGGCTTTCCCCGATCTGGTGCGGGAATTCGTGAAGCGTGACGCCAACTTTCTCGTCACAATCTCGAACGACTCCTGGTATGGTTGGTCTTCGGAGACGTCTCAGATCTCGGCGTTAAGCCGTTTCCGTTGCATTGAAACCCGTCGGGCGATGGCGAGAGCCTCGAACAGCGGCGAATCAATTATCTGCGACCAGTTAGGCAGAGTTATTGCCAAAACGGAACTTTTCGAGACAACCTGGGCAGGCGCGATCATTCCCATCTGCACCGAAAAGACCTTTTATGTGCGCTACGGGAACTGGTTGTTGATGATTTCGTTTGTTGTTTATGGGGCGGCGCTGGGGGTAGCTGGATTGCGCGAATGGCGGAGTCGTCATGCTTAGAGCTTTTCTGGTATTAGCTTTACTGGCAGGAATTTCGGGATCCGCCTTTCCAACGACCTTTGGTAGCGGAAGTTCCCACCCCGTTAGACTGTTTCGAGTGCCATCGACAACGAGGGTTCATATTGAGATGCACCCGGAAATTTATCGGGACGCGGCAAAATATGCTCGTCTTTGCCTACATCAACGCATTAAACCTGCATTTTTGGCGAACGTATCAGATCAATCGCCATCGGATGAAGAAAAGTCGAACTTACTTGACCGATGGATTTTACCGGTCGGGGTCACTATAGTGGCCGGGATTGCAGTTTACACAATTTATTCTGTGAGAGGCCGTTGACGGCAGAAAATTTACGAACACGTTTGCTCCCGATTATCCTCGCCCTCCTCGTCATTTCGTGCTCCAAACAAGCTGATATTACGAAGATGGAGCCGGAAGCCGCTTATCGCTACCTCGAGGCGAAGTACGAGAAGGGTGACTACCTCTCGGCCGTCGATGGCTTCGATTACTACACCTTGAACTATTCAGGCTCATCACTCGTTGATTCCGCCCAGTATCTGCTTGCAATGTCACACTTCAAGCTCAAGGAATACCTGCTCTCGGCAGACTCATTCAATGAACTGGTTCGAAGATTTCCGCGTAGCTCGCTTGTCTCTGAGGCGATGTTTCAAGCTGGTGTTGCTTATTGGAATCTTTCGCCCCAGTATGCTTTGGATCAGGAATACACCGTTAAGGCGGTAGATGCCCTGCAGGGTTTCATCGACTATTTTCCTGAACGTTCGAGCAGAGTTCGCGAGGCTCAGGATCTGATCGAGCAATGTCGCGATAAACTCGCAAGGAAGGAATTTGAGAGCGGTATCATCTATATCAAGATGAAAGATTACCCCTCTGCAGAAATCTACTTGAAGAGCGTGATGGAGCTTTACTACGATACGCCCTGGGCTGCCAATGCGGGATATTGGGTAGCGTTCGCCCAGGCGGGGGATGACCGTCCTGCTGAGGCTATCACATCCCTGACTGAGTTCCTTCGCAAGTTTCCCGATCACTCGCTAAGACCCAAAGCGGAAGAAGCTCTGGAAAGGCTGAAAGCTCTTCCTCCATCAGGCGATGAATGACGCTTCCGCCCCGAAAGATAGGGTTATTCGGAGGCAGCTTCGATCCACCGCATAATGGTCACTTGATTTGTGCACGCGCCGCATCGCTCTGCCTTAATTTGGAGAAAGTGATCGTCATCCCTGCCGCGAATCAACCTCGCAAACCGGAAGGAACATTTGCTACAGGTGACCAGCGCCTTAAAATGGTTCATGCGGCGTTTTCGGGATTAAACCGTTTCGAGGTCAGCACATTAGAGCTTGTTCGCGGAGGCCCCAGTTACACAATCGACACAATTCGTGAGATTAACAAATCTTACCCTGCCCCGGAATTCACGCTCTATCTGATTGTTGGGGCTGATACTCTTGCTGATATGCCGAACTGGAAGGAGCCAGACGAAATTTTTCGTTCTACAATCGTCGCTTCGATGGTGCGCACGACGACTGTCGTGCCTGAATTCCAGCCGGGCTGGGTGATTCAAATCATCAGACTCGACACACCTAAAATCGATATTTCATCTCGGGAGATCCGACGGAAGGTAGCAGTTCATGAGTCGATAGAAGGTCTTGTTCCTGAAGAAGTCAATAAAATAATCAAAACGGAATCGCTCTACATTGTTCAAGAGAGTACAAGACTAACTCCGGTACTTGACTTGGCTCGTAACGGATAGTATCTTATTGTTTTAGGATTCCCAGTTAAAAGGTCATAACCATAGCCGCAAACACCACCGCCGAACCGAATAGCCCCGGATTGCTCAGCCGAATCTGGGATCTACTTAATTCTATGAAGTTTGCCATCTGGATTCTCGTTCTGGCGGCGGCACTTTCGTTAATGGCTCTGCTTGCAGGTGAATTATTACCCAAGAGCGCATCCAATTCCCTGCTCTTTCAATTATTAGGGCTTGGTGACCCGTTCAGGTCCTGGTGGTTCCGGCTGATGCTTGGAATTCTTTCACTTAGCTTGATCGTCTGTGTCATCGAACGAGCCCCCGTCCTCTTCAAACTTGCATTCGTCCGTTCATTTCGTGAGGATCCGGGACAGCTTGGTGCGATGCCTTTTTTTACCAAAGCCATAGTCGCTGATGGTGACGCCAAGGTTGCGGGAATTCTTCGTAAGTTAGGTTTTTCTGTTGTCCGAAAGGAAGCGGACGGGAAAATCATTTTCTCCGGGACCAGTGGGGGATTGTCGAGAATCGGACCGGTTCTCAGCCATTTTGGGATGCTCTTACTGATTATCGGTGGACTTGCCGTCAGCTTGACGACTTACAAAACAAACGTTGTAGGCGTTCCGGGTGAGATCGTCGAATTGCCTGAGTGGGGGTTCCGTCTCAAAATCGATGACTTCCGTATCATCTACTACCCAGTCGGACTCAACATGTGGGTTGAGACGCTTGAAGGCAGGCGGGGGAAGGTAGAGCAGGTCAGGTCGGACTCCGCTCGCGTCGTCTTTGGAGCTCCACCCAATGCACGCTCGATCTGGTTTCCGAAGAGTGTGTTGAAGACCGATTTCGAAATTCCCGGGGATGGAGGCGGCATGATGCCGTTTCAGGGAAACATCAAGAGCTACCGCAGTTCGGTGACCATCCTTGAAGGTGACCGCGAACTTTACAAAAAAGAGATCGAAGTTAACAATCCGCTTCGAGAGCGCGGCTACCGCTTCTATCAGTCAAGCTTTCAGGCGCTCGGTTTTCAGACGGTGATCGACACAGCTATTTTTCATTATGAAAATGGCGAGGCACACGGGGAAATCCGTGTGAAGGTTGGAAGCGGGCAGGTTCCGTTGCCGGGTAGCGACCTTCTGGTTGCAGTACCCCAGTTTTTCAACGATTTTAAGCTTGATCCAGAATTCAAGCCATTTTCTGCGACCAACGAACTGAATAATCCCGCGGCACGTGTCGAGGTTTTTCAAAACGGCAGTCAAGTTGGTGCTTCCTGGGTGTTTGCCCGTGCGGACGCACATATGGCAGGTAACCTGCCTATGACCTTAAATCTAATCGACGCCACCTCTTCACAAAGCGGCGGCGGACGCTACGCCACCGTTCTGGAGGTAACAAAGGAAGGTGGTCGACCGATTGTCTGGGCAGGTTTTTTCATCATGACAATCGGACTGATGCTCACATATATGCTGACTCAACGTCAGGCATGGGGCATTGTGGTTAAGAGGGGGGATGGCCGGGACGATGTTTATCTTGCGGCGAACAGTCCCAAAGATCCAGAGCACTTCCGGGGAATCTGGGAGGAGCGGATTTCGGGACTGCAGCAGAGATGACGTAATAATTGGAATGTCCACACTCGTGGGTACTCCGTCGTTATTCTAAATCATAAAAAACGCGCTTCGACCGGTCAAATTTGAGAGAGATTTCCGGTCTCAAAAGCGCCACCTTCGTTTCTTTCACGATTTCAGGAGAACTGATGAAACAAGTCATAGTATTTATGCTGATAGGGTTGTTAGCCCTTGGGGCAGCGCCGTCGTTTGGGAAGGATGCACTGCAAGATCTTTCTACTTCTCTGGTTCCCGACGCCGTACCATTTGCCATTGGTGAAGAACCATCGGCAGGCGGACCCGTGCGTGACCCGGCGGGAGATGACTGGATCTTTTATGACGACGGAACCGGCCCCTCCTATTACCCTTCACTTCGTCTCTATGCCCGTGTGATTTTCACCCCGAGCACAGAATTCCAGCTTCAGGCGATCAGCGTTTGCCCGGGTAACTGGAACAATTCCAACGCCCCGTTCAACGTTTATGTGTTCAGAGAAAATCAGCAGAGCCACAACCTCGGCGAGCAGGTCTATACTGCACGTCTCAACGCGCTTCCGGAATGGCAAGCCGATATGGCCTCCAACTGGCAGCTCTTTGAATTTGAGGAAGAAGAGTACGTTCACTTCGACTCAGCCGAGAGCTTCAGCGTCATTTATGGACTTTGCCCCGGTGGTGATCAGAATCAGCAGGGCACTGGCTATTGGGCTATTGTCGATGGCGCTTCCGAAGTCCGTCGCAGCTACCTCGCTCAAGTAGCGCAAGGCGCGGCCCCACCGGTCAACCACGCACAAGCCTGGCAGGGCAATCGTCTTAACAACGACTTGTTGATCCGTGCGAATGGTACCTACCTTTCAGAGTTTGTCGATGTTGCCGTTGTCGAAGTTTTCAATGGTAACCCAAACCAGGCACTCACTGGTCAGTACCTCATGTATCCTAACACGCAGCAGACCTTCAAGGCTCAGATCGCCAACATCGGCAACGATGTGGATGTTATGACCCTTAACTTCTCGGCCAATGATCTCGAAGGTAACGTCCTTTGGAATTACGACCAGGTCGTCGAAAATCTTGGTGGTGGTGACACAGTGGTTGTAACCTGCGATGAAGCATGGTCACACGACACACCCGGCACCTATCGTATATTCGTTTCAGCGGAAGCTGGCGACGACTCCAATTACGATAATGACATCAACAGCCTTGACCAGATCATCTTCGATCCGGAAAATGGTCGCGACACGTGGATCGGTTACACAGACACAACCATGGAAACCTCGACCTCCGGTGCGGCTGGTGATATCGGTTGGGGCGCAGTATTCAACCATCCCGGCGGTGCTGACCGTCTCCTTTGGGTCACCGGTTATCAGTGCATGGTTCAACCGGCTGATGAGAATGAATATCCTATCACCTTCCTCGTCGCCAAGATCGATCTCGCAGCCCGTCAGCTTGAAACTCTGATCGATGACACGCTTTACACCGATAACACTGGTATAGTTCAGTGGGTTGGTCGCGATCTCGATCGCGAAGAGTACATCACTTTCGGAGAAAACGAAGCTATCCTCGTCACCTATATCGCCGCAGACGGCACACGTATCCAGATAGACGGAACCCCGCCGATCTCCGGTACAAACGCCCACATGCCTTCCTCGATGATGATTACCTTCGACGGTGGCAATGGCTATAGTGGCGCTAACTCAGGCGACTATGCAATTCAGGTGAAACTCGGCGTTTCCGAAGATCTTCCTGAAGGCAAGCATTTCAAACTCGTTCCCGACACACTCGACTTTGGCGAGGTTCGCGCCGGCCGCGACCATGAAATTATGGCCATGTTCATCGGAACCGGTATGGATTCGGTTCATGTCACCAACGTCCAGATCCCCCCGAGTGCCCGTAATTTCGTTCGCATCAGCCAGCAGCAGTTCTCACTCGCCTCGGCTGAGACGACCTTTGTGACCGTAACCTTCCGTGCTGATGTCGATACCGCAATCTCGACACAGCTCCTCGTCAATAGCGACTCCGACGACAACCGTCAGCTTCGCTGGCGCTTGATTGCCCACGCGACTCTTTCGATCCACGAAAACGTCCAGACGGGCATTCCCGGTGAGTATTCGCTAAGCCAGAACTATCCGAACCCGTTCAACCCGACGACCAGCATCGGTTTTGCCTTACCCAAGGCTGACGACGTTCACTTCGGAGTCTATGATATGAATGGACGGTTGGTCTCCGATCTCTTCAATGGTCGCCTCGGAGCTGGCTATCATTCCTTTGAGTTCGACGCAACCGATCTCCCGGCGGGAATTTATTCTTATAAACTCTCCACCAGTGGGTTCACGAGCGTCCGTAAGATGGTCTTGATGAAGTAAGCCAATCGGCCTCTCATCAGGTCGGATCCATAAGACCGGTCGCGTGGCTTCACATAAGCCTGCGACCGGTCTTATGTCTTTCGGGAGTTTAATGTCTAACGCTAATCCCGACCCTTTTGCCCGACGACGTTCGGATTTGGTCTCTGAACTCCGACGTGACGGCAAAATCTTCGTCGAGCAGGTATTGGAAGCGATTCGGGAAGTTCCCCGTCATCTATTCGTGCCTGACTATCAAGTAGCTCAGGCATACGAAAATCGCCCTCTCTCGATAGGACACAGCCAGACCATCTCCCAGCCTTTCGTAGTTGCTTATATGACACAATCACTGCAATTGAAGAAGTCGGACAAAGTGCTTGAAATCGGAACTGGCTCAGGTTATCAATCGGCAATTTTAAGCTGCCTCGTCAGCAAAGTTTATAGCATTGAAATTGTCCCGGAGCTTTTCAATACGGCATCGGAACGTCTAAAAAGTCATGGTTATCAAAACGTTCGGGTGATTCAAGGTGACGGCGCATTGGGATTGCCCGCAGAAGCTCCATTCGATGGGATTATCCTTACAGCCGCGCCGGAAGAATTGCCTGTCGTACTTCTGGAACAACTTGCTCCAGGCGGAAGACTGATTGTGCCTCTGGGAAAACGTATTCAAAATTTAGTGATATACGAGAAAAGCCATGCAGGAAAGATTAAATCAAGAAATTTATTGGAAGTAGTTTTTGTTCCGATGACCGGAAGACTGGGCGATTAATATTAATTTGAATAAAACCAATCGAATACTCTGGTTCAAATCTTAGGTCAAATCTATGAAATGTGTCCTGCAAAGGGTCTCGTCCGCTTCAGTCTCAGTCGAAGGCAAGCTGGTTTCTTCGATAGGGAAGGGGTTTCTCTTGCTCGCAGGATTCACGCATACCGATAACGAAGACTCCCTTGTCTGGATGGCACGAAAAATTTCAACGTTACGTATATTTGAGGACGAAGCAGGCAAAATGAATCTCGGTCTTTCTGATGTTACCGGGGAAATTCTTGCAGTCTCGCAGTTCACGCTCTACGCTGATATCCAGAAGGGTCGCCGTCCTGCATTCGTTGCCGCTGCTTCGCCCGAAATTGCCGTGAAACTTTTCGACCGGTTCTGTAGTCTATTAGAAAGGGAAGCTCTGACTGTAAAGCGTGGAGTCTTCCGCGCTCACATGGAAGTTGCACTCTTCAATAACGGTCCGGTCACGATAATTTTGGAGTCGCCGTCCTGATTACAGACCGGAGCCATTTTCCTACGCCCGAACTCAGGAGCCTCCGATGACTCGTTTAGTTCTCACAGCCGCCTTTGCGTTACTCGCCCTTACCCCCGCGTACGCCAATATTGAACCACTTTTCACATATAAAACAGATGCTCCGCCAGTCATAGACGGTGAGTTGACGGAGCCACTCTGGAGTCAATGCCCGCCTTGTAGTTCGTTCATCACTTTGAAACCGACAGTCGGAAAACCTGTCGAAGAAATAACCTACGCCTACATTGCATATGATTCCGAAAACCTTTACTTCGCGTTTCGCTGCCACGACCGCTCCCCGGAACTTATCAAAGCGACGCTGACCAAGCGCGATGGAATTTTTGAAGAAGATTTTGTCGGCGTAGTGATCGATTCTCGTGATGAGGAGCAGTTCGCGCCTTACTTCTGCACCAATGCCATGGGGGTACAATTCGACGCGATGCTCGACCCAACAGGCGAAGGTGACGAATCTCACGATTTTCTCTACGAGTCGGCGGGGAAACTGATCCCGGGTGGGTATTCGGTTGAAATGAAGATACCGCTCAAATCTTTACGTTATAATGCTGGAGATCAGGTTGAAATGGGTATCGGGTTCGCCCGAAAGATAGTTCATAACTCGAACTATTACCTCTCGCCAGGATTTTTTCCGGAGAAAGGTCCATTCGCAGCCCAACTTTCCAAAGCCCGATTCACCGGACTTGTCCGCCGGCAGACACTTGAAATCCTCCCTTCGGCTATCTATACGCGTCATAAGTATTGGACCGGCGCGTCCTACGAAACTGACATCGATAAATCTGAGTTTGGCTTAACCGCCAAATATGGGCTGGGTGCAGCGATGACGCTCGACGCGACCTATAATCCCGACTTCAGCCAGATCGAAGCCGATGCCGGACGTGTCGATGTCAACCTTCGGTTTCCTCAATTCTATGCTGAGAAGAGACCTTTTTTCATGGAAGGATTGGAGCAGTTCGGGCTTGCGGGATTGACGCGCTTGAGCGCGATTGGTGCGATAGTCTCGACTCGAAACATTGTGCAACCGAGATATGGACTGAAGTTGACTGGTAAGGTAGGGGAAAAAGGGAATCTTGCCACGTTGGTCGCCTCAGACCAATCCCCTGCAACTACCAAAGATGCTCAGTTCGGAATTGTACGTTTCAAGCAGTTCTTCGAAGGAGATAACTTCACCGGCGGGCTGGTTTCGACGCGAGAGCACCTTGATGGACACAACCGGGTTGCTGCGATAGACGGAAGTTACCGACTCTCGGGAACTACCGTGCTGAAAGGCAACTTTGTCCGCTCCTTTTACAAGCCCGACAGCGGTGAAGCAACCGCGGCGCATAATGTTGATGCATCGATAGCCTATCGTGACAAACTCAATACCGTGATCTTCGGTGTTAATGATATGTCGAAGGATTTCCACTTGGAGAGCGGATTCGTGCCGCGCGACGGGATCACTGCGCTCGGATTAAATGTTTTTCATACTCTCCCGCTGGTGAATAATCTAGTCAGTCATCTGACTCCCGGACTTTGGGCATTTTATCAGCGTGATAAATACTGGCAGACCGACGAGGGGCTGGCTCAATTCAGTGTGACGGTGGGACTGCCGCAAACGAGCTATCTGGAGCTTCAGCACGGATTTTACACTGAGACCTTTATAGGAACAGTTTATGACCTCGACTTCACAAGATTTGAAGCAGGCATTCGTCCGATCAATAATACATATATTTTTCTTGGTTATCAGTGGGGGGGTAGAATTTACTACAGCCCGGCGGCTCCCTATCAAGGTGGCATCAAATCACTTGATTGGTCAGTCAACCTGCAACCATCGAGCCAGTTCACCAATGAATTTTCCGGTACTTGGAACCGGTTCTACCAGCGAGATCCGAAGAACGAAGTGTACGACTACAACATCGTTCGGTCACGCTCCAGCTATAGATTAAATCGATATGTCGAGCTTCGGGGAATCGTTGAAATGAGATCATATTATGACTATTATTTCCAATCGAGGTTCAACACGATCATCACCGATCTGCTTGCCAGCTTCAGCTACATACCGGGCAGTGTGATCTATCTCGGATATGGTGCGTTGTCAGAACATCCACAGACAGATTTGGCTCACCTCCGTGAGGATGAACAAAGCCTATTCTTCAAAGCAAGCTACAACTGGAGGCTGTAGAGTTTTACCTCGCACAGGTCGGTGAACCGACCTGATACCTTGACCAGCTTTTAAGCTTCTTTTAATTGTAATCGTTTGCCCTTACTTCCGGTTACTTTCACTACGTAGCCATCGAAGGACTGGTCAACTTCCCGGATCGGTACGAGGTGGACATCAAGCAATCCTCCCCGCCGGATGCCGTTCTTCAGGTAGTTGATCTCATCGAGGCAGAGACTCCAGCCCTCGAACCACTTCATCAGTCTGCCTTCTTCAGATTCTGTGCCATTGAAGAACACCGTCAGGTCGATGTCGGAATCGAGCCCTGCCGTACCATTCTGCACATTACCCGTTAGAAATATCTCCTGCACCCCCAACTCGCCTGCGGATATGGAAGCCGCGATTCGCTCTGCCATCTCCATACGCCACCGCCAATGATTCTCTGCCTGACGTGGAACGTGAATGTGGGGCCGTCTCGCTGGATCTCGCGAAGATTTACCGCTTGGTTCGGTAAGAATTCCGGCAGCTTCGTCGAGTTCGCCATTCATTAGAACTTCGAGTATTTTCCCTTTAGAAGAACCGGGAACGTCGATCACCCTGATAACGTCCTGATAGGTGGTGAAACGTTGGTTGATATTGGCGAGGATATTGGTCGAATCGAGCAGGAAAGATTCGTTGAATATAATCCCGGGATCGTCTGGATAAAGCGGTAAATACCGAATCTCTGACTCGACGAGATCTTGAAAAAAGTGCGTGCCGAAGGAGAGGTCGGGAACATAGTTGCCCTTTTTTCGGGCGACTTCGATCAGCATGGCGGAGTTGCTAATATCGGCATAAGTGACGCTGACACCAAGATTTATGTCTCCCCGACTGCCCCAACGCCCCGGACCGATCAGAATGAACTGACGACGGGGAAGCGATTTATTCAGCACGCCGACGATACGCCCAACCTCCATCATACTTGCCTTGTCGGGAAGATTTGCGTAAGCTTGCGGAGAGATATAGACAATGTGAGTTATATCGTTGACACGACCATTGGAAACATACCGTTTGGCGGTGAAAATGACTCGATTCTTGGAAATGTTGAACGGTATTATCGCAGGTTCGGATTCCAGCGCGAAGGCTTGCGCCCGGCATTGCAGCACATAAAACGAAGTCCCATCCGATGCGAATTCGATATCGACGGGAGTTAAAAGCCTCTCGCGAAGCAGACTCGTCATTTTGACAACTCGCTCGACAAATTTCGACCGGGAGATCAACCCTTCGAATGTCACTATGGGATCTTCAAATTCCAGATCCGAAGAGAGCGGCGATGGTTGCGTCAGCCTGTCGTCTTTGAACAGGGAGATGATCCTCGTAAAGTCTGGAATTTCCGATCCATACCTGCGTAGGAATGGTTTGATCGGAATCGTTTCGAATCGATTGAGTTTCAAATTAATCAAGTCGATCTTCTTTGGGGCGTACCGTGATGCCTCATCGACCGACATATTTACCCGCAAAGTCGGTTGTCCAGGCGCAAACATCACCGGGTAGTCGTCTCCCAGCCTGTCAACAGCA
>Ga0172380_10007684_pt1 | contig 12044 bp, 29 predicted proteins | sample Leawe162metaG_FD_119747 | JGI IMG/M metagenome (GOLD analysis project Ga0172380, IMG submission 119747) | Leachate microbial communities from a municipal landfill in Southern Ontario, Canada - Leachate well 162 metaG | ecosystem: Engineered > Solid waste > Landfill > Unclassified | place...
CCAGGTAAGTGTCCAGGTAAGTGTCCAGGTAAGTGTCCAGGTAAGTGTCCAGGTAAGTGTCCAGGTAAGTGTCCAGGTAAGTGTCCAGGTAAGTGTCCAGGTAAGTGTCCAGGTAACACAAACAGGCAACACAAGCCTTGTGTAATCATGTGGATACACAATTCGCAAACTGTGTAAATATACGGAAAATCGTATAAAACCCTTTTATACGGAAAATCGTATAAGTGTTAAGTATTTGTCATGAAAAACTTGTCAAAATGTTGTATATTCATCAATGATATCAAATATATAACAAAACAAGTCCCACAACTGTACTATCTGTATCATGGGCTCGGAGATAAGTTCCGAACCCATCGTTTGACTTCTCCAATCAATTCATGTAATATCATCCCATGGATAATTTCAGTTGCCGACTAGAATGTAAAAGAACTGATCTCAAGCTTGAAGACATGAAGTGGGAACCATACCTGCAAGCCCAGAATCGTGGTGCATGTAAGGCTTGTAACTCTAAATATGAGGTGATCAGGAGATATGCCAAGGAAGCTGAGATGAAACCAGACAATTTTATGTCGTGTTTAACATGCGATAGGATCTTTAAGAAGCATAAGTCGGGTAAACCCGACAAACACGGCAATAAGAAACTTAGAACATGCTGTCCATTCTGTGAATCCAGTCAGATAGAGGAGTATTAAGTGAAGCAATTTATTCTTACTGTTAAAAATATGATTAAGCTCAGATCCTTTAACACAAATCTGTATAGATTTCTGTATAAAGAATGTGATGTGAATATTATCAGAACCAGTATGGTGGATAAAGCATGGATCTACTGGTTTAACGATGGCAGCATCAGGGAAATAATGATTGGTAAGATGAGAAATAGAGAGGAAGTTATCTCAGCACTTCTTCATGAGGTCGGTCATTATAAGGATATTAAGAAATTAGGCCCCGTCAGATTTAAAAGAATGCCCATGAAAGAGCAGGAAAGATCGGCTTGGAAGTGGGCTATCAAGTTCTCTAAACAATATGATCTAGAAATGGATTATCAAATCTCGGTCGAATGGCTTGGAACATATAAAGCCAGCTACAGGTGTCTGGAAAACTTAGCCTCGAATCAATCTCGTTAATGTGCATATATGCTAAATTAACCGTGTTTTGAGTGCATAAATGATCATATATTACACATTACTGTAACTCAATTTATCGACAGATCTGTCAACAATCTGCATTACAACAACTAAAATCTAGTCATTAACGACCAAAATATAGTAATTGACTTAAACGTCAATTTTGAGTGATTTCAGCCTAAAATGAGGTGATATTGACTTAAGTGTCAATTATGGTATATTAATTATGTGAGGGCTGTAGCTCAACTGGTAGAGCGCCGGATTGTATCGGCAGGTTGCAGGTTCGAGTCCTGTCAGTATCCTCACACCTTAAAAGGAGATTTTATGAAAGGTTACGTTACTAGACAAATTGATTTGTTTGATGGTAAATGTGGTACAGCGTATATCCCAGAAGATATGGCTGATAAGTTTGATAGGTTGCCATCTTATACAATTTATCGCCTGTATTTGGCCCACAAGATTGTTGATCAAGATGGGAAAGTAATTAAGGATTTGCAGGAGTAATTATGAAAAATTGCGACAAATGTAACTTGAGGCTTTGGTCTACCGACAAGGGTGTGTGCCCATCATGTTTTGTTGAGGAAAATAGAAAAGTTTATGGATTGCCATCTTTAATCGAGAAAGCTCCAGAGATAGTCGTAGATAGGAGAACTGCCGATGAAATTTATGTGGATTCTCTAGGAACTGACGAATCTCTTTCGCGTGTAGTTAGGTTGTATGTGTTAAAAATTTACAATGATAGCGGGAAGAATAAGAGCAAGGCGGCTAAGAGATTAGGGGTAACGGTCAAAACGATGTACAATCATTTAGATAGACACGGAGTTTTATAATGTCTGATGAAGAAAAACAAAAACTATTCGATAGAATACATGAAATAATTGACGATATTAATAACAATAGTGTCAGTACCAAGACTGAGCGAATGTTACAGAATGAAAAAGCTCGTCTAGAAAAGAAACTAGGAATTCCACGTCAATAGGAGTTTTATAATGTGCCCTCATGGATTAAGTCTCGGTCATTTGTTGTTGGATATGATGATGGCATTGCCATTTATCACTGGTGTGGTATATTACATCAAGAGTAGGAAGCCAAAAAAGCTTATTTCCAAAGGAAATTGGCTCATCAACAAAACCAATATAGTGTTGATTGCACCTAATGGCCAAGCAGTACCATCAAATTGCAAAGTGAGGAAGCATGAACAATAACAGAATTTTCTACTATGTCCAGATAACAACTGGTAAGTATACTGACGGTAACGATTGCCTCTGGCTTGGAGAGAATGGGAGTACTACCTATAATATCGATGAGGCTAAGGTCTTTGATAAAGAACAGCTTGAATACGGTTCTTTACCAAATGAGTTTGAGATACGTCCAGTCCATCAAATCCTTAAGCTGATTCAGCTCCACGTACCTATTACTAAACTGAGAAAGCCCAAAGAGATCCAAGACGGAGAGTTATGCTATCTACTCTCCAAGCGCGATAAGGTGGGAACCAATGCAGGCTTTTGGGCTTGGAATCACTGTGGGTATGTATGCGATATCAGAAATGCTCAGATCTTTAAGTACAGCAAAACCCATGATCGGTACAATCGTGAGTTTGAGTATTATGTACCGATCAAGACTGTTAAGAAACATATTACACAACGGATCGACATCCAGGATCTTGGTAAAAATCCACCAAGAATGGCCAGTCATGTGTTGGCAACTGATTACTTCAAAGAGGAAAATGTATGAGTTATGAATTTATGAAAGCTGATTTTTTGAAAGAAAAAGCTCTGAGAACTGGCGATATCCTAAGTCAGGTAATGATTGCTCAATCCGATAGAGGCCAATCTGGAGTCACATTTATCCAAAATGGTGAAGCAATGGTGGACGGTATTGTGTCAGCTATTTTATATGACGCTACAGTGGAGAACAGAGAAGCTTTAGCTAAAGCTGGATACAAGATTGTGAATAGAGAGCATCACTCTAATCACGACGGAATACCGTCAATAACTGTCACTTGGAATTTTAGGAATTAATATGCACGAAATTATAATTGTTCAAAAAGCCCACAATAAGGAAGATAGCTTTGTTTTTGATAAAGCCTTCACTAATATGGAATTAGCTGCCCGATATGTTGAGAACCATGGCAATGGTAATAGCGAGTGGATTTTAATTTCAAATCCAGATCGAAAGCATGATTGGAGAAAATATCAAAATAAGCTTAATCCTGGGTATGAGTTTTATATCGAAACCGTAAGGGTGTACTGATGTACGGATCTGATTCTTCCAAAGTCATATCGACTTCTGGCGTTTTAACTAGAGAAATGATTGAAGATGCTTCTCGAATAGCTATGTCTAGACATGGTGAGCCAGATCGACCGATTATTGTTCCGCATGGAATGATCCAATCATTGATTGAGTGGCAAAAACGGGAAAAATACTGGAAGTCACTCGGGCCTCTAGGTGAGAAGAAAGAAAGATTGAGATGGCGATTGAAACATAGAGCTAAACATACGGTAATGAACTTACCTAATTAAGGAAAATATATGAATAATTATTATTATGAAAAACTTAAGCAACGTATCAAGAGAACCGTCAAAGTATACAACCTTGGTAGTTCTAGAGGGTTTGGTTTTGAAGATGCAGAAGGTAATGTAATCAAAGCACACCTGGATGTTAGCAATGGAGCTTATTTTGAGTTTAATGACGCTCAAGTTCCCTTAGAGTATTTCGAATTAGACAGTTTGGTTGAACTTGCAGTTCTTACTTACGATCAAATAGTTGATATTGAATATGCAGCTAAAGCGGAAAGAGATGCTAGAATTTTGAAAGATCTATAACTTGGGAATGATTATGAAACAGTATCTACAAGATTTTATATGGCTATTGTTCGTAGTGTCTGTTCCTGGATGTTTCCTTGGTTTACTGGAATTTTTAAGTAAACGGTGTCCTTAACCCATGGTTTACTTATCGAGTGAAAGATGGTAAGATTGACAAAAGCAAGATTCTTACGCCAAAGCAAATGGATAAAATATTGAAGAAATTCTTCAACAAATAAGAGGGCTTATGACTGAAAAAGTATATATCAAGCAATATTATGAGATTTTGAAACATGCCGATAATAGCAAAGAGCTAATTGGCCCAATCGATAATATTCATGAAGTAACTAAAGTAGGTGGGGTTCCTCCAAGTAATCCTACGTATGTTCAAGTGATTGATGATAGAATTGTTGCGGCGTTTACGAACGAAGAAATAGGCTTCAAGCTGGTAGAAGTATGAAACGTAATTTCTTCAGATTCAAACTGTGGGATAAGGATGATGGATATTTTATTTTCTCGCCAACCATCTACTCATTCGATAGAAATCGAATATCGTTTGGATTAGAGCTGTTCAGTGTGAGGGTATTTTATTTTGAATACAAGCGATTACTGCCAAGTTCTAATGATAAAATGGATGTGTTCGTAGGCGAAATCATTTACAAATAATGGGGAAAATATGAAACTAATGCTGTTAATTGTCATGTGCTGCCTAATGACTAGCTGCAAAGTTTGTCTTGGTGGAAAAACAGAAACCAAGGAAACTCTCACCGTACTTCAGGTTGGTGGTTGTGATAAGTTAGGTGATTGTGGAGTTATGATGAGTGACGGTTCTGTATCTAAGGCTTCATATCCAGTAGCAGGTCAACAAATTCAAGTAAATGTGTGTAAATAAGGAGAAATACTATGGCTATTAACAGAAATTTTATAATCATGGACGTAAAACTACCTGGCGGCGATATCACACGACAAATCGCTAGACCAAGAGAGATCGTTCAAATTGGCGCTACCAGCGGTGGTCGTCCAATGGAAGAGCGTAAAACAGTTGTTGATGCGGATCATCCAGAATTTGCCTGGGCTTTGGTAACATATAAATCAATGGAAGAAGTTATTAAGGAAAACCCTAATCACTTCTTTGATGGATATGGTAATTTTAATACAGGTCGTACACCTAATAGCCGTTATCCGATTGGAGCTGATGGTGTTCACGAACATCTTGCGCCATCTTATTTCGGTCAAATGGGCCACACAGCTCATCGACGTTATATGAAAGAAGATGGAATTCAGGATACTTGGTATTACACCGTAATTGATCGATAATGAATCAGGGAAACGTGGTATATTAAAACGATTAGAAAAAGCCGCAAGGCTTAACACCCTATAGCCGACCGTGGAGTGGGTGTATAAATATTACCTGTTATAACGGTGCAGGTGAAATACCCGCTATGGTAAAATTAGATCAACCACGAAAGTGGCAGGAAGACTCAGGACAAGGCATCCAGATTTTATCGAGAACTGACATACGGTGGCTAGTCCGTAGGTGGGTAAGAAGTAAGCGATCTTGCTGCTTGGTTGACGAAAGCAAGATGACTTCGGTTGGTGGAAATGAACCAACTCCTTTCAGTGTAGGTTGACTGATGACAGGTCGGAAAGTACGACCAACCTTTTCGGCAGGTAGCTTAGCCTGGTTAAAGCGCCCACCTGATACGTGGGAGATCGTGGAACAGAGAATCTAGTAGTGTAACGACGGTTACATGAAAGACGTATCAAGGAGTTCGAATCCCACCCTGCCGACCATTTTTTAAAATCAATATGAAAATTATCTGGAAACAAAAAGTAGGCATCGAAGGTTGTCCCTATCTGATTAGATGGGGTATTGTATTTAAGCTATTTTCTGTTAGAATACATAAGTGGATATCAAGTGATGATAAAAGATTCTTCCATGATCATCCTTGGTGGTTTCTTTCGTTTGTGATCAGTGGGTATTATATTGACCGATCACCTGATGGGAGAGTACTGAGAAGACCAGGATCTTTGTCTTGGAAACCATCAGAACATAGACACACAGTTATCGTCCCCAAGAAAGGTTGCTGGACAATCATTATTACAGGGCCTGAAGTAAGGAACTGGGGATTTTGGATAGGTAATAAGTTTAAGAAACGTAATCGATACTTTTATGATTATAAACACCATGAGTGTGAAAAGTGAGGATACTTGATGATGCCACCGGATTATCTTTCATACATGCAAGATCCTACCATCTTTGATATAATGGCTTTCGTTGTAAAGTTTTATTCAATGATGTTTGTGTTCATGGTCTTGAATGTGGCGTTTATGGTGTCCAGTATTTGGGCCCTATTGATTGTGTTCAGAGTGCTTGGAATTCCGTGGCTGGATGGAACGACTAAAGGTTTTATTAATAGAAGTTAGGTGTGTATGAAACGAAAAAATTCACTATTAACGATGGATTTGGATGGTCGTCCAGGATCTTGGGTTAAGATCATCGAAACTGGTCGTGTAGGGACTTTAATGAGAGTTCACGGAACATGTCAAGGTGACATAATCGATGTCAAATTCTTCAATAGCCAAGTTGATTTGGACTTCCATGCTCATGAGCTGAAATATGCCAGTTTATGGGACATTGTAGTGGAATATTTTAAACGTAAAAAACATCAATTCTAGGAATTTATGGTTGCAGAATATAAGAAACGCGCTAAGAAAGGTTGGACTGTAGGTAAGGGTGAGAAACGAAGCTCTAATAAGATTGAACGCAAGTACATCCAATCGGATATAAATGACTCAGTGGCTGAAGAAACTAAGGTTGGAAAGCCATCTGAAAAGAAAGACAAACAAACCAAAGAACATAAAGAAATCCTACGCCTAGTTAGAGATGTGAAATTCGCACTCAGGCTTTCTGGTGGAATGATAGAACGCTTAAGGATTCGTAGAGGTAATGGTGATTATTTCGATAGTATGAATAACGAATATTATCAGAAATATAAGAAAAATATACCAAAGCTTGCTGAGTATTTGGATCAAGATCTACCAGCTAAATTAAAACGTCAAATAAGAGAAATCCTGGATGCAGCAGGTGAACAAAAAGGAAAAGACAATGGATAATCCATGTAACGATGAATCAAGATTTAAAGGTGAAAACGAAGCCGAGTCCAGCAAGCTAATTGGAGAGTTTAAGGCTGGCTTTTATCTCGTAAGTGGCTTAAATAAGATCAATAATGACCTTAGAGGAACCACTATTCAAAAGCCAGATGCGGAGAGAGCTTTGGAGCTATTGAAAATTATCGAAGAGCATGTTAGGATCGTGACTAAACCATAACGAATGATGTCTGGAGACATCAAAATAACAGGAGAAAGGGATGGAATTATTGATTGGATTGGGAGCTTTAGCAGTGCTGGGTGCATTGGGATTACTTATTCCTATGCTGTATCGTCGAGTTGTACCAACGAACGAAGTTCATATTGTTCAGACAGGTAAAGAGACTATCTCTTACGGTCGTGGAACAGAAAAAGGCAACGTTTACTACAAGTGGCCAACTTGGCTACCTGTTATCGGAGTTGAGGTTAAGTCTCTATCCGTAGCCATCTTCGATGTTGAATTGGATGGATATGAAGCCTTCGATAAGGGTCGTCTTCCATTCCTGGTTGATGTTGTAGCATTCTTTAGGATCTCAGATTATGCAATGGCAGCTCAAAAGGTTGCGTCAACTGAAAATCTAGTTAACCATTTGAATTCAATCGTTCAAGGTGCTGTTCGTGCGATTATCGCTAAAGCAGATATCGAAGAGATTATGGAAGAACGCTCGGCTTTGGGTGAGAAATTCACTACTGAAGTAAAAGAACAACTTAAGTCTTGGGGTGTTGAAGCCGTCAAGAACATTGAGCTTATGGACATCAAAGATGCCCCTAAGTCTGAAATCATTCACAGCATTATGGCCAAGAAAAAGTCTCACATTGAGATGGAATCACGTCAAGAAGTAGCCAAGAACAATAAGACAGCCGAACTTACCGAGGTTCTTTCTCGTCAAGAGGTTGATCTTGGTAAACAGGATGCCTTACAGAAAGTAGGCCTTCGTACTGTGGAAGCTGAGCAGTTGGTAGAAATTGCAACAGAAACTAAGAAGCAGAACGTAATCGAGCAAACCAAGCTTACTACTGAGCGTGAGATGGAAGTGACTCGAATCAAGTCAACTAAGAAAGCCGAGATTGATAAGGAAGTTGCACTTACGATTGCTAATCAGCAAAAAGAAGTAGCTATCCTTGAAGCCAATAAGAATAAAGAATCTGGACTCATCAAAGCTGAAGCTGAATTGCAAGTTAAATCTAAAGGTGCAGAAGCAGACTTTAATGTTAAGACAAAAGCTGCTGAAGCGGATCTTGTTACCAAACAAAACAACGCCAAAGGTGCTGAGGCTGAAGGTCTTGCAAGAGCTGCATCAGAAAAAGCCCTTCTACTTGCACCGGTTGAAGCTACAATTAAGCTTGCCACTGAAATTGGTCAGAACAAAGAATATCAAAAATACCTTCTCGATCTTGAACAGATCAAAGCCAATCAGGCTGTGGGTGAAGCTCAAGCCGCTGCCCTACAGACTGCTGATGTTAAGATCATCTCTAACGCTGGATCGCCTAATGAAGGTGTGAAGAAAGTAATGGATCTGTTCTCATCTAACGGTGGAACACAGATTGCAGCACTACTTGAAGGATTGAGCCAGTCTGAAACAGGCAAGGCTCTTTTAGATAAAGTTTTAGGTAAGCAAGAGTAAGTATTTAAAATTATACAAATTATCGAGATAAATCATAAAACGGTTTATCTCGATAATTGCTTGGAGAGTTATGGGTAAGTTTTTTGCAGGATATGTGGCAGGATCTATTGTTTCTTTGATCACCGCAAGCTATATTTGGAATTTTGACCTGTTAGTTAAAAAGGATAAGTATGGACGCAAACATGCAAATGCCACTAGATATTACGAAAAAGACAACAGCACAAAAAGAAGCCGAAATCTTGGATCTCATCATGACATTGGTTCAGTCATCTAAATCCAACAAGAAGACCATCTACCGTGAAACACGTAAAGATATTATGCGTTTGTTTCATGGATCGGATGTCGAATATAAAAAAATCATTAAAGAAGCGGTTAGTTCATTTCGATCAGTGAACGACTTAAATATTGGAGAAGTATGAAATTCATTGAATTGACAAGTACGGTGTACAATAGAGAAACAAACAAATACGAACCACATGCACCATTTCTTATGGATGTGACAACTCAATGGGAGATTCATGATCGTGGTGATTCACCAGCATGTTGGGTAAACAATCAGATGGGCATGAATAAAGATGTAAATGAGACATATTCGGTGATTAAGAATAAATTGATTAAGGCAGGAATGTTGCTGGATCTAGATAACATCATTCCTAAGACCAATACAGATGCTATAGCTGGTGAGATTGTTTTTGCGTTGGACAAATTTGCCAGAGATTATGATGGCTACGATTACGGGTTGCCTGTTTGTGGTGATACAATGAACGAGATGAGAACTATAGTGGTAGGTATCTTGGAGAGAAAATGATATGGAAGAAGTCTATCAATGGCTTAAAGATATCAATGATAGACATCCTTCATTTGACCCATCTAAATGGGTGGCTCCTTGGTCGAGAATTAGAGTGGACAAGACAGGTGCTCAGTATAGGAATTTTAAATTTAATAAGGCAACAAAGACTGTTTGGTATGAGATGAAACTTACACCAAATGATAGATGGTCTGGGCCCTATCACGGCAGAACCTGGAAAATGCTAGAAAAACTGGAGACAATATGAAATTAAAATGCATAAAAGACATGACAGATCCATCGAGTGGATGTTTTGGTATAGGTAAATCACCGGCTAAGAAAATCAAAGGCCTTACATTGGATAAAGAATACGAGGCTTTAGTAGTTTCTAAGATTAGCTATAAAGCAAATGATTGCACTTTCCGATTTTTCCTGTATAATGATGATGGGATGTGGAAAGATTATAGTAGAAAGTTGTTCAAACCAGCTTAGGAGTATTTATGAATTTCTTCAAGAATTTAGGTTTTATGTTTATCGTTTTATCAATCCTATTTTGCGCAGGTATTGTATTTCAACTTGCTTTAACTAAATTTGGTATGTTTGTTGGAATATTGGTTTTGGCTGTTTTTGCGGCTATTTTGATTACTGTTATGGAGAAATTAGCATGAAACGTGGACGTACACAAGCCGAAACCCTTCACCTAAATGATTGGAGTATTGGTGACATCCTGGAAGGTACTGAATCTAATGGCCTTGGCTGGAGTAATACTAGCCGTATTATGATCACTAAAATAGGTGAAGAACAATTCCTGTGTCGTTGGGATTATATGAAGGGTAATGGTTGGGAGCCTGAATCGGGTGGGACAACTCTAACTTGTCGTGAATGGAAAAAAGTAGGACAGGACAATGAACGCGCCAGTAGTGCTGGTTTCTGGGGCCGTGTAGCTTCTAATCAGATGAATGAAATAGATAAACTCAAGAAAGAAAATATAGCTTTAAAGAACAGTATTAAAGGTGTGGCATCCGATATTCAAGAGTTTGTCAATGGATTGGTTGGTGATGTATGAGCGATCAGGTAGAAAAGACTTTTACTCACTATGAAAAAATAATCAAAGAACTCACTAAAGATCTAGACTTTTGCTCCGGTGGTTGGAATGTTGAGACAACTATAGGCTCTAACGTGTATGAATTAATGAAAGGCATTAGAGAAAAACACAATCTAAGCCCAGGTGGATTTTTCAACGTACCCAAAGAAGATTTAGAATGGAATATTTACCATGACATGGATGATCGAAATTACAATGATGTAAAGAAGATTAAGGAATTGACAAATGAACTCAATGAAATCAAGAACGTAGATCTTCATTCAGCTTATGAGCGCATCAAAGATTTAGACCAAGAGATCATAGAGATGAGATATTTCTTAAATCGAATCACTAAAGATCAACTTGATTGTGGGTTTGATAGTTCTTTTCAAAAAGAGTACAATGAAGTTCTAAGAATTAGAAAACGTTTTAGATTGGATGAGGATAAATGAAGTATTGTACTTGTCAACAACCTAAACGCTTTAAATCAGGTGCAGCAGGCAAGTCTTTTTATATTTGTAAGCTGAGCGAAGGTGGGTGTGGTGAAGAAATAATTGATAATCAATTTGTTGTTAATATGAATATTAAATTAAACAACCCGATTGATTTCATTATAACTGATATTAAATTGTCAGATATAAAGGTGGATGGGCCACAATCAGGTGAGGTAATATGTCCTGAATGTGAAGGTGGATGTTTTAAAATGGTTTGTTATGGCGGAATGCCAATTGAAAAAAGCTGTGAATATTGCGATGGAAGAGGAGCAGTAGATGATGACTAATAGAACGAATAGAATTCAAAACAGTCTAATGCAAGAGCCCGATGGTGGTGATGGATTAGATTTTGAATATATCATGAAAACGATCAATGAAGCCCCTGAGGATTTAAAGGAATTTGCTGAAGCCCTGCATCATCTTGTCTATGATAAACTCAGAGTTGAAGTGGGCTTTGAAAACGGGTTTGTATTGTCCGATAGACTGAATAAGCTTGAAATTGATAGGCTTCAGGCTGAGCTTGATTCATTTAAGAGACCGACTAATGGTGAACCATACGAAGACAACACTGGATGGGGAACTGAACATGAAGCTGCTCGTTACCGTCATATCCATAAAGAAGTTGAAGAGATGGGCGGGTGGGCTAATTATCGTCACTTCATGAGGATTAAACGTTATCAGGATAGAAGAGAGTTTAATGCTCTAAAGGAACAAGTGAAATTACTTGAACATAAACTTAGGGTTGTGATAGAGAACGGTTTGGGCCCAGAAGATCTTAAGCCACAGGACATATAATGAGTGAGCCATTTGATGATATATTAGTGGATATTCAGTACAATATTTCAATGAATATCTCTAGATACGCCAAAAAGAAAGGTATTACCTATCAAGAAGCGGCTAAAAAAGCTTACATGATTCTTGATGGAGTTAGGATACAGCCGTTTGAATCTAATGATTTTTCTTTTACTTTAAACGC
>Ga0172380_10007685_pt1 | contig 12041 bp, 12 predicted proteins | sample Leawe162metaG_FD_119747 | JGI IMG/M metagenome (GOLD analysis project Ga0172380, IMG submission 119747) | Leachate microbial communities from a municipal landfill in Southern Ontario, Canada - Leachate well 162 metaG | ecosystem: Engineered > Solid waste > Landfill > Unclassified | place...
CTTATAGACGTGAAAAGCAAAAATTCATCCTGTTTTCCATCAGGACCATTTAGAGAGAGGTTATGGAGCACAAAAGAGGCTGTTATCGTAAAAGAGGATGTTGATTTTAAAAGAGTGGTTGAACTTAAAAATAAAAGTGATAAAATGTCGCTCGTAACTGCCATAGCCAGACCGCAGAGGCTAGATGGCTATCTGAGCGAGGTTGTCAGTAAAAACTACTTTGAAGACCATCACTCATTTGTCAGAGATGAGGTTTTGGATATTCTTCAAAGAGACGGCTCAAGCTCAATTTTGGTGACATACAAAGATTTTGTAAAACTAGAGCAGTTTAATCTGCCGCTCTCTCTGCTTGATCTGCATGTGGAAGTTGATGAAAATATTTTTAAAATTATAGATAATTATATAGGGGATGAAAATGCAAAAAAAGATTGAAACAGTTCAGACGCTTCTTGAAGCCCTGCCGTTTATAAAAGAGTTTAGAGGCAAGACGATAGTTATAAAATACGGCGGCTCGGCTCAGGAGTCACCGCAGTTAAAAGAGAAGTTTGCAGAGGATATTTTGCTGATGTATCTAGTTGGAATTAAGCCTGTTATCGTTCACGGTGGCGGCAGACAGATAAATGAGATGCTTGATGCACTCAAAATTGATACAAAGTTCATTGACGGTCAGCGTGTGACTTCAAAAGAGGTTATGCGAATTGTTGAGATGGTTCTAAGCGGAGAGATAAACAAAGAGATAGTCTCTCTCTTAAATTCTCACGGTGCAAAAGCGATAGGCATCAGCGGAAAAGATGCACATTTCATATCTGCAAAAGCAAAAGATTTCGCAAAATGGGGACTTACCGGAAACATTACCGACGTAAAATCAGAGGTTATAGAAAATCTTATAACTGAGAAATTTATCCCTGTAATCGCTCCTATTGCGGCTGGAAGCGAGATGGGGCACCCTGGCTTTAACATCAATGCCGATTTGTGCGCTTCATATGTTGCAAAGGCTATAGGGGCAAGCAAGATTATATTTTTGACAGATACCGCGGGTGTTTTAAACAAAGACAAAGAGCTTTTCAGTACGCTTACAAAAGATGAAATAGAGGCTCTAAAGGCTGATGGAACGATTCACGGCGGAATGGTGCCGAAAGTCGATGCATGTCTTGAAGCGGTTGAGGGCGGTGTACAAAAAGCGCATATAATTGATGGAAGAATAGAGCATTCTATGCTTCTGGAGCTGTTTACATCTGCCGGAGTAGGCACTCAGATAGTTATGTAAAAACTCTCTCTTAACTTTTTCTAGCCATTTTATAAAAAAGTTTTAGGGTTGATATCTCTTGGGGTATTGGCTCGCTGCGCAGAATATTTTGAGTAAGTATTTTTGCCAGATATGGACCAAAGACAAACCCTCTTGAGCCTAACGCATTTATAACATGCAGGTTTGGAAAATAGACTAAACTCTCAGGCGGGATTTTTGTCCCGTTCTTGATAGATGGGTGCTTTTTAAGAGTGCTCTCATAATCTACCGCTTGACCTACAACCGGAAAGTAACTTTTTATAGTCGCACGAGCACCTTTGTAGCTCTTTATAACTTCCAAATCATCAAGTTTTATAAGCTCATCCGCATTCTTCAGAAGTGTCTGTATCTGCGCTTCATCGCCCTTTACGTAAAAAGAGCACTTGTCGCAGGTTGTTAAACACTCCATCATCTGGCTGTCATGTCTCTCATGCGTTGCTCCGATGGAGATAGTGCCGTCTTGTTTGTTTGTCGAGATTGAGATAGATTTGTGGATGTTAAAAGGAACTTTTGTAGTTGTTTTGACATCGATTCTAAGTCCGAAAATAGGCGCTATTTTTATATAAGGAATCTCCACCAATGAAGTGCTGACACCTTGAGCCAGAATGACGTTTTTTGCTTTTATATTTTCTAACATGTAAAAACCGTCTTTAAAGACTAGCTTCTTTACATCTATTTTGTAAAAATCACATCCCTCTGTCAGTTTATTGCAGATTTGTATCGGCTCAATTACTGCCGCATTATCATAAAAATAGCCCTCAATGTCTCTGAAATTTCTTGAGATACTATGGAGTTGTTTTGTGTCAAAATAGTCATATTTTATGCTGTTTTGTGAGAGTTTATCTTCATCAAAATTATCGTTTGCAACCCTGAGAACACCTCTTTTATCCACTGCTCGTGGGAGCAGTCCTTGGTAAAAGTCCAAAGAGAAATCAAGGGCGTCGTTAACAAGAGAGTTATAGAGATTTTTTTGCCCAGGAAGAGGTGACAAGAAGGCTCCGGCGGCTCCGCTGGCACCTCCTGCAATACCTTCTCTGTCAACCAGAGCCACGTTTTTGCCATCTTTGTGTAAAAAGTAAGCGGTTGAACATCCCGCACTTCCGGCTCCGATAATTAAAAAGTCATATATTTTCATTTTAGTATTATAGAAAATTATGACTTAATGTCAGGCGTTAAGCAATTGTTACAATAGTGATGTTATAATCGCCGCAATATTATAATTATAGGATGTTCAATGTACGGACTTTTTGAAGACGAGGATGATATATTTGTGGGCTCTCCCAAGAGCAAATTGATGGATGTCATTTTTAACGCCAACAATGATGTTGTAAGATATGAGTTAGAAAAGTTTATAGACAGAACTGCTGCGATGGAACTTTTGATAGCTAATAGGCTCGGAGAGGACTTAGACAAAGAGCTTAAGAGCTTTATGCGTTCAAACGGAGATGAAGTTGAGAATTATGCGAAAAGCTTATATATCGAGTTGATGGGTGCAATTTTATCGCAAAGTGAATAGTTGAGAGCTTTTTTACGTCTAATTGCGATTTTATCGCTTAGTTTTGGTTTCATATTTGCCAGCGACTATAGAGAAATAAAAGAAATTGTGCTAAAAAAAGATGAGCAAAAGAAAATTCTTGTAAAATACGCTGACAAAGAAAAACTCTTTCAATTCAGATGGACTCTTTATAAGAACGGCGGACTTGTCCTCTTTAGGTCATATGATAAAATTGTTGCGCAACATGTACTCTATTTGAGGCATGAAAATCAGAGTTTTAGAGTTGAGCTGATGCCAAAAGGCGCCAACTATAACAATTCTGCCTATCTGCTGGTTAAGTTCAAAGAGTTTAAACAAGATAGCAAAGAGGCGGTTTTTGAGATTTTTATCTTTGATAGCAAAGGGCAAGTGTTGTTAGAAGATTTAAAAGAACAGATAAAGTGAGCATATGCAAAGAGTAGAGAGCGAAATAGCAAGACTGATTGGGGAGATAAACTACGACGAAGTGAGCCGTCTTTTTGGGACATTATCTGGCGGTAAAAGACTTCGTGCAAAGTTGATTTTAAAGATTGCGCCATTGAATGAAAAAGCGCCTCTTCTTGCTGCAATAGTAGAACTTATACATGCTGCAAGTCTGCTTCACGACGATGTGATTGATGAAGCGACTCTAAGACGCGGAGTTTCCTCGGTAAATGCAACGGATGGCAGCAAAACTGCAGTAATGCTCGGTGATATTCTCTACTCAAAAGCCTTTACAGAGCTTGTTGCGTTTGAGAGAGACGTAGCAAAAATAATCGCATCTTCTGTAACCGCTCTTAGCAAGGGCGAGATGATCGATGTGAAGATGGCGGCTGAGTTTAATGAAAACGAAGAGAAGTATCTTGAGATGTTGTACCTTAAAACAGCAACTTTAATCGAGGCTGCTGCTGAAGCCTCAGCTATTTTGGCTGGCAAAGATGCACGCTCTCATGCGCTATATGGAAGAAATCTCGGGCTATCTTTTCAAATAATAGATGATATTTTGGATATCACGAGTGATGCAGCGACACTTGGAAAACCTTCAATGAACGATTTTGTTGAGGGAAAATGTACGCTGCCGTATATCTACCTCTACAGAGCGTTGGATGAGAAGGACAAACAGAAGTTGGTTTTGCTTCATTCAAAAGTTTTGAGCGAAGAAGAGAGTCTATGGATTAGAGAAAAAATGAGAGAGCACAAAACAATCGAGAAATCTTTTGAATTGGCAAGCAGACTCTCCAATGAGGCTATGAGTGCAGTGAGCGGTGATGCAGAACTCGTAGCTATTTTACAAACTATGATAAAAAGAAGTTACTAATGCACTATTTAAACATAAGTTTTTCACACAAAAATTCGACTATGGAAGTGAGAGAGAAACTCTCTTACAAAGATGATAACTCTAAAAGAGGGTGTCTTGCAAAGCTAAACTCAAGCCCTGCTATCAATGAGTCGATTCTGATATCTACATGTAACCGTATGGAAGTCTTCTGCAGCTGTAGCGATGTGGCTTTGGCGACACAGCATATTTTTGAGATGCTCTCGGCGAGGTCGGGAATCTCGATAGATGAGCTAGAGGGAAGAGCAAATATATATGACGACAGCAGCGCAATTCACCATATTTTTTCTGTTGCCTCCTCGCTTGATTCTATGGTTGTAGGCGAGACGCAGATTGCGGGGCAACTAAAAGACGCTTTTAGATTTTCATACGACAAGGGTTACTGCGGTCAAAAACTGGCACGTGCTATGCATCACGCTTTTAAGTGTGCGGCAAAGGTCAGAAACGCAACCGATATATCCTCAAAACCGGTCTCAATCGCGAGTGTTGCCGTCGCAAAACTAAAATCTGTTCTAGATAGCGTTGAGGGCAAAAAAGCTTTGGTTATAGGCGTTGGAGAGATGTCGGAGATTACAGCAAAGCATCTCATATCTAGCGGCGCAGATGTTTATATAATGAACAGAACAAAAGAAAAAGCTCAAAAACTGGCGCAGGAGTGTGGCACTAAAGTTTTAGATATGAGCGAGCTTGCAAGGGCTGTAAACGAGTTTGAGATTCTCTTTACCGCAACATCGGCTTCTGAGCCTATAATTACGGATGAAATTATCGAAACTTGCGATTTTGACAGATATTGGTTTGATATGGCGCTTCCTCGCGACATTAACTATCACAAGGGCGAGCGAATAAATCTCTATGTTATTGACGATTTAAAAAATATAGTAGATGAAAATATCTCTCTACGTGAAGACGGCGCAAGAAAAGCTCATGGTATAGTCGGGCGAAGCACGGTAGAGTTCTTTGAGTGGTTAAATACGTTAAATATCGAGCCTATGATTAAAGAGATATATAAAAAAGCTTTTGATGCCGCAGCTGCAGAGTGTGATAGAGTTGTTAAAAAGGGCTATGTTCCAAAGGAGTATGAGGCTCAAATCCGCAAGATGGGCGAGCAGGTCATGAAGAGATTTCTGCATGAAATGACATCAAAAATGCGTGATGTATCTGAGGATTCAAAAGCAGATATGATAACAAGCGCTTTGCAGTTTTTGATACAAAAAGAGAAGAGTGACATGCCTGACAAATACAAGTGCGAGCATGCCCTAAACATTATAGAAGGAAAATAATTGAGAAGAAGCAAATCATTTATACCTACCGCAAAAGAAGCGCCATCAGATGCAACTTTGCCGTCGCATAAATTTCTAATCAGGGGCGGTTTTATCAATCAACAGGGTGCCGGACTTTACAATTTTATGCCTCTTGGAAAGATAGTGCTCGAAAAAATCAGAGCTATAGTAAAAGAGGAGCTTGACAATGCAGGATGCTTGGAAGTTCAGCTTAGTTTTGTAACTCCTATCGGATTATGGGAGAGAAGCGGGCGCTGTGAGGCTATGGGAAAAGAGATGCTTCGCATAAAAGACAGACATGAAAACGAGTTTGTGCTAAGTCCTACAAATGAAGAGGCTATGGTTGAGCTGGTAAAAAACAGAGTAACGAGCTATAAAGATTTGCCTTTGAACTTATACCAGATTAACACCAAATTCCGTGATGAGGCAAGACCTAGATACGGGCTAATGCGCGGAAGAGAATTTTTAATGAAAGACGGATACTCTTTTCACTCATCACAAGAAGATATGATAAGAGAATTTGACTTGATGCAAGTGACCTATAAAAAGATTTTCACAAGACTGGGACTTGACTTTAGAGTAGTCGCGGCTGACAGCGGAGCGATAGGCGGAGAGGGAAGCAAGGAGTTTCACGTATTGGCAAACAGCGGTGAAGATACTCTTGTCGTGTGTGAGGCATGTGATTACGGCGCAAATATTGAGACGATATTTGAGAGCGAAGAGGAGATTGATGCGTTAAAAGCAAAATCTTACGAAGAGCTCCAAGAGTTAAAAATCGATAAACGCTGTTCATGCGGCGCGACGCTTCACTTTAAAAAAGGGATTGAAGTCGGGCATATTTTTCAGCTGGGAACTAAATACTCTGCAGCGTTAGAAGCGCATTTTAACGATGAAAACGGCAGAGCGAAACCTTTTGAGATGGCAACGTTCGGCATAGGCGTGAGCAGGCTTGTAGCGGCTGTTATTGAGCAAAATCATGATGAAAACGGCTGTATTTGGACAAAAGCGACTGCGCCTTATTTGGTAAATATCATGATTTCAAATATTAAAGAAACGTCACAAGTTGAGTTGGGCGAAGCATTATACGCCAAACTCGTAGAGTCTGGCGTAGATACCATGCTTGATGATTCAAAAGAGAGATTCGGTTTTAAGATGAAAGATGCCGAGCTTATCGGTTTCCCGTACACGATTGTCATCGGTAAAGAGCTTGAGAGCGGAATGGTGCAGATATTTGACAGAAGAGCAAAAGAGAGTATTTCTGTTAAAGCAAATGAGATTTATTCAAAGATTATGGAATTGGTAAAATAATGATCTATTTTCTTGTTTATCTCTTTTTTGAGGTTCTGATTTCCGTAAATATATCATCGGCAATCGGCGGACTGGCAACATTTTTTGAGATAATTTTAAGTGCTCTGTTTGGAATAGCAATACTTGTTAATTTCAAATCAACACTTAGGGAAAATTTTACGGCGGTTTCGTACAGCTGTATTGATTTGAAACAGTTTCAAAGTCTAAACCTATTTACGATATTTGGAGCGATACTGCTGATTGCTCCGGGATTTTTAACAGATATAGTAGGTATTTTATTGCAATTTAGCGTATTTACCACTATGCTTGTTAATCGTTATAATGTAAAATCAAAATGTAAAACAGATTATGAAAACAACAATAGAGAAAAGGATATTAATGTCATCGATGTTGAAATTATTAGCGATAACACTCACACTAAGTAGCTTTTTATGGGCGGATGCTTCAAGCCTAGAGGTTGAAAAATTTTTAAAAGACACCTATAGCGCTAACCCAAATATAAAGTCGATAAACGTCAAAGTTACGAACGTAACAGAGGTTAAAGATCATGAAGATTGGAATGCTTATTATGTTGAGCTTGATGCGATGCTTAAAAAAGAGAAGCGTCAAGTTGTTCAGAAGATGGTCTGGTTTTCAGACGGCAAGATTATCTCTAAAGAGCTTTTTGATTTACAGAGCGGACAAAATTTAAATGAGTTTGTATCCGTGCCTTTTAAAGAAGAGTTTTATAAAAAAGAGAATCTAATCTACGGAAATGCAAACGCAAAATACAAAGTTGCGATTTTTTCAGATCCGCTCTGCCCGTTTTGCAGAACTTTTGTCCCTGAGGCGATAGAGTATATGAAAAAAGAGCCAAATAAGTTTGCGCTTTACTATTTTCACTTTCCGCTAGATACAATCCATCCGGCCGCTGTTGAGCTCGTTAAAGCAGCTATTGCGCTTGAGTTAAAGGGTAGAAAAGATGTTGTTCTTGATCTCTATAAAGTACAAGTGGACCCTAAAGAGAAGGACAATGAGAAGATATTGGCAGCGTTCAATAAAGTTATGAAATCAAACATCAAGATGCATGAGCTTATGTCAAAAGAGGTAGTAGCACACCTTAAAAATGATTTGGCAATAGCAGATGCGCTTATGGTTAACGGAACTCCGACAATCTTCTTTGATGGGCATATGGATAAAACAAAAAGTAAATATAAAGAGGCAAAATAGATGAAGAAGCTCACAATTGCCACGAGAACTTCAGACCTCGCTCTTTGGCAGGCATATCACATTAAAGCTAGGATAGAAGCCTCTTATCCGGAGATTACGGTTGAGTTGAACAAAATCGTAAGCAACGGCGATAAAGTTTTAGATAAGCCGCTGGCTCTAATCGGTGGAAAAGGTCATTTTACAAAAGAGCTTGAGGATGAGATGCTAGCTGGCAATGCTGATTTAGCGGTGCATAGTCTAAAAGATGTGCCTACATATATTCCTGAGGGTTTGGAATTGGTTGCAGTGACACAGAGACAAGACCAAAGCGATGTCTTTTTGTCGCACAAATACAGCTCCCTTGAGGAGTTGCCCCAAGGCGCTGTGGTAGGTACTACAAGTTTAAGAAGAAGAATGCAGCTATTAAATCGCCGTCCTGATTTGAGAGTAAAAGATTTAAGGGGCAATGTAAACACAAGACTCAGAAAACTTGGTGAGGGTCAATATGATGCGATTATTTTGGCGTTTATCGGTCTTCATAGATTAGACCTGCTTAAAGATATTCCATATACAGAGAAATTATCACTTGACATGATGATACCTCCGATGGGGCAAGCCGCTCTTGGAATAGAGATAGTTTGCAAAAATGAAAAAGTAAGAGAGATAGCATTAAGTCTTAAAGATGAAAAAACATTTACATGTACAAAAATAGAGAGAGATTTTATATCTAAAATTGGAGCCGGATGTTCCGCACCGGTTGCTTGTAATGCCGTAATGGATGATGATGTAATTACTTTTAGAGCGATGATCGGATTTCCAGACGGTACAAACATCATGCAGGAGAAAATAGTTAGAAATCTCCAAGAGAGTGAGGGCTTAGGGTTTGAGATGGCTCAGCTTATGATAGACAAAGGTGCTTTGGAGTTATTAAAAGGGGCAGAGAAAATAGCATTTAAAGATGAAATGCCGCAAAGATTATAAAAAATTTATCAAATAAAATCAAAGAATAATTATGAAAAGAACTATCGAGTTACTTAAAAAAAATGATGAATTAAGAGTTATTGATATAGAACTTGATATATATCTAGAAATCCCTCATTTAGCCTACGCAGAAGTAAAGAAAAAAGATGGCGGCAAGGCGATACTTTTTACGAACGTCGTAGATAAAAAAAACGGCATAAAGTTTCAAGAGGGCGTGTTGATGAATGTTTTTGGTTCATACAAACGCTGTGAGCTTCTCTTTGGAAGAACTATAGAGTCTGTTGCAGACGAGATTACAAAACTGCTTCACATGAAGCCTCCTGAGAAATTTTTTGACAAAATCTCAATGGCAGGAGAGCTTTTTTCACTTAAAAATATTTTCCCTAAACGTACAACGGCAAAAGCCCCATGTCAGCAGATAAAATATTTGGATGAGAGTATTGACCTTTATAAACTTCCAATTCTCACTACTTGGGAGCAAGACGGCGGACCGTTTATAACTATGGGACAGGTCTATACCCAGAGTCTAGATGGTGAGATGGTAAATCTTGGAATGTACAGACTTCAGGTTTATGATAAAAATCATCTTGGCATGCACTGGCAGATTCATAAAGACTCTTCACACTTTTTTGACCAGTACCAAAAAGCAGGCAAAAAAATGCCTGTGTCCGTTGCAATCGGCGGAGACCCGCTTTACACTTGGTGTGCGACTGCTCCTCTTCCTTATGGCGTAAACGAGCTTTTGATGTACGGACTTATAAAAAAAGAGCCTGCAAAACTTGTAAAGTCACTCACCACTCCACTCTATATTCCGCATGATGTTGATTATGTTATTGAGGGTTGGGTGGATACAGCAGAGATGAGAATTGAGGGACCTTTTGGAGATCATACCGGCTACTATACCCTTGAAGAGCCATATCCTGTTATGGAAGTTAGTGCAATTAGCATGAAAAAGGAGCGCACATTTTTGGCTACAGTTGTCGGTAAACCGCCACTGGAAGACAAATATATGGGGTGGGCTACCGGAAAGATATTTTTCCCTCTTTTAAAAACAACCGCTCCAGATTTGCTTGATTACCATATGCCTGAAAATGCAGGTTTTCATAACCTGATTTTAGCAAAGATGCAGCCGCACTATAAAGGACACGCAAAACAGTTTATGCATGCTTTTTGGGGTGCGGGACAGATGAGCTTTGTTAAACATGCAATATTTTTGGATGAAAAAGCTCCTAAATTAGATAGCTATGAAGCTGTAACTGCTTATATACTCGATAGATTTACGCCAAAATCTCTTTTTATTACTGAGGGAATTTTAGACGCGCTTGACCACTCATCTCCGGAAACTTTAGTCGGCGGAAAACTTGGAATCGATGCAACAGCTGCCAATAAAGTGGATGATCCTCAACTTTTGGGCGATGAAGAACTTTTGGCAAGAGTAAAAGAGGTTATACCCGATGCGCTAAATTTGCATCAATACATGAGAAGAACAAAAAATCCCATAACCGTTATATCTGTAAATAAAACAAAAAATGCAAAACAATATTTTGACGCTCTTATAGAACTGAGTATGCATATCAGGATTGTGGTTTTTGTTGATGAGAAAAAAAATGACATCTTCAATCCCTACATGTTAATTTGGAGAGTCACAAATAACATGGATGCCCAAAGAGATGTTTTTATCTCAGGTTTAATGGTTGGAGTTGATGGAACAAATAAAAATATGCTTGATGGATTTGAGAGAAGATGGCCCAATGATGTTGATTGCACTTTGAGCGTTGTAGACTCCTTAAAGAGCAAAGGCGCGTGGGATTTAAATGAAAAATTGCATGAAATGTTTCAATTGTGATAATTTAATATCTTTTTTATTAACTATAAGGTTAATATAATAAATAGTGATGTAACATAATCCATTATTATAAGGAACTGGGCGCATGAGTAAGGTTGTCATTTCTATTTTAGCTATATTTGTTATTACCTCATTTTCCGCAGATGCAGCGGTTTATAAAGGTCAAAAAGAGTTTGTAAAAAAATGTGTAAAGTGTCATAAGGCTGGACAAGAGTTTGTCTCTACTAAAAAGAAGAGACAATGGTCTGCTTTAATAAAAGATAAAGGTCAAAAGTTGGCTCAAATTCATCTTGAGAGTGATGACGCTAAAGCTGAGCCCTCTCATGAGTATTTTGAGAGTAAAGCTTTTAGAAAAAATACAAAACACTTGAAAGATTTTTTGCTTGAGTATGCAAGCGACAGTGGTAACGTCCCTGCTTGTAACTAATTTTCAATCTCTTCAATTAAGATAGATTTTTTCTATCTTAATTACCTCTCTATTTTGTAAAATCATTTAATTTGGCTAAAATACGAAACTTTTTAACTACTTCAAGGAAATTATTATGAACAAAATGTGGTCAGGTCGTTTTTCTGCGAGTGCATCAAGCCTTTTAGATCAATTTAACGCCTCTATTATGTTTGACAGAAAACTCTATCGCGAAGATATCGAGGGCTCTCTTGCACATGCCACGATGCTTACAAAACAAGGCATTTTAACTGCTGATGAACTATCTCAGATAACAAAAGGGCTCTCTCAGGTAAAAGATGAGATAGAGTCTGGAGTGTTTGAGTGGAAAATATCGGATGAAGACCTGCACATGGGGATTGAGAAGCGTCTTACTGCCATTATCGGTGAAGCTGGAAAAAAACTTCATACCGCAAGAAGCAGAAACGACCAGGTTGCGGTTGATTTTCGCCGCTATGTTCTTCGTAAAAATTTAGAGATAGCGGGTGCCGTAAAGCTTTTAATGCATGAGATATTGGTTATAGCTTCAAAGCACACAAAAACACTTGTTCCGGGGATGACGCATCTTCAACATGCGCAACCTATCAATTTTGCTTTTCATCTAAGCGCTTATTTAGCGATGTTTAAAAGAGATATTGAGAGATTTGAGAGCTCACATGAGAGAAACAACGTCTCTCCGCTTGGCTGTGCTGCACTTGCAGGAACTCCGCATAAAATAGACAGAGATATGACGGCGGAGCTTTTAGGATTTAGCAGTGTGAGCGTTAACTGCCTTGATACAGTAAGTGACAGAGATTTTGCGTTGGAGATTTTGTTTAATATATCTACTATGATGATGCATATTTCCCGTCTTAGCGAA
>Ga0172380_10007686_pt1 | contig 12041 bp, 21 predicted proteins | sample Leawe162metaG_FD_119747 | JGI IMG/M metagenome (GOLD analysis project Ga0172380, IMG submission 119747) | Leachate microbial communities from a municipal landfill in Southern Ontario, Canada - Leachate well 162 metaG | ecosystem: Engineered > Solid waste > Landfill > Unclassified | place...
CAACTCCAGCAGCGTAACTCCTGCTTTCGCCTTCATTGCACCACCCCGCTCAAAGCGCGATAGCCGATCAACCCCCACACCACCACGAACGTCCCGACCGCCCCCGAAATAAAACCCCACAGCAGAGCCCAACCCCACCGGATTTTCCGCGACTTGCAATCAATCTTCATCACACACCTCCAGTTGTTGAACATGCCCCACGTTGAATATAATACCACTCCCGCCCTCAGATCAAGCTCCTTTCTTCCCCTTCTTCCTTTCATTCCCCACACGCACCAGCTCCAGGATCCGCTCCTGCGCCTCCCCAGCCATTGCCAGCTTCCCGCACACAAACGCCCGCTCCGCCTCCCCCAGCTTTGGCATCGCGGCCATCTCCTTTTCCATCTCCTCCATCCCCGCCAGCACCGCCAGCACCCCCTGTAAAAGCGGCGTCTCCGGATCCACCGAAAGCGCCTCCACAATCTTCTCCGCCGGCCACACCGGCGCCCGTTCCACCACCACCCGCCTTTTCCAAAACATACCCGCCTCCTTTAATCCCCGGTTCGGTTCCAGGCGCAGCCCGGTTCGGTTCCAGGCGCAGCCCGGTTCGGTTCCAGGCGCAGCCCCTTGCGCCTGGTCTATTCCCCATCCTTCCCAAACACCCGTAGCACTTCCTTCCTCAGATACTTCCCGTATTTATTCCCTGGCAACTTCACCCGATGGATCACCCCCGCCTTGACCGCCTTATAGAGGGCCTGCTGGCTCATCCCGTACACCGCACACACATCCGCGCGCCGCACAAACACCGTTTTCGGCAACCCCATAACCTCCTCCCTTCGCAATAATCCGCTACCTCCACCGGCCCAGCCGCGCCTGACCGTCCCGCACCACCCGCGCATCACCCGCGCGCGCGCCGCCGCCGTTCCGGCCGTAAGACGTCCCGCCCCGGGCCTGCAGCCTCAGGCCGCCCACGTCCTCACATTGCGCCATGAAAAAGTACCGGATCAAATCCACCGGATCCTTACACGCCCCCTTCTGACCATCCGCATTCATCCAGTTCTCAATCGCATAGAGCGTATTCTCGCACTCATCGCACACAAAGAAATGCGGCGCCTGGACAAACCGCCACACCCCATCCACCATCTCCCCCTCAAAATCCAGCGCCGAATTGATCTTTGAAACCCCATCCGAAATATCCCCCCCCGGCGTCAGGAAGAAGAACACATTCAACTCATCGAATACAGTTTGCAGCGTAACCGGCCGGTCATTCTCGATCCGCGGCGCGCTGGCGGCCCGCGAGTCAATGAACCGCGCCTCCATCACCTCCTGCGCCCCATTCCGCTCGTCCCAATCCGCCAGCTCATCCTCCGGCGGATACTCCGCCGGGCCGGCGGCCTGCTTCCAGGCCTCAAAATCCTGCCACCCCTCCAGCCGCGCCATCTCGAATTTATAGCGCAGATTACCGAACCCGAACGAAGGCTTAGCCCCCTCCCCAGGCGCCCCGTCATTACGCCCATCCCGCGCCCCCGAAGGAATAGCCCACGGCCCCGGCACCCCCACCCCCGGGATGAAATACCGCCCCGGCCATTCCCGCCGCAGATACACATCCTTCCCCAGCACCCGGAACCAGCTCATAAAATAATTCCGGTCCGACGCCGGATCCAGGAACATATAATCCGTTCCCCGCTCCGGAATATGCGCCGCCTTCACCAGATGCACCGCGCGGTTCCACCGCGGAATCATCACCGAGATAGTTTTCTCCGCCTGCCCGTAGAACCGTTCCCGAACATACACCCGCGTTTTCTTCCGGCAATCCGCCAATACCTCCCGCGGATTACCGTATGGATTATCCGAAGGATTAAAGAACACCACCGCCTTCCGCGGATCCACACACCTCAGCACCCGCGGCAACTCCTCAAACCTCCGGCCGGCCGCGGCCGGCCGCGCGCCGGCATCATCCAGCCACCCCAGGCAATCCTCCGGCACCGAAAGCGGCGCCATACACACCCTTTTCTTATCCTCCGCCCGCTGGATTTCCTCATACTGCGCTTGCGAAAGCCCCAGGGCAGCCGCCTCATCCCAGGCGCCCCCGTCCGTAGGGCACAGGCAGGCCCGCACCGTTTTAACCACCTGGGCGCCATCGCAAAAGATTTTCACCGTCGGCGTATAGCCATTGATCGGCGTAAAAGTCAAGATACCCTTACCGGCCCGCGTGGCAAGGCGCAGCGAGATATCATCCACCCAATCCGCCGGGATCAACTCATCCGGCGCGATCAGATCACCCTCGATCCCCTGAAGGGCCGTATCCCGGTCCTGCATGTAATTAAGGAACGTCCCCTCGCTCCCGATCGGCGTGATAAAAGAGTTCTCCGAAAAGCCCGTTTTCCGCTTATACTTGATATAAGCCGTCTCCCCTGCCACCTGAGCGCGCCATTCCGGCGGCATATACTTCCAGAAAAGCGGCTGCTGATCCCGCACGCTGCGCGGATCGCTCATGTGCATAGCGAACACCCGGCCATTCTCCTTTTGCGAAATAACCATCATGCAGCGTTTCGCTGCATATTCCGACTTAGCCGCCCGGTTGCCCCCCATAACCAAAAGCAGCTTCACCGGCCGCTCGAACCCCAGGCGCTGGCGCATACGCGCGCAGAAGTCACCCCACAGCTCCTCATCCGACAACTTATCCGCCTGCTCCCCCCTCTCCCCCAGCCACCGCCGGTAGCGCGCCAGGAAAGCCTGATCCAGGCAATACTCGAACCCCAGCAGCGCATCACAGACCTTCCAGATTGGAGGCTCGAACCCGAACCGCAGCGGATCCGCCTTCTCCCTGGCGATCTCCTCCGCGCGCATCGAAAGCAGTTTCCGCGCCGCCACCTCCGGCGTAGACCCTGCCACCTTCGCCTCCGCCAGGATATCCTCCCACCCCGGCGGCGGCAGCCGCCTATGTCCTCGCACGCCCTTCATTCATCACCCTCAACAACTTTGCACAAATAACGCTTCAGCACCATCACACTGCTGCATGTTACGCAGCTGATCCGCACTTCATTATTATTTAGCGGTGGCAACCATAGAGCCGACATACCATCTTCCGCTTCCAGCTCCACAGTTCTCCCACAATCACGGCAGCGCATACGCTGCCCGATCCACCAACACCTCTTTTTTTCCCCTTCCACGATCACCTTCATCATCCCCTCCCGTCAATAAGGTCAATCCTGTCAACACGCTCCGCCCCTTTCATCAGGACATCCAGCCACTCCTGCAGCGTACATTCCGGCATCCCGTCCTTCAGCACCGGCACCACCCAAAGCGTACCCTCACGCTCCACAACATCCACCGTCCTATTACCGCCAATAGCCACCAGGCGCTCCCCGGCCTTGAATGGCGGCGGCAGTTTCTCCTCACACGCCTTAATTGCACAATCCACACAGAACCGTTTATCCCCGTTCAGCGGCACAACGCCATCATGCCAGAACCCCCGGCGGCACAATTCACATCTCATAATTCCCTCCTCCCCCGTTTCACCTCCAGCACCGCCGCCCGCGCCTCCTCGAACGTCCGGCACAGGCCCACGGCCATCCGGTCCACCTCCCGCTCCCGGTTCGCGGCGATCATCCGGTTAACCTCCAGGGCGTCCTTCACCTGCACACACCGGATCCCCCCCAGCTTATGCAGTTCCACCATCCACAACTCCATAATTTCAGCCTTGTCCATCATCCGCCTCCTTCCGGTTCGGTTCCAGGCGCAGCCCCCTGCGCCTGGTCCTGCGCCTGGTCCTGTTCCACCCCCCCGCACTCCGCCGCCATCCACCGCACAACATAATCCACCACACTCCGCGCCAGGCCCACCCCGGGCGCCTCCGTCCGGCCCGAGGGCTCAAAACCCTGATACCCGAACTTCTCCGCCAGCGCCGCCAGCGACCAGCCCGATTGCAGCAGCATCGAAACCGCGATCGCCCACGAATCAGCGAACCCGTCCAGCGTGGACCCCGCCTCATCGAACGTGATAAAGATTTCACCCGGCCGGCCGTCCTCGAAGAACCCAACGGTCAGGTAAAACTTCGTCCGGCCCGTCTCCGTATAAATCACCGCCTTATGCGTCACACTCCGCCGCGTCTCTGGTAAATGCTCCCTCATCGCCCCCACCTCTCGAACTCCGCCGCTTCCACCTCGTTAAACCGAAAATAACTCGCCATGAACTTATACGGGATCTCCCCCGTCTCCCCGTCCTGATTCTTCGCCACATGCAGCCATTGCGGCCTGACCTTCCCGCCGTCCAGGTCCAGCAAGTCCTTATCGTGATAGATCAAAATCACCACATTCGCATCCTGCTCCAGCGACCCCGACCCCCGCATATCCGAAAGCCGCGGCACCCGATCATCCTTATCCGCCCCCCGGTTAAGTTGCGACAGCAGCACCACCGGGATATTCAACTCATTCGCCAGGCTCTTGAACATACGCGAAACGTAAGTAATTTCCTGATTCTCCCCAAACATCTTCACCCCCGGCACACTCGCCGTAACCTGCTGCACATAATCCACCGAAAGCGCCTGGATATTGTGCTTCAGCTTCATGCCCCGCGCCCAGGCGCATATCCCATGCACCTCCCGATCATTGCCATTGATCCACATGGGGTATTTCTCCAACACCATCGCCGCATCCGTCAACTGCCCAAAATCCTTATCCTTCGCATACCCCCCCTTCAGAGCAGGCAGGCTCACCCCCGCCTTCCGCACCAGCGACCGCGCCACCAGTCTTTTAGCGTTCATGTCCAGCGTCACCCGCGCCACCGGGATCCCCGCCGCCGCCAGGTCCAGGAAAATGTTATCCTCCAGCGTAGTTTTGCCCTGCGACGGCCGCGCCGCGATCAGCGTCAGGCCCGGCTGCAGCCCCCCCATCAAATCATTCAGCTTCCGCCAGGGCGTCGGCAACCCCGCGATAGCGTATTCCCCCGCCACCCGCCGCTTCCGCACGTCGTACCATTCCGCCAGCAATTCATCGCAATACTCGCCCAGCCCCTTCTCATGGACAATCTGCCCCACCTCCGCCATGAACCGCTCCCGCGCCGCCGCCAGCACCTCATCACCGGTTTTCCCTGGCTTCATGCACATGTTTTCAATTTCCCGGCAAAACGTAATTTGCCGGCGCAGCAGCCACTTCTGCCGCACGATATCCAGGTAATACTCCGCATGGCTCGAATCCGGCACCGCCGCCACCATATCCGCCAGGCCCAGGCGCCCGCCCACCTCATCCAGCGCCGCGTCCCCCAGCACATCCGCCGTCGTCAGCACATCCACCGGCCGGCCCTGGCGGAACAACTCACACACCGCCTCATACACCCGCCGATTACCCGCGTTATAAAACGCATCCGCCGGCAACTGCATATTCGACATAGCGAACGGCACCACCCGCGATCCGTCCAGCAACATCGCCCCCACCGCCGCCCGCTCCGCCTCCAGATCATTCGGATACTCAGCCACAACACACCTCCTTATTTTTTACCAATCCCAACCGGCCACTCCCGCCGCTCATAATCCTTCCGCTTGTCATAAAACGGCTTGCCCATCCTCAGGCATTGCACATGCAAAGATTCCAGCCAACTACGACTGCAACACCGGCGCCCCGGCCCCGTCTCCGGCCCCGCAATCACCCAATCCAACCGTTTAAGCCAGGCCGTCAAATTCACCGGCCCCAGCATCGGCTCCACGCTTACGAACCGCACAACCGCGGGGATCTGCATGAGCAACGGAACACGACATTCTGCCGTTTTCTGATTCTCAGCCGATACCCCAATCCACAGGTTACGCAGATTATCCCCACCTCCCAACTCCCGGCATGGATTATCCGGCGTCACGCCATACATCTTTGCCTCTGCATTCTCCGGCCGCTTCGTCAACACGATAAACGTGTGCTGCGGACACGCCGCCATCACCTCCAGGATCCGGTCAATCCATACCGTATCAACCTTCTGGTGGAACAAATCACCCATCGAACACACAAAAATCCGCGCCGGCTTCTTTCGCTTCAACGGCTCCTCCAGCCGGTCCCGATGGAACACCAGCCGGCGGAACGAAACGGGATCCGGATCCATTGGATCCCACGCCACCCCTAACCCCGTGTACCCATGAATCTGCGGAAACCGTTTCACCAGCGCCGCCGCGTAGCAATTTTCACACCCCCGGCTTACCGGACTGCACCCCGTAATCGGGTTCCAGGTAAAATCCGCCCAGCCGATCGTCTTGCGTACATCATTCATTTCCATACCCCTCAAAGACCTTCCGCGGAGGAGGCGCCCGCCCCGCGTCTTTTTTTGAAAAATCAGGCACCTCAAACCGCCCTGCCGGATCCCGGCCACCAACCGCCCGCGCCAGATATCGCCCCAGCTCCTTCAGGGGCGTCACATACGTTGAAAACGAAGCCCCAGACCATTCCACCGCCAGCGCATCAATCGCCCGCCCAACATCCGCCGGCCCGGCATCCGGATACGCCCGGCACTTCGCCAGGAACGCCACCTCCGCCACCCGCTCCGCCTGCGGATGAGCCCGCCGGAACCGGCCGTAAAGCTCCAGCCATTCCGCCACCCCGGCCACCGTCTGCTTCTCGGGAGGGCGCGCGGCCCCGCGCGCCGCTCCGCCTTCCGCTCCTCCATCCGCCACGCTTCCGCCACCGTCCGCCGCCTCGTTTTCCGCTCCGGCCTCCGCCTCATTTTCATCCGAAACCGGGGCCTTCCCCTTCTTTAATACTTCTTCTCTTATATAGGCGGAGCCATTCTGTTTCAGATTCTGTTTCAAAAAGTGTTTCAAAAAGTGTTTCACTTTTCCAAACTTCCCATCTGAACACGTTTCATCAGAACCATTTACGCCGCTCAATTCTGTTTCAAAAAGTGTTTCAGAAAGTGTTTCAGAAAGTGTTTCACTTTTTTTACCCTGGTATTTCTCGTAGTTAACTATTGATATTAAGGTGGTTGCGCCGTTTTTCTCAAAGATTATTTGCCCATCATCCTCCATCCACAGCAGGACCCTCCGGACTTTGGACATATAGACACCGGAAGCCCTCTCCAGCTCCCGCAGCGTGGTCAAAAGCTGGCCCCGCTGCAGCGTCACCGTCCGGCCCCGCAGCGTCGCCTCCTGCGGCTCATAGGCCGCATCATTCAGCAGCCGCAGCCAGACAGCCAGCCAGGCCGGATCATTCGCCCGGGGATGATCGAACAGCGACCTATGCACCTTGAACCAGCCACCCATGGTATTATCTCCAGGACCGCACAACCGTCCGGAACCCTTGCAGCTTCATAGCGTCCTGGACGTGCTTCTGGACCCGCCAATCATCCGGCGCCGCTCCTTCCAGCTCCAGCAGCCAGTAATGCTCCCCCGTCTCATCCACGGCCCAGGAAACCACCTTTAAGCGCAGCTCCCAGGCCGGCGCCGCAGGCGATCCCACCGCGTTCTGGCACACCTCCACGGCCTCCACCCGCACCAGCTTGAACATGTCAGAAGAAGGCACCTGCAACCCGAGCAACTTGTCATACTCGGCCGCATCCACCACCTCCACCTCGAACCCATCATCCGCATCCGCTTCCAGCCGGCACTCCGCATCATTCTTGATAAACCGTCGCATATCACACCTCATTTTGTTGGATATCACTTGTTCTGCGCATACCATTCCAGCGCGGCGGTCAGCTCCTCGCGAAACCGGAGTTCTTCCGGCAGGCCGGCCGGTTCGTTGCTGTAGAGAAACCATTCCAGCGGGTTTGCCGTGCCGTTATGCACCCGCGCATCAGCGAGGTCCCAGGATGGCAGCACCCGCCGTCCGACCGTACTCGAAACAGCCTGCTTGCGTTTGTTCTTCATGCTTGGCCTTTCTCCGGCTGTTTCGAGCCGGTCAACGGCATGTTCTGCCGCATGAATACAATCCAATGCGTCTTTGCCGTCGTGCCGCACCGCTGCCCGAATAGCGGCCGCTCAGGTGTGAGCGCCAGCACCGCGCTGACCGGCACCCGGTGCTCGCACCACTTGAAAATTAGCGTTCCCCCTGGGCACAACACACGGAAGCACTCGGTAAATCCGTGCCGGATGTCATCGCGCCAACTGGCCTCCAGCGTCCCGTACTTCTTCCGCATCCAGCCATTCGGCCCGGCAAACGTATGCGGTGGATCGAAGACCACCAGCGCGAATGTCGCGTCCGGAAACGGCAGCGCCCGGAAGTCGGCAATCTGGTCTGGGTCAACAACGATCTCGCGCCGGCCTTGCCGCGTGTCGGCGTGGCACCGCTCGCGGCGCTTGTCCACGAACAGCGCCCGGCCGTCGGCCTTGTCGAACCACATCATCCGTGGCCCGCAGCAGGCGTCGAGGACAGGAGGAAGCACCAGTGCGTTCACGATGCACCTCCGGAGCCCGTGAAGCCCTTGTTGGCCGAATCAACATGCGCCTGCACATCGTCCATGATGTGAGCCAGTTCGGAGAACGCGGTCGGGTATGACTCATGTTTCTTCCGCCACCGCTTCATGCCGTTGTTCCATGCGGACAGCACGACGTCCATCAAAGGCATGACGCCGAAACTTGCTTCAGACCCGCTCTGCGGCACGCCCGCGGCGGTGGAAGAAATGGCCTTCGCCCGTTCTTCCGTCCAGTCCTTCAGCGCAATCCAATTCTCCCCGCGATACCCGTCGGCATCCCACGCAACGGAACATCCCCCACGATCCATCAATCCGCCAGAGCTATCCGCCATCAGTTCATTCGGTTGGAACGGCATTGACCACCGTTCACCATTCCATGCTACAAAGTGCATATCATCCCCCAGTCCACTATTACGCCACTTCACTTTCCGCGTTCGCATCAGCCTTTTCCGCCTGCAGGCATTCCTTCGGGATCCCCGCTATATCAATCGCCATATCGAGCACCACCTCAAATCCAAAAGATGGGCTGATTGGGCACGGCCGGCGCTCTTTAAATGCCTGGCGGATGTCCTCGGCCCAGCATTGGGCCAGCAGCTTTGCCTGCTCCCATCTCACTTGCCTGTCAGCCGCCAGCACGGCCGCGACCGGCATCCGGCCGCCGTTTTCAACCTGGTCCCGTCCGCAGCGATAATCCAGAAGCCAGGTATTCCTTTCAAACTGGCGGAGGCCTCTCCACCATTCCCAATCCGGAGGACTCTGCGGGCACAGCCATTGCAGGCAGAGCGCCTCCTCCGTCCAATTCGCGGCTTCCTCCTGGGTACGGCGATTCCAGATCGTCTCCAGCCTATCCCCCGCAAGGTCAAGTTCCTGCTGAACACAACCCGCGCCAGCTTCCGCGATAATGTCAACGGTTTCCATTCTCCCGCTCCGTTGTCGGGCGGGGAAGGTCAACGCCTCCCCCGCCCGTGGTGGTCACAGTTCGATGCGGGCCAGAAGATTATCCAAGCCCGACGCGATTCCGGCGACTTGATCAATCATCCGTTCCAGTTCTTGCGCCAACGGGACGAAGAGCTTTTTATCCTGCGGTTGTGTGGCCATGCACGGAGTCTCCGGCCCCAGGATTCCGCCGATACGACTCTCCAGCTGGACACACACATCGTTTACTCGTGCAATCTGCTTTTCCATCCGTTGTAGTTGTTCCGCGACTTGCGGAGTACGCTTTATGGCGTCACCACCTGTTATATGTTGCCCCTGCATGTCCTGTCTCCTTTTCCCCGTGTTGTTAAAACCGGCTGGCACGGGGACCTGTCCAACCAGTTCATTTCCTATCCTGCCACCCCTCCCACCATCCAGAACACAGCGCACCTGTTCCGGAGCTTTAGCAATCATGTGCTCTGCCATGTTCCGCGCGTGCTCAATTCCCGCCGCGATATACCGCATTTGCAGCGCCGGCACAGCTAGCCCGTCTATTTCCATAATCTTATGCATCCTGCGGAATCGCGCCTCCTCAGAAGAAAGCATTTCCAACACACCACCATGTTTTTCATTTTCCATCCGCCACCCCTCCCAGCATCCAGAACACCGCACAATGCACCGGGATCTGCAGCGGGAAGTCCATCGCCGCCACAAGCCCCAGCGCGCCCAGCGAAAGCGACACCGCCCAATCCTTCCGCCTGGCCGCCTTCACACACCAGGCCGCCCACATCCAGAACATCATCCCCGCATAAATCACCCCATGCTCCACCACCGCCTGCAGCCAGTCGTTATGCAGCCGCTTCGGGCTCCGTTTTTCCGCATCCGGGATCTGCGCGATCGGCTCATCCCACACCTGATAGACGATCTGGAACGTCCCCGCGCCGTACCCGGTCAGCGGTTTTTTGGCAATAATTGGCAGGCAATTCACCGCATACGTCGCCCGGTACTGTACCGACTTCACCTCCAGCGCCATCGGCACACACACCACCACCAGCGCCGCCACCATAATCCCGTAATAAATCCGGTCCCAGCGCCCCTCCACCTGCCAGAACCCCCACCAGGCCCCCATCCCCAGCAGCGCCACCCAGGCCGCCCTGCACCGCGTTTCCGCCAACACCACCACCGCCGGCACAATCACCCAGCCCGCCCAGCGGCCGAGGACAGCCCCGCCCGCCGGCATCCCAGCAATAATCAAAGCCCCCAGCAGATTCTGGTTGGAAAGCAACCCCCCCGGCGCCGCCGCCTGGCCGATCAACCCGAAATCCAGCCCCAGCGCCTGCGCCGCCCCCACCGCCACATTCACCGTCCACACCGCAAAGATGATCCACAAGACGGCCCTACGCCCCAGCAGCCCCTGCCTGGCGGCCGTGTAAAGCGCCACCATGGCCCCCAGGTTAGCCACAGCCGGCCCCGACAGATCCGGCCGCACCGAGAACGCCACCCCCACCGCCGCCCACCCCAGCATCAGATACGGGATCATTTACCCCTCCAGATCAACCCCAGCGCCACCATGCCCGCCAGGTGCAGCATCCTCCACCGCACATCCACGCTGAAATCCGCCTCGTAAGGGTTCCAAACCACCAGCGCGAATATCACCAGCGCCGCCATTACCAGACCCCCTTGCGCCGCGGCAGCCGGCCCGTGTAGTCATACAACCGCCCGCCCGCCGGCAGCAGCCCCTCCAGCTCCATCCCAGGCAAAAAGTTCTCATTACAGCGCACCCGCACCGTAATCGCATCCAGGTCCAGCATCGCCTCCAGGAAGCCCTTGTTTTTCGGGAATATCCTGCTCACGATCGCCGCAGCGCGTTTTTTTTCAGCCGGCGGGGTGTTACCCTTCGGCAACGCCAGATCGCCGCGCCGGGCTCCAGGCGGCGCGTTTTTTTGCAAGAACTCCCGAATCTTCTGCACCCCGGCCTCCGAGAGCATGATCTGGCGCTTCACAACACCGAAGTCCTCATTCTCGTACAGGTGTTCCGTCCTCAGCTCCCGGACCGCCTCCCGCGTCACACCCAGCCCCGCCGCCACATCATCCTCGCTGATCGTGAACAACTCGCGCATCATGCCGCCCCCTTTGCCAATAATTTTGTGTAGCGTAAACCCATTGATCTAAAACGGAGTGGCGCGCGGCCGCGGACCCCCCCCCCGGCCGGTCTGCTGGCGGCCGCCGGGTGCGTGGCGCGTGGCGCGTGTGGGGCGTTGATTGGCGCGTCCGGAGCTTGGCCCGTCGAGGTCCACCGCTTGGAAACCGTTGGAGGCCCTGGCCGGCATCACCGCACCGCCCGGGAGATTGTCAGCCAGTAGATGGCCCGGCTCATCCAGGCAGTCCGGCAGGCTCTTGTGTCCGCCTGGATCCGCTCCCAGGCTCCGTCTGTCCGCCGGCTGGGCCTCCAGGCATCCGCCAGCGCCACCGTCCCGATAACCGACATTGCAGCGAAAAGCATCACATCCATATCATCCTCCAGCGTCGCATAATCTTCCAAATGTCTACAATTTGAAATGTCGCAAACTACTTGTTATCAACACTATCCGACAAACCAGCATCCGGGCCGCCACTTATGCCAGAAATGGCCGAATCCGCAACGTCCTCATTTTCAGCGTCTTGTGTAATCAGGTGGGGCGCCTGCCCTACCTGGGCGCCGGCGCTGGTCTCCTGATCTGCCGGCCGCCATTCCGCCTCCTGCACCTGGCCGGCGCCGG
>Ga0172380_10007687_pt1 | contig 12041 bp, 7 predicted proteins | sample Leawe162metaG_FD_119747 | JGI IMG/M metagenome (GOLD analysis project Ga0172380, IMG submission 119747) | Leachate microbial communities from a municipal landfill in Southern Ontario, Canada - Leachate well 162 metaG | ecosystem: Engineered > Solid waste > Landfill > Unclassified | place...
AAAAAAGAAAAGGCGCTCCGGAATGCCGGAGCGCCTTGGGGTTTTATCCGTTAACGGAATTTAGCCGATGGCGGCGTGTCCGCGTTCGCCGGTGCGGATGCGGATGCATTCATCAAGGTTGTGGATGAAGATTTTGCCGTCGCCGATCTTTCCGGTGCGGGCGCCTTTGATGACAGCCTCAACAGTCGGTTCAACAAAGTCGTCGTTGACGGCAATTTCAATGCGCACCTTTTTGAGAAGGTTTACTTCAACGTCCGCACCGCGGTAGGTTTCGTGATAGCCCTTCTGCTGACCGCAGCCGAGCGCGTTGGTAACGGACATTTTATAGACCTCTTTTTCATAGAGAGCCTGCTTCACCGCAGTGAGCCGGTCGGGTTGAATATACGCAATAATCAGTTTCATGGTTTTTCTCCTTACACTTTAATTAGCTGTTGGTGAAGAACTGAAAGCCGGCATAAGCCTCCATACCGTGTTCGCCAATATCGAGACCCTTGAGTTCTTCTTCTTCGCTGACGCGGATGCCAACGGTTTTCTTCAGGGCGAAGAATATCAGCAGTGCGGCCGGGAAGCAGAATACTCCGTAAGAAAGGACGCCGAGCAACTGAATCAGGAAACTGTGATCCGGGCTGAATACGCCGACGAACAGCGTTCCAAGAATACCGCAAACAAGGTGAACGGTGGTGGCACCGACCGGGTCATCGATTTTCAGTTTATCGAACATCATGACGGAAAGAACCGCGACTGCGCCGCAGACAAATCCAATGAGGATGGCGGCGGAGATGGAGACCACGTCCGCACCGGCCGTGATACCGACAAGTCCGGCCAGACAGCCGTTGAGTACCATGGTCAAGTCCGGTTTCTTCTGAACGCTCCAGGACATGATCATCGAGCCGATGATGCCTGCTGCAGCGGCGAGCGAGGTGGTGGTGAGCACGAAGGAGACCATTCCCGGATCAGCGGACAGCACGGAGCCGCCGTTAAATCCGAACCAGCCGAGCCACAGCAGAAATACACCGATAGTGAGCAGCGGCATGTTGTGACCCATGATGGCTTTGACCTGTCCGTTGACATATTTGCCAATCCGCGGGCCGAGCAGCAGGATGCCTGCGAGGGCGCCCCAGCCTCCGACGGAGTGGACGAGCGTGGAGCCGGCAAAGTCGTGGAAGCCTTTATCGGCCAGCCAGCCGCCGCCCCAAGTCCAGGAACCGACGAAGGGATAAACCAGCGCAACATAGACGGCAGAAAAAATCAGGAAAGAGCTGAGTTTGATACGTTCGGCAACCGCCCCGGAAACAATGGTCGCAGCGGTGGCGGCGAACATTCCCTGAAAAAGGAAGTCGGTCCAGTAGGAATAGTGGCCGTCGGCGTATTCGATCAATCCGGCAGCTCCCTCAGGTGAATGAATACCGAACCCGCCAAATCCGAAGAATCCGGCGATGGTGAAATCGCCGGGATACATCAGGTTGAATCCGATCAGCGCGTAGGTCAGCAGCCCGATTGCAACAATCACTGTGTTTTTGAACAGGATGTTTACAGTGTTTTTAGCGCGGGTCAGACCGGTTTCAACCGTTGCGAATCCCAGATGCATGGTGAATACCAGAAAGACGGAAACCATCATCCAAATGTTATTGGCGGTGAACATCGCATCAGCAGCTGTCACAGCCGGCGCGGTCTCGTCCGCATAAACTGCCATACCGGCCACCGATACACCGGCGATCATCAGCAGAGTTCTTTTCCACTTACACATACTAACTCCTCCTTTTGGGATTAACGTCCAAATACGTCGCTTATACGACTTGTCGGTGTGTCCATTAGCAGAAAGTCGGCCAGAACTATATGTCCAAATCCATACCGACCTTAAGTGGTTAATTAGAAATAAGTTAATCGCTATTGCGTGATTTGGAGCACAAAATACAAAAGTGTATTCGTGTGCTTTTTAATAACATTAATGTATTTCTTAGTGCTGGATATCAAGCAGCTTTTCGACTTCTGAAATCCGGCTGCAAGCCAACATCCGGTGAGCAATCAATGTCGCCTGTTCCGCGTTGATTTTGGAGATCGCCTGCTGAATATCGTACGCCCGGCGCGTTGGCATACTCAGCTTTGTGATCCCTGCGCCAATCAAAAACGGAATCATTTTCGGATCCATGGCGATGTCGCCGCAGATCGACACATCTTTACCGTGCTTTTTCGCTACAGAAACCACCCGGTAAATAGCACGCAGAATGGCCGGATGGTGCGACAGGTAGAGTTTCGACACCTGATCATTCGTCCGGTCAACAGCCAGCATATACTGAATCAGGTCGTTGGTGCCGATCGACATGAAGTCGACCTCGCGGGCGAGGTCTTCAATCAGCTCAACTGCGGAGGGCAGTTCCACCATTATGCCGATTTTTGTGTTGCGGTTATAGAGCACTCCGCGCTCGTCCAGCTCGCGCATGCAACTGTGCACCACCTCGCGCGCTTCCAGAAAATCGTCCAGTGAAGCAATCAGCGGAAACATAATACGGGTGTTGCCGCCCGCGCCCGCGCGCAAAAAAGCGCGCAGCTGTTCGGCAAAAATATCTTTGTGCAGCAGCGAAAAACGAATGGCGCGCAAGCCCAGAAACGGGTTGGCTTCCTCTACCTCGCCTTGATACGAAAGAACTTTGTCACCGCCGATATCGAGTGTACGGAAAGTCACTTCGCGCCCATCCATCGATTCAACGATCCGGTTGTAAACACGATACTGCTCTTCTTCTGACGGAAAGGCGTTGCGGATAATAAACGGGAACTCGCTGCGATAGAGTCCGACGCCCTCGGTGTGCGAAGCAATCGCGGGCTTCAAATCACTCAGCAGATTGATGTTCGCAAAAAGATGAACCCGCGTTCCGTCCTCTGTACTGGTAATTCCACAGACCTGGGCAGAGGCCTCCAGTTCCTGGAGGGTTTTCTGATGCTCGGCATACTCATGAAGCACTTCCTGAGACGGATTGATATAAATCGTCCCTTGATTGCCGTCCACCAGCATTTCACACGACTCACAGAACAGCTCGAACTGCTGCGGGTCAATCATCACCATCGGTTTCTGCAACGAGCGGCAGATGATCGCATTATGCGAGGTCACCCCGCCCTGCACAATAAAGCCCTCGGCCTTTTCTGTTGCCAGCTTGAGAATATCCGACGGCAGCAACTCATCCGCCACGATAATCTGTCCGCTGTAATCCCCCAAAACGCGGCTGCCGCCGATCAGGTTTTCGAGCAGGCGGTGGCCAAGGTCTTTAAGATCGTGTACTTTTTCCTGCAAACGCGGATTGGGACTGGCTGAAAAGATTTGAACATAACGATTCACCAGCTCAACAATTGCCTCGACGGGAGGAGCGCCCCGCTCAATGCGCCGCCGGATTTCTCCGGAAAACTCATCATCTGTAAGAATCAGCAGGTGCGCGCTGAAAATCAGCTGTGCCACATCGGAAAGCTCTTCATCGGCCTGGCGCTGCAACTCCTTAAGCTGCTGATCCGTCCGTTCCAGAGCGAGATCAAAATCCTTGGCGGTTAATCCATCCGGAGCGCTGGGCGGAGCCTGAAAAGATCCGCCGCGCCCCGAGATAATAAACGTGGCTTTGCCCTGCGCCACACCACTGCTGGCCGGGCGCCCCTTGATCATTTTCGATGCGGACGGCTCCGCCGGCTTCACCTCGTCCCGCCGGTGCAATTCCTGCAGCAATGTGGCGTTTTCGATTACCGCGGCAAGCTGTGCGGCAATCGCTCCCAGCGCCTGTTCATCCTTCTTGTCAAAATAGTCCGGTTCCGGATCCTGCACCACCAGCACACCGACGCGGGTTAAGCCGCGCCGGATCGGCACAGCCAGAAACGCCTGAAATTTTTCTTCATTAATGCCGGGAACCGGTTGAAATTTCGGACTGAGAGACCCGCGACCTTCGCGGATCGGGCGAAGTTCTTTGAGAGCCAGCCCCGCCAAACCCTGTCCAAGCCGCAACCTCACCGTGCCAACCGCATCCGGATTCAACCCCTGCGTCGCGCGCAGCGTGAGCATACGGGTTTTGTCGTCATAAATATAAATAGAACAGACCGCCGCCTGCATGTGATATGCCACCACACTCACCGCCGCCTGCAGAAAATCGTCGAGACTGCTGCTCTTTTCAAAAAGAGACGACAGCTCCGCGATATCGCAGATCATATTGACATTGGCTTTGCTCATAAAAATCCGGAGCCTTCTTACTCCATTCTTCCAGGCTTTGGAAGGCCATAGCATGGCGGCAGTGATTTTTTTCCAACCCTTGGATCTGAGATGCAGTCGAAGATGCTTTCCGGCAGCCCGAAAAGAAGCGTCCATCAAGGGCGAGGCAAAAAACGGCTACAGCGTATCAAGCGGGCTTTGGGGGCGGTTGCTCATGGTGCGAACCACATGGGTGTAGAGATCATGGTGGTTTCAACTTTCCGGGCCAACGGACAGATTTCCGGACGGAAAAACGTATTGCCACTTCCACTCCTTCGGGGCATTGGGATATTTGCGGGTCAGCACACCGGGCCGCCAGACCGCGCCAAATCCTTTGGCCGAATCCTCGTCATGCAGAGCCCGAACTTTTCCCAGATGATCTTTTAATCCATCAGCCAGTTTGGCGGGTAAAACAGTCGCGCGATCCTTGTCGCCCTTACCGGAGTGCATCAGCAGGGTTTCATTGCCAAAATCGAGATCCTGCACCCGCAGCCGGACGGTTTCGGAGTGACGTTCCCTCTTAAAACTGAGCCATAGAGTGTTATAGAATTCGGCTTCATTGGAAGGAGAAAAGATGAAGCAGAAGAGGTACACGAAAGAGCAGATTGTTTACGCTTTAAAGCAGGCTGAGAACAGCCTATAACCTTTCCGGCCGGCTGCGCGTGCCGCTTGAACCGTCGGAACGGCCCAACTAGCAGTGGAGCATGGACTGTGTGACGGATCGGCCGTGCCTTCCGGATATTAACCGTCGTTGACAACTTCAGCCGGGAATGCCTTGGCCTGTACACCGTTTTGATAACAAAACACCGGAAGAATAGATCAATGCGCGGGTAAGGAAATCCGCGGGGGGCTCCCTCCTCCGGAGGAGGGATGGAATCGTCAGGACTAATAATTTATTGGAAGCCGTATTTTAGAGCCTCTGCGGTTCAGTCCATGGGGGCATGGTTAAATCAATTTTTGAACAATTTGAATTGATAAAAGATAAATAAAAAAATAATCGTTGACAAATTGTTCCTGCTGAAGCCGCAAAAAAGTGCGGCTTCAGCAAAGCTACATGTTGGCACATTCAGAAGCGAACCACATATGAACCATCAAAACTACATTGAGGAATCTGCCCGGCAACTTCCAGTTTATGGCAAGTACGACGTTGTCGTAGTAGGAGGAGGCATAGCAGGCGTTGCGGCTGCTATAGCAGCGGCGCGCCGTTCCGCCCGAGTTTGCCTCGTTGAACGCTACTGCGCGGTGGGCGGCTTGGCCACACTGGGAAACGTAACCATGTGGCTCCCCATATGCGACGGGCGCGGACACCAAGTTATTGCCGGACTCGGCGAGGAACTCCTGAGACTGTCTGTCGCCCAACTCCAAACAGATTACCCGGCAGCCCGGTTCACACGGGTTCCGGAGTGTTGGGAAGCAGAAGGCGATTTGCGCGAACGTACTGCAAAGCGGTACGCGGCAGACTTCAACCCCGCCGCTTACATGCTCGCCTTAGAGGAAATACTTATTGAATCAGGGGTTGAACTTTTCTATGACACACGATTCTGCGATGTGCGCAGAGAGGGCACGCGCATTACGCATGTGATTGTCGAAAACAAAAGCGGGCGCTCCGCCCTGGCCGGCTCCGTATTCATAGATGCCACTGGCGACGCAGACGTCTGCGTGTGCTCGGGCGAGGAGACTGTGTCGCTGGAGTCCAATGTCATTACGGGCTGGTTCTACACCCTTACCCAGGGAGAACTGAAGCTACATAAGCTTAGTAAGAAATACAGCCCCATTGCCGGCACAGAAAACGCGGAAGGCCCCTTCTTTCGTGGCGATGACGCAGAACACGTGACGAAACATATCCTGCAGACCCGGGCACTGCTCCGCAATCGACTTGCCGAATTTCGGGCCAGTCACCTGCCGCAAGACACTCAGGTGTTGATGCCGGCCATGATAGCATGTTTTCGGATGACGCGCCGGCTTGCCGGCGGGTTCACACTCGCAGGCAGCCATATGCACCAGTGGTTCGACGACACCATTGGCTTGACCGGTGATTGGCGGCAACCGGGACCTGTCTTTGCCATCCCTTTCCGATGCCTTCAGGCAATGCGGAACAGCAACCTCCTTGTTGCCGGGCGCTGTATTTCGGTTGATAATACAGCTTGGGATGTTCTGCGTGCAATTCCGCCATGTGTTGTCACCGGTGAGGCCGCCGGAACGGCGGCAGCACTAGCCGCCAGCCATGCCCATGGCGATATACGCATGATAGACTTCGGGGCCCTAAAGAAACAACTTTGCGCCCAAGGTGTCTTGCTGGATCCAACTCTTGTCTGCCGGACCTGAAAGGATCTTGTGAACGAGGTGCCCGGCAAGACCGGTGAAACATACGGCTAAAGCCGCCGCTCACCGATCGCAGGTCCCGCAAAGAGGAGGTTGCGGTATATGAAAGCTAAAGATTTTGATGCAAAATTTGAAATCGGAGAGGACATTCCCAAATATCTGAACCTCTCCAAAGCTTGATAAGAAAGCCAGTCGCCTTGGTGTGTCAAGACAGCCCCTGATCAAAGTTCTGGTTTCTGAGCATATCCAAAAGCCCATGCATAAACCGATTCGAACCACCGCATTCACTTTGTCGCGGTTAACCTTCTCCAATCCCGTTCCCACGGCTTCTTTTTTGGCGGCCATGCGGACGAAGCTGCTTCATCTGAGTACGGCGCTCGGCAAGCCCGCGCACCACCGGAACCGGCTCGCCGGTCTCGTAGTCGAGACCGGTGTAATAGACAGCGGCGGCGGGCGTCATTGGCAACGGAATAAAATCCTGTACCTGCTGCAGGTTCCACTCCTCTTTTCGGACAAACTTTTCAACCGCCTTCATCTCCGTTTCGGTTGAGCCGGGAAAGTTAGAAATAAAGTACGGCACCAAATACTGCTTTTTGCCCGACGCGCGGTTCTCTTTTTCAAACTCTTTCTGAAATTCATAAAACGTCTCCGGCCCCGGCTTGCGCATTTTTTTGAGCGCATTCGGGTGCATGTGTTCCGGAGCCACTTTCAGATGGCCGGAAACATGATGCTTCGCCAGCTCGCGGATATATTTCGGATTACGCAGCGCCACATCCATCCGGATACCCGACTGAATAAACACATGTTTAACCTTTTCCAGCTCGCGCACGCGCTTCATCAGATGAATTGCTGATTCAGCGTCCAGCTCCAGATTCGGACAGTTTTTCGGGTAGAGACAGCTCGCGCGGCGACAGGTTTTGCATGCCTCGCACACGCCGTTGACGCAACCGTACAGATTCGCCGTCGGCCCGCCGAGGTCAGTGACTGTGCCGTGAAATGACGGCATCGCCGTCATCGTTTTCACCTCGCGCACAACGGACTCTTCCGACCGGCTCGTCAGAAAGCGTCCCTGATGCAGCCCGAGCCCGCAGAAGGCGCATCCGCCGCCGCAACCGCGCACGACCGTTACCGAATCCTGAATCATCGTAAAGGCCGGAACCGGCTCCTTATAAGAAGTATGCGGGAGTCGCATATACGGCAGTTCGTAAATGCGGTCCATCTCCGCCGTCGTCAGCGGCGTTGCTGGACGTTCAATCAAAACAGCCCGAGCACCATGCATCTGCACCAGCAGTTTGCCGCTGAACGGATTCTGCTCGCGCTCCGTCTGACGTGTCAGTTCCAGCACTTTTTTTTTATCGGCCTGGCATTCTTCAAACGAAGGAAGTTTCCAAACCTTGGAAAAATCGAGCGCCGTTGATTCTTTGCCGCCCAGCAGACGGGCCGTACCGGAGATTGCATCCAGCGATTTTCCTTCTGCAACGCGGCCAGCGATCTCGCGAATCGCCCGCTCGCCCATGCCGTAAACCAGAATGTCGGCCTTGGAATCCTGCAGAATCGAAGGCCGCAGCTTGTCCTGCCAGTAATCGTAGTGCGCCGTGCGTCTCAGACTCGCTTCGAGCCCGCCGATTACTGTCGGAATGCCGGGAAACGCTTTTTTCGCCAACTGCGTATAAACCACCGAAGCCAGATTCGGACGCTTGCCGGTCGCGCCGCCCGGCGTGTAGGCATCTTCCCTACGCTTGCGGCGCGCGGCGGTGTAGTGAGAAAGCATCGAATCGAGATTGCCCGCCGTGATTCCGCAAAACAGGCGCGGGCGGCCCATCACCGTCAGCGACTCAGGATTCGTCCAGTCCGGCTGAGCGATAATGCCGACTCGCCAGCCGTCGGCCTCCAGCACGCGGCCGATCACCGCCGCGCCGAACGCCGGATGGTCGATGTAGGCGTCGCCGGTAATAATCAGCACATCGAGCTCATCCCACCCGCGCTGATCCATTTCCGCGCGGCTCATCGGTAAAAACTGCTGTTTAGCCTGTGTCATGGCTGTTTTTCCAATGTCTGGAAAAATATAGCAAGCCGCAACGCAGTTGCTTCCAATGGTTGGAAAATTTATTCGACCTGACCGAAGTGGCAACCTACTATGCCTGCATTATTTAAATAGCTTTTTTATCCCATGCAAAAACTCGACACGAATCTTTTTCTCGGCCTTTACCGTCACATGCTTGCGTCGCGCAAAGCCGACGCCGTTCAGGCGGATGCCGCCCAGCGCGGAGAAGCCTTTTTTTATATCCCGTCGTCCGGTCACGAAGCGATGGCGGCACTGGCTCCGCATCTGACAGAGAAGGACTGGCTTCACTGCCATTACCGTGACCGCGCACTGATGCTCGCCCGGGGCGTTACACAGGAAACCCTTCTGCGCGGTCTGCTGGGTAAAACCGGTTCGCCATCCGAAGGCCGCCGGATGCCCGGCTTCGCCTGCTCCCGGGATTTGAATCTGCTCAGCGCGCCGACCGGTGTCGCCAGCAATGCGCTTCAGGCAATAGGTGTTGCCCAGGCTGTTAAAAATGAAAAGTCGAAGCCGGTTGTTTATTGCGGTATCGGCGATGGCGGTTCACAGGAAGGTGAATTTATCGAAGCGGTCGCCGAAGCGGTTCGTTCGCAACTTCCAGTGCTCTTCGTCGTGCAGAACAACCGTTATGCCCTTTCCACTCTGTCCAAAGGCCGTACATTCTTTTCTCTGCCGGACGGCGATGCCAACGAATTCTACGGCCTGCCGATTCTGCGGGTTGACGGTACCAACGCCGTCGAAACGCATCGGGTTTTCGGCGAAGCGGTTTCCAAGATTCGGAAAACCCGCAGTCCGCAGATTGTTGTCATGGATGTGGAGCGACTAACCAGCCATACGAATGCCGACGACCATACGCTCTACCGCTCCGCCGCCGACATCCGCGAGATGCACGAAAAGGCCGATCCGATTCTGATTCTGGCCGAAAAACTGATCGCCGCCGGAATTCCTGAAACCAAGCTCAAAGAAATCGAGCATGAGATCAATCAAGAACTCGACGCAGCTTTTACCGCCGCGCGCAAAGCCCCGAATGCCAAGACTGAATTTTCGGCCAAGAAACCGCTGCCGGAAAAACTGACCGCCGCCGGAAACGAGCGGCGCAACGACGGCGATGCGCTGACGATGCTCGAAGCGATGCGCGATGTGTTCCGCGCCCGCCTCGGCAGTGATGCAACCGTTTATATGTACGGCGAAGATATCGAAGACCCGAAAGGCGATGTGTTCGGCCTGACGCGCGGACTCAGCACCGCTTTCCCCGGACGGGTTTTCAACGCACCGCTGAGCGAAGCAACCATAGTCGGCGCGGCCATCGGCCAGGCGCTCACCGGGAAAAAACCGGTTGCCTGCATTCAGTTTGCCGATTTTATGCTGCCCGCCTTCAACCAGATTGCCGCCGAGCTTGGCGCAATGTGGTGGCGCACCAACGGACAGTGGGAGTGCCCCGTCATTCTGATGGCAATTTGCGGCGCCTACCGTCCCGGCCTCGGGCCGTATCACGCACAGACATTCGACGCGACCTTCGCGCATATTCCCGGCCTCGACGTCTTTATGCCCTCCACCGCGCCGGATGCCGCCGGTCTGCTGAACGCCGCGTTCGAGTCCGGCAGGCCGACCGTTTTCCTCTTTCCGAAAAATCTGATCAACGACCGTACCGTGCTGTGCACTGCCGATGCGGCCACACAGTTTGTACCGATCGGCAAAGCACGCGTTACCCGTCCCGGCAAAGATCTGACGATTGTCAGCTGGGGCAGCACGATGCCGCTCTGCGATAAAACCGCCGAAACGCTTCAGGCCACCGGTGCGTCCGTTGAGATCATTGACTTGCGCTCGCTCGTTCCGTGGGACGAAGAAGCCGTCATCGCTTCCGCGCAGAAAACCGGCCGTCTGCTCGTCGTTCATGAAGACAACCACACCTGCGGACTCGGCGGCGAAATTCTGGCGACTGTCGCCGAAAAAGCGAACGTGCCGGTGCAGATGGCGCGCGTAACACGGCACGACACCTACATTCCTTACCTCTTCGAAACGCAAATCGAAGTATTGCCTTCCTTCCGCACCGTGCTCGGCAAAGCCGCCGAACTGCTCGATTTCTCCCTGACGTGGCAAAAGCCGGTCGAAGAAACCGAAGGCTTTGTCACCGTCAATGCGATCGGTTCCAGTCCATCCGACAAGACCATTAAAATTACCGAGCTGCTGGTGAAAGCCGGACAGGCCGTTCAGGCGGGTGAACTGCTCGCTTCGGTTGAAGCCGACAAGGCGACCATGGAAATCTCCACGCCGGTCGGCGGAACCGTTGAAAAACTTTTCCTCGCCGAAGGCGACTCGGTGGATGTCGGTACGCCGCTGGCACGTATCGCCACTGAAGAAACCGGTCTGGTTAAAAAGCCAATTACGAAAGAAGATCCCGGCACACCGATTCTTGAAAAACGTATAAACGTCCTTCCAACCATTGGAAAAACTATAACAACCGAACAGAAACCGGCACTGATTTCCTCCATCGCCACCGTGCTTGCCTCACGTCACATCACCAACGACGAGCTGCTGAAAGGACATGGCGAATGGGATTCCGAAGCCATCCGTTCGCGGACCGGTTGCGAAAACCGTTACTGGATTTCTGGCGATGAAAACGTCGAAACGCTCGCGGTCAAAGCCGTGCAGAACCTGCTCGAAATGGAAAAGCTGACGCTTGCCGATATCGATGCCATCGTCTGCTCAACCGGCACGCCGTTAACGATGACACCGTCGCTCGCCTGCCGTGTTCTCAAAGAGCTCAGCCCCGATAAGGGTGAAGTCCAAATGCAGGCACACGATGTCAGCGCTGCCTGCGCAGGCTATATGTATGCCTTACAGAATACGGTCGATATTCTTCGCGACGACCCGTCTAAAAAAGTCATCGTCATCACAGCCGAAACTCTTTCGCCGATGATTAACCACGAGGATCAGAAGACGCTCGCGCTCTTCGGCGACGCCGCAACGGCTTCGTTGATTTCCTGCGAACCGCGCGGCGGAAACGTCAATGTATTGATCAACCGCCCCGTTCTCTCCGCCGTTGGTGTTGACCAGAAGGTTCTTTATGTCCCGCATATGGGAACCGGCGAAAAGATCGAAATGGAAGGGCTCACCGTCTTTAAGATCGCTGTGCGCAAGATGATCAACATTCTGGCCGAGGCCTGCAAAAACCGGAATATTTCCGTCGAACAGCTCGACAAAATCGTGCCGCATCAGGCCAATGAGCGGATCATTGAAGCCATTCGCAAAACAATCCACTGTCCGCCGGATAAAATGTTCAACCACATCCGCAAATACGCCAATACCTCGTCGAACACCATACCGTTCGCGCTGGTCGAGCTGATGCCGGAAATGAAAAAAGACGCTCTCGTCGGACTCACCGCTTTCGGTGGCGGCTTCACCTTCGGCGCGGCAGTCATCGAAAAACGGTAA
>Ga0172380_10007688_pt1 | contig 12038 bp, 6 predicted proteins | sample Leawe162metaG_FD_119747 | JGI IMG/M metagenome (GOLD analysis project Ga0172380, IMG submission 119747) | Leachate microbial communities from a municipal landfill in Southern Ontario, Canada - Leachate well 162 metaG | ecosystem: Engineered > Solid waste > Landfill > Unclassified | place...
GGCGTGGCAACTGCCACCGGTGCCTGCCGGTTGCCAGGCCGGTACCAGCTGTTTTTTTCCGTTACCGATCAAGTCGGCACGCCCCATCGCCCGCAGCGCGTCACGCAGCAGCGGCCAGTTCTCGGGATCGTGATAACGCAGGAAAGCCTTGTGCAGCTTGCGCATGCGGCCATTCCTTGCCGTTTCCACCGACTCGCCGTTGCGCTCGACGCGCTTCAGTGGGCTCTTGCGCGCGTGGTACATGGTCGTTGCCAGTGCCATCGGTGTCGGCAGGAAGGTCTGTACCTGGTCGAGACGGAAATTGTTCTTCTTCAGCCACAGCGCCAGATTGAGCATGTCCTCGTCGGTCGTGCCCGGGTGCGCAGCGATGAAATACGGAATCAGGTACTGTTCCTTGCCGGCTTCCTTCGACGCCTTCTCGAACATTGCCTTGAACTTGTCATAAACGCCGATACCCGGCTTCATCATGTGGTTGAGCACATTATCTTCGGTGTGCTCCGGTGCGATCTTCAGATAGCCGCCAACGTGATGCGAAACCAGTTCCTTGATGTATTCGGGGGAACGTACGGCGAGGTCGTAGCGCACCCCGGAACTGACCAGCACACGCTTGACGCCGGGGATCGCCCGCGCCTTGCGGTAGAGCGAAACCAGTGACGAATGATCGGTGTTCATCTGCGGGCAGATGTCCGGGAAAACACAGGATAGCCGGCGGCAGGAAGCCTCGATTTTCGGGTCCTTGCAGGCCATTCGGTACATATTGGCGGTTGGCCCGCCGAGGTCGGAGATGGTGCCAGTGAACCCCGGCGTCTTGTCGCGGATTTCCTCGATCTCGTGAATGATCGACTCTTCCGAGCGACTCTGGATAATGCGCCCCTCGTGCTCGGTGATCGAGCAGAAGGTGCAGCCGCCGAAACAGCCACGCATGATGTTGATCGAGAAGCGGATCATCTCGAAGGCGGGAATCCTGGCTTCGCCGTAGCTCGGGTGCGGCTTGCGCTGGTAGGGGGCGCCATAGACGCCATCCATTTCCGGCGTCGTCAGCGGATAGGGCGGCGGGTTCAGCCAGATGTCACGCTCGGAATTGCCGACTCCGTGCGCCTGCACCAGTGCCCGTGCATTGCCCGGGTTCGATTCAAGGTGGAAGGTGCGCGAGGCATGGGCGTAGAGCACCGGGTCATCCTTGACCTGCTCGTACGAGGGAATGCGAATGACCGTCTTGGCCCGGTCGGCGCGGCGCGCAGCCAGACGTTCATCGCGGCTGACGACGCGAATGGGGATGGCAGCCCCTCCCGCCCCGCTCACCGCACCGTCTGCACTACCCGTAGCACAGGCGGCGCCGGGCTTCTTCTCCGGCTCCATCGCATAGGGGTCCTGGTGCTTGACCAGCGGCCCCGGCGTATCAAGTTCGGTCGAATCAGTCACCGTCCAGTCGTCGCCCGGCAACCAGCCCGGCGGCACCATGAAGGCAGTACCGCGCAGATCTCGGATTTCCTTGATTTTTTCCCCGGCGGCAAGCCGGTGCGCCAGCGCAACAATTGCCCTTTCGGCATTGCCGAAGATCAGCATGTCGGCCTTTGAGTCCGGCAGTACCGAGCGGCGCACCTTGTCCGACCAGTAGTCGTAATGGGCAATACGGCGCAGGCTGGCCTCGATCGAACCGACCACCACGTTAGCGTCGGCGTAGGCTTCGCGGCAGCGCTGCGAATAGACCACCACCGAACGGTCCGGACGCTTGCCGGGTTCGGCGTTCGGCGTATAAGCGTCATCGGAGCGGATCTTGCGATCCGAGGTGTAGCGATTGACCATCGAATCCATGTTGCCGGCAGTCACCCCGAAGAACAGGTTGGGCTTGCCAAGCCTCCTGAAATCGGCTGGTGAATGCCAGTCCGGCTGACTGATGATGCCGACACGGAAACCTTGTGCTTCGAGCAGACGCCCGACCAGCGCCATGCCGAAGCTGGGGTGGTCGATGTAGGCATCGCCGGTAACCAGGATGATGTCGCACGAATCCCAGCCCAGTTCGTCCATTTCGGCGCGGGACATGGGCAGGAAAGGTGCCGTACCGAAGCGCTTGGCCCAGTACTTGCGGTAGGAGAAAAGCGGCACAGGTGCCTGGGGTTCTTTGAGCACGGCAGACATCAAGAGGGCTTCTGGAAGGAGGGAAATAGCGGAAGGCAGGATTGTATCCGACAGGGCAAGGTGGAAATGATTCCCCTGGCCCCCTCAAAAACTCCGGCAAACGCACCAGCGCTTGTGAATCCAGCCTTGCGAACAAGGAACAAGGGGCTGGCGCAGGCCTGCCCCGTGGCGATCAATTATCGCTACCGACCCGCTCCAGCCGATAACCGTGGCCATAAACCGTGGTCAACTGCCAGCCATGCGATGGCTCCAGACCGAGCTTGCGGCGAATACGGCTGACGTGGGTATCAACCGTCCGTGTATCGACCTCGCCCCCCAGCTCCCAGACCTTGTCGAGCAAAGTCTGGCGGTTGAACAGCGTACCGATATTGCGCAACAGCAGGAGGGCCAGATCGAACTCCTTGGCCGTCAGCGCCACGAGCTGACCATCGACGACAGCGCTCCGCGCTGCCGGGTCGAGCGTAATTTTCTCGACGGTCAATTGCCCGGCAGGAATGCGTCCCTCGTCGGCCATCGACCGTCTGCGCATCAGCGCCTCGATGCGTGCAGCCAGCTCAACGTAGCGTATCGGCTTGCAGACATAGTCGTCGGCGCCGAGCCGGAGCATTGCCGCCACATCGCTCTCGGCAACACGGGCCGTGACGAAAATAACCGGTAGTGCCCAACCGAAGGTTTCCCTGACCCAGGTCAGCAGCTCGTCACCAGAGCCGTCAGGCAGGATCCAGTCCATCAGCAACAGATCGCAACGCGCGGTAGCGAGACCTTCGCGGAAAGTCTGCGCAGTGGGGAATACCACACCCTCATGGCCCAGTTCTTCGACCATGGCCTTGAGCAGAAGCGCCTGACTACGGGAGTCTTCAAGAATTGCAATTCGCATGGTGGTCATTATGACATGGCAAGATTTGGCAGAACCCGATCCGGGTCAGATCGTGAATGAGGTCCGCGTAAACAGCGAAACGACCATCAGTCGGTACACGCCTTGACCACCTGGTTCCTGCCCCTGCGCTTGGCTTCAAGCAGCGCATTGTCCGCCGCCTCGGTCAGTTCCTGCGCCGACGGGAAATGCTGGAAACAGGCCATGCCGGCGCTGAAAGTGGAATACAGCGTACCGCCGTTATGGGCGTGTGGCAGTTCGGCAAAATCGCGCCGAATACGCTCGATGACCGCGTAGGCACGCTCGGGAGGCGCATCCGGCAGGGCCAGTATGAATTCCTCGCCGCCGTAGCGACCAATCAGATCGGTGGCACGCAGGCGCCCCTTGAGCAGCCAGGCCAGGTTACGAATGACCTGATCGCCGACGGGATGGCCAAAGGTATCGTTAACCGCCTTGAAATGGTCGATATCGAGCATCGCCACACACAGGTTGCCGTGTGCTGGTAGCTGATCGGCCATCGCCTTCAGTCGCGATTTCGAAGCAGTATGGTTAAGCAGGCCGGTGAGTCCGTCGGTTCGGGTCGAGCGCAGGGTTTCACGATAGCGCTCGATCTTGGTCCGCACCACAGCCGCCAGCACCACCGGGTTGATCGGCTTGGTCAAAAACTGGTCGCCGCCGAGCCGCAAGGCCTCAACCTGCATGCCAATATCGGATTCACTGGACAAATAGACGATCGGCAGCGACTGGTAACCCGCCACCTGCCGCAGCACCCGCGTGGCTTCAACACCATTGAAGCGCGGCATGTACATGTCCATCAAAATCAGGTCGGGCCGGTAGTCGGCCAGCACGTCAAGCAGGATGCCGGGGTCCGGAACGACCTGACTGTCGATGTTGTGCTCGGTCAGGGTACGCCGGATCATGGCGGCAGCCACCCGGGAATCCTCGACGACCAGCACGCGGTATTTTTCCAGTTCGCGCGTCTGTACCAGATCGAGAATTCGCGTCAGCACCGAAGAAGCAGCTTCCTCACGCGTCACGGCAACGTCGATGCCGGCACGAATCAGGCTGACGACGGGTTCCATGGCACGATCGGCACCGAGATAAAAGATCTGGGCAGTCGACACAGCGGCACGTATTGCGGCGATGCGTACGAGCTGTGCTTCTCTTGCGGGCGCGTTTTCGGAAGAAAAAAGCACCGCCAGCGGTTGTTCGCCTTCCGGCAGCGGATCCAGCCAGCCCAGCATCTGCGGGCGAAACCCAAAATGGCGAAGCTGCTCGGCAAGGCCTTCGGCCATCTTGCTCCGGCCGGCAGTTGCGACCAGCCAGACGGCGCGGGGGCGCACCCATTCCGGATCGGGAACCGAAGACGGCCCCTCCTCCACACGCCGCTCGCCCACCGGTTGGCGAGCCGAGACGATCGCACTGTCCAGCGTTTTTACCTGGCGTTCAAGTGCAGCAATGTCGGCCTCAGCCAACGGATGCGCACTCGGGTCGCCGAAGCGTGCCAGCGCAGCGTTTTCCAGGCCCTCGGCAATACGCAGCAGGCCAGGAAGGCGCAGACGGCCAAGCTGCTCGGAAAGGCTGTTGAGCGCGACCGAGAACTCTACGAACTGCTCGAACCCGCCCTCCCGGACGTAATCGCGCCAGCGCTCGTTGAGCGCAGAAAGGCGCTCATCGAGGCGATGTACGGTTGATTCAGCCATGTTTATGCCAAAAGTACTAAGGGGTACATTATGCAACAGTCAAAGTGCAATCGGAAACTTTGGCACCAAAACAGGGCGTTCCGCAGGAAACGCCAGAGCGCACATCGACTCCACTCCGGTTTTTCCCCACCGCGTCAGGTGCCGGCGCGCAGCACCTGTAGCGGTGAGGAGCCCAGCAGGCGGCGTGCCGCCAGCCAGCCAGCCAGCGTCACCATCGCCGCGCCGCCCAGGATCGCTGCCGGGAAAGGCCAGAGGCTGATGGCCACTTCGAACTGAAAGGCCTTGCTCGCCAATAGCTGCCCGATCGCTACCGCCCCGAGCGCGGCTATTCCCCCCGCCAGCCCACCGACCAATGCGAACTCGGCGAGCAGCGCACGCCGTAGTTGCTCGCGTCGCGCACCCAGTGAGCGCATGACCGCCAGTTCGTAACGACGCTCCTCGAATGCCGAACCGAGCGCGGCATAGAGCACCATCACCCCCGCCGCCAGTGTGAACAGGAAGATGAATTGCACCGCCTGCGCGACCTGGTCGATGACCGACTGCAACTGGCGAACGATGGCTGCAACGTCGATCACCGTCAGGTTGGGGAACTCGTGCACCAGGCTGTTGATCAGCGCCCCCTTGTCTGCGGGCAGATAAAAACTGGTGATGAAGCTGGTCGGATACGGTTGCAGCACCGCCGGCGGCGTCAACACGAAAAAATTGACGCGCATCGAATCCCAGTCCAGCTTGCGCAGGCCAACGACCTCCACCGCTACCGGCTCGCCGGCGATCATGAATTCCATGGAATCGCCGACCTTGATACCAAGTGTCTTGGCCAGGCCGTCCTCGACGGAAGCGACGCCCCGCTGCAACTCGTCCGGTTTGAACCAGCGTCCCTTGACCACAGAATTCCCGTAGGGCAGATCAGCCCGCATCGAGAGGTTGAATTCACGCTCGATCAGGCGTTTGGCCCGATCATCCTCATAGTCGGCAATGCCCACCTCGCGCCCGTTCAGGCGCGCCAGCCGCCCACGCACCATCGGCACAATCTCGGCATTGATCGCGGCCGAGGCAAGATGGCGCCGCACTGCCGACACCTGCTCGGGCTGAATATTCACGACAAAGCGGTTCGGCGCATCCGGCGGCATCGCCCGCCGCCAGGCGTCCATCAGGTCGCCACGCGTCGCCGTCAGCAACAGCAGGGCCATCAGCCCGAGCGCCAGCGCAACGATCTGCACCACGCTGCCCAGTGCGTGGCGTTCCAGATTTGCCAGCCCGTAGCGCCAGCCAAAGCCACCGGCAGCCTGGGCACCGCTGCGCAACCCGGCCGCGAGACGGATCGCGGTACGCGCGACGACGGCAAAAAGCAGCAAGGCAACGACAAAACCGCCAACCACCCAGGCGCCAAGCACGGCATCGTCGGCAACCCAGAACATCGCGCCGGTCAGCGCAGCCAGCCCGAGTCCGTAGCCACCGAGCAAGGCGCCACCAGGCGGTCCGAATTCGCGGCGCAAGACGCGCATCGTCGGCACCCGGCGCAGTTGCAGCAAGGGCGGCACGGCAAAACCGAAAAGCAGCAGCAGGCCGACAGCACCCGCCTGCCCCGCTGGCAGCCAGGAGGGTGGCGGCAGCACCGTGGCCAGCAATTCCGCCAGCCAGGCATACAACGCAAAGTGGGCGGCAAAGCCGATGGCACAGCCAAGCGTGGAGGCGATCAGGCCAAGCAAGGCAAACTGGCCCAAATAGACACGCAGCAGGAAGGGTTGTGTCGCGCCCAGGCAACGCATGATGGCGCAGGGATCAAGGTGGCGCTGGCTGTAGCGCCGCGCCGCCAGCGCCACGGCCACGGCCGCCAGAACCACCGTCAGCAGGGCCGAAAGCCCGAGGAAGCGCTGCGCCCGCTCCAGTGCCGTGCGAATCTCCGGTCGCGCATTGCGCGCGTCTTCGATCCGCTCACCGCGGCCAAGCCGGGGTTCAAGCCAGCGCTGAAATTCACCGACCGATGGCCCCTCGCCGGCCAGCAGCAGGCGGTAGGCAACACGGCTGCCAACCTGAACCAGTCCCGTTGCCTCCAGATCAGCAAGATTCATCAACAGACGGGGTGCAACACCAAAGAAATTCACCCCCCGGTCGGGTTCCAGCGTCAGCACCCCAGCCATCCTCAGGCTGGCCCGGCCGACGGCGACCGCATCGCCGGCGCTGAGGGTGAGCGCCGTTGCCAGGCGTTCGTCGCCCCACATCTCGCCGGAGGCAGGAATCCCGCTTGCCACCGCATCCGCTGTGTTCGGTGCCGGCGCCAGGCGCAGGCTGCCGCGCAGCGGATAACCGCTGCTGACGGCCTTGATATCGACCAGTTGGGTACGGCCTTCAAACTGCACCATGCTCGGGAAAGAGCGTGTTTCTGCCACCCGCAAGCCACGGCGGCGTGCTTCGTCAGCCACGGCGGCTGGCCACGCGTGGTCGGAAGTCAGCAGCAGATCGGCGCCGAGCAGTTGATGCGCCTCACGCTCCAGCGCCTGATGCACACGATCGGCGAAAAATCCGACCGCCGACAAAGCCGCAACGGCAATGACCATGGCAGCTGCCAGCAGCCGCAACTCCCCCGCACGGGCGTCCCGCCGGAGCAAACGAAATGCAATCGTTAATTCTTTCAATTCAATCCATTGAGCGTAATTTCTCAACCGCTTCCTCAACACGGGAAACGGCGATCACCTGCATGCCCGGAACGGCCTGACGCGGCGCATTGGCTGCCGGAATCAGTGCGCGGGTAAAACCGAGCTTGGCAGCTTCCTTCAGGCGCTCCTGGCCACGCGGCGCCGGCCGGATTTCACCGGCCAAACCAACCTCACCAAAAACAATAAGTTTCTCTGGCAATGCCTTGTTTTTCAATGAAGATATGATTGCCATCAATACTGCCAAATCAGCTGCTGGCTCGGCAATCTTGACGCCCCCAACGGCGTTGACGAAGACATCCTGATCGAAGCAAACGATGCCGGCATGGCGGTGCAGAACCGCCAACAGCATGGCCAGGCGCTGTGCTTCCAGACCGACCGTCAGCCGGCGCGGATTGCCGTGCGACTGATCGACCAATGCCTGGATTTCCACCAGCAGCGGCCGCGTTCCCTCCTGCGTCACCATCACGCAGGAACCCGCCACCGCCTGTCCGTGCTGCGACAGAAAGAGTGCCGACGGATTGCTGACGCCCTTGAGGCCGCGATCGGTCATGGCGAATACGCCGATCTCGTTCACCGCGCCGTAACGGTTCTTGAAGGCACGCACCAGGCGGAAGCTGGAATGGGTGTCTCCCTCGAAATAGAGCACCGTATCGACGATATGCTCCAGCACGCGCGGTCCCGCCAAGGCGCCCTCCTTGGTGACGTGACCGACCAGCACGACAGTGATGCCCAGCGTCTTGGCCAGCCGTGTCAGCTGTGCGGCACACTCGCGCACCTGCGCCACCGACCCCGGTGCCGAACTCAGTTGATCCGACCAGAGTGTCTGGATCGAGTCGATCACTGCCACCAGCGGTCTTTCCGCCTGCAGGGTCGACAGAATCTTTTCCAGGTTGATCTCGGCCAGCAGTTGCAGCTTGCGCGTATCGAGCGTGAGGCGGCGCGCACGCAAGGCCACCTGCTCGCCCGACTCCTCGCCACTCACGTAGAGCACCGAATGTTCATCAGAAAGCCCGGCCAGCGCCTGCAGCAGCAAGGTGCTCTTGCCGATCCCCGGGTCGCCGCCGATGAGGACGACGCCGCCAGCCACCAGACCGCCACCGAGTGCACGATCGAACTCGGGGATGCCGGTAGCGATGCGCTCGTGCTCCCGCGCCGGTATCTCGGAGAGCGTCTGCAGGCGCGCCGGCGGCGCCAGCGACTGGAAACGGGCCGCCGGCGACGCCTTTTCCTCGACGGTTTCAACCAGGGTGTTCCAGAGATTGCAGCCGGGGCACTGCCCCTGCCACTTTGGCGCGGTAGCACCGCATTCGGTGCAGCTATAGAGGGTTTTTTGCTTGCTCATCGTAGAGGGAGAATACAACAGATGGGGCGGCATTCTTGCCGCCCCGACAGCAACAGCCGGCTCAGGCAGCTTCCATCGGTACCCGCCGGGCCAGCGCGCAGAAAAGCTCGTAGCTGATGGTGCCGGCTGCCGTCGCCACCTCGTCGGCGGGCAGACCTTCTCCCCACAGGGTAACCGGTGTGCCGACACCAGCATCGCGGAAGTCGGTGAGATCGACTGCCAGCATGTCCATCGACACCCGTCCGATGGTTCGACTGCGGCGACCTCCGACCAGCACCGGCGTTCCCGTCGGTGCATGGCGCGGGTAACCGTCGGCATAGCCGCAGGCGACGACGCCAACCCGCGTTTCTCGTTCGGCGGCAAAGAGCCCGCCGTAGCCGACCCGCTCGCCGGCAGCGAGGGTCTGGACAGCAATGATCTCGCTGGCAAGCGTCATCACCGGCCGCAAACCCAGCGAATCGGCGCTTTGCTCGGCAAACGGGCTGCCGCCGTAGAGCATGATGCCGGGGCGAACCCAGTCACGCGCCGTTTTCGGGTAACGCAGAATGGCCGCCGAATTGGCCAGCGACACCGGCCCGCGCCATTCACCGGCCATGGCCGCAAAGCTTTGCAGTTGCCAATCGATACCGCGCGCACTGTCGGCCTCGGCAAAATGCGTCATCAGCGTAATTTCACCGACCGCCTGCGACTTCGCCAGTTCGTCGCGCAAGGCCCCCAGCGCCGACGGCGGGAAACCGAGCCGGTTCATGCCGGTATTAAGCTTCACATACACCGGCACCCGCATCGGCAGGCCAACCTGGCGCAGGATCTGCAACTGCTCGAGGCGATGCACAACCACCGAGAGACGATGTTCGGCGACCAGTTCCAGGTCTTCCGGCGAAAAAAAGCCTTCCAGCAACAGAATCGGCTGGCGAATGCCGGCTTCGCGCAGCGCTACCGCCTCTTCAAGATCAAGCAAGGCGAACCCATCGGCCGCGTCGGCCAGGGCATCGGCCGCGTTCATCAGGCCGTGGCCGTAGGCGTTGGCCTTGACCACGGCCCAGGCGCGGGCGCCCGGCGCCTTGGCTTTGGCCAGCAGGTAATTGTGCAACAGTGCTGCCCGGTCGATACGGGCCAGGATCGGACGTGGCATCAGGCAGAAAGCTCCCGCAAACGCCGCTTGGCGAACTCCATGAAGGTACTGACCACCCGCGAGCGGAACTTCTCTTTCGGGCTGAGCACCGAGAGGCGCCGCAGCAGCCGGGGTTCGAGCGGAATGGCGATGAGGCTGCCCAACTGCAGCTCCTTGCCGACACTGGCGCGCGAAACGATGGCGAAGCCCAGCCCGGTGCCGACTACCCCCTTCAAGGCTTCGGGGCTGCCCAGTTCCATCAGTGTCTTCAGGCGATCAGGAGAAACCCCGGCCTCGCGGAAATAGTTGTCAGTGACCTCGCGCGTGCCCGATCCGGGCTCGCGCGAAACGAATTCATAGTCGAGCAGCACCTTCGGCGTTACCGAGCGCAGGCAATTGAGCGGGTAGTCGGGCGTACAGATCACCTGCAACTCGTCGTCGCAGCAGACTTCAGAGATGAGGTTGGGGTTCTTCGTCTGCAGTTCGACGAGGCCGACATCCAGCGTATGTTCGGCGATGCGGTTCTCTATCGTCTCGGAATTGGCCACCGTCAGCCGGGCCCGCACCTGCGGGTACAGCGAATTGAACTCACCGAGAATGCGCGGCAGCATGAACTCGGCAATCGTCGTGCTGGCGCCCACCAGCAGGGGGCCACGCATCTGGCCGGTCATCTCCCCCAGCCGGGTTTCCATTTCGCTGGAAAGGCTGAGGATTCTTTCAGCGTATTCAAAGGCGAGTTCCCCTGCCGGCGTCAGCGAAATACGCCCGTGCCCACGCTCGAACAGCCGCGTATTGAATTGCTCTTCCAGCTGCTTGATCTGGAAGGTCACCGCCGGCTGCGTCATGAACAAGGCCTCGGCGGCCTTGGTAAAACTCAAGTGACGGGCAACGGCATGAAACACCTGCAAACGACGGTCAGCCATAAGCTGGCGCACTCCGATTATTCATTGGCTCTATTCAAGCACAGATAAAACCATTCACAAAATTGAGCCGTCACGATCGGTGCTGACAGACAAGAAAAATTTAGTCGCGCCCCGAGCGCCCCCCCAAGCTTTGCCCGTCGTTCGGCTGTTTTCCGACAGCAAAACGGCTGCCGATTCGTCATCACAAACGCGGCTTCCGGGGATTTTGTCATCGCGTTCTAGGCCTTTCGTGGTATAAAACCGCCACTTCAAGCATTGGCCACGACCGACGCGATGCCTTTCGGCTTCTACATCATCATGGCGGCGCAATTCTTTTCTGCGCTTGCCGACAACGCCCTCCTGATTGCCGCCATCTTCGCCCTGCGTGAAATGCAGGCGCCGACGGAATATGAGCCGTTGCTGAAGACTTTTTTCACCCTTTCCTACGTTCTCCTCGCTGCTTTTGTTGGCGCCTTCGCCGACTCGATGCCGAAATGGCGAGTGATGTTCATCAGCAACAGCATCAAGATCATCGGCTGTTCAATGATGTTCTTTTCGGTGCACCCGCTGGTTGCCTATGCCGTCGTCGGCCTTGGTGCCGCCGCCTATTCGCCCGCCAAGTACGGCATCCTCACCGAATACCTGCCACATCGCCTGCTGGTCGTCGCCAACGGCTGGATCGAGGGCCTGACCGTCGGTGCCATCATTCTCGGCGTGGTGGTTGGTGGCATGCTGATCAAGCCGGACATCTCGATGGCAATGCTGGCCTTTGACTTTCCGCTGATTGAAACCGGTATCGATACGGTTGGCGAGATGGTCATCGGCATCGTCGGCGTACTCTATGTCATTGCTGCCATCTTCAACCTCTACGTGCCGGATACCGGGGTTGATCACAAGCCGCTGAAGAAGAACCCGTTCTACCTGGTCCACGAATTCAACCACTGCCTCTCGCTGCTCTGGCGCGACAAGCTCGGCCAGATCTCGCTGGCGGTAACCACCCTCTTCTGGGGGGCCGGCGCGACACTGCAGTTCATTGTGATCAAGTGGTCGGAAGTGGCGCTCAACCTCGACCTGTCCAAATCCTCGATGCTGCAGGGGGTCGTTGCCATCGGCGTCGCCGCCGGTGCGGTCATTGCCGCCAAGCTGATCACGCTGCGCAAGTCGGTCCGCGTCATCCCGCTGGGCATTGCCATGGGCATCATCGTGCTGGTGATGAATTTCGTCGGTGACATGTGGCTGGCCATCCCGCTGCTCATTCTCATCGGCGGCCTCTCCGGTTTCTTCGTGGTGCCGATGAATGCATTGCTGCA
>Ga0172380_10007689_pt1 | contig 12037 bp, 17 predicted proteins | sample Leawe162metaG_FD_119747 | JGI IMG/M metagenome (GOLD analysis project Ga0172380, IMG submission 119747) | Leachate microbial communities from a municipal landfill in Southern Ontario, Canada - Leachate well 162 metaG | ecosystem: Engineered > Solid waste > Landfill > Unclassified | place...
AGGGGGGCTTGGTGATGCTGGACGGCCGCAAGGGACCGGGCTGGCAGATATGTCCCCTCTCCCCTTGGGAGAGGGCCAGGGTGAGGGGAGCTAGCTGGTCGGGTGTAGCAACCAAGCGGCATCACACTGCTGACCCCTCAGTTATTGAAATTCCACCTGATGGGCAGCTCAAGATCGAAGACAAGCGCATCTCCTTCGAGGCTAAAGGGCAGGCTGGTCTGGTGCTGCTCATATTCGTTGACGATCAGGCAACACTCGAAGAAGTTGGATTCGTAGCTGAGGTGGGCCAGGCCATGGGCGCCGTCTTGAGCGAGTTCGATGCGCAGCACCCGGGGCGGATGTTCCTGGCTGAGGTTGACCGCGGGATTGCCCTCATCCACCAGCCGCTCCAGCAGGGGGAAGAAGTCTTGTTTGTGGGCCGCTATGGTCTGGGTGATGGCTTGCTCGAGCTCGCTCTGGCTGGCGAAGGGGCCGCCGAGGGGGTAGCGGGTCTGGATCCTTTCCTGAGTCATGGCGTTTCCTCCTGAACTGAGATGTGGCAACAGTTTGGCCGCTGCAGCGACCTGTAACCCGGAATCTGCGACCAGCGTGTTTTATCGCAAATTGTCAATGGCGCATCACGCAATAGGGGAGTCCTGGTCCTGATAGATGAAGCAATCCGTAAAATCGAAATCATGCCGATGTTTATAAAATATCAGGCGGGGATCCGGCCATTTTTCACCAGCGCCCGGCGGATGTTCTTGCACATCTTGCCAAAACTGTAGAGCTCATCGAAGGTGGGCGGGATGCCGCGGTTGATCTGATATTGCCAGTAGCTGAGGTCCGTATCCACCAGCTCCATCAGTTTCTTGGGGCAGCCGATACAGGTATTGTCCGGCCCGCATTTGAAGGTGTCCGGTTGATAGAGCGGGAATTCTTGCTTCACGGCATCGATGATCTGCTGCATCGCTGTGATGCGGTCGGGTTTTCTGCTCACGCCTAGCCCCTGCTGCCTGTAGGAAGGATGCATTATATCCCTGAGAAAAACGGGGCCAATTAGGCTAACGAGGTAGTCCGGCCAGGATGTCCGCCGGGTTGATACCACAACGCCCGGCGGGCCGGGCGTTGTGGTGCGACTGAGCGGGCGGCGAAAACGCGCCCTAGAAGTCGTGGTAGAGCGGCCAGCCGAGCAGGGGGTGCTTGAGACCGGCGCGCATCTCGACGTTGTCGAGCTTCTCCGGCGAGGCGTTCTCTTGTTGCAGCAGCTGGTACTGGCGCACAAAGCCCAGGGTGTGCAGCAGGTTGGCGACAAACCCCTTGCTGAGTTCCTGACGCAGACCGGCGATCAGCTCGCTTGGCAGCTCCGCCAGCAGCAGTTCCAGCTGGGCGGCCAGATAGTCAGTATCGTACCAGGCTTCCTGCAGCACTATGTCTCGTGCCAGACGGCGTTTGAGATCCTGCTTCACCTTCAAGGGGGCCGCGCCGCTGCCATTGCCGCAGAGGATGCGATAGAGCAGGGCCTCGGCCAGCTTGTCTTCCATGGTGGGGTGGTCGTTCTCGCAGGCGAAGAAGTGCTGATCGATCAGGCTCATTAGGCGGGTCTTGTTGTGCTCCACCAGCGCTTTCTCGTACTCCTGCCAGCCTTGCCACTCCTCCACGTCCGGCGGGCTGGAGATCTTGTCCAAGAGCCGCGCATCCACGTCGCCATAGAGGCTGTTGCCACCGGGCTGCTTGGCGCTGACCGAGATCAGCATGGACCAGCCCTTCTGGAACGGCTTGATGGGCCCCTCCGGCGCCTGCAGCAGGGCGAGTGCCTTGGCCGTATCCCGTTGCGACAGCTCCAGCAGCCCCAGGCTGACCACGCCGATGACGTCGTGGGCGGCCTGCTCCAGCAGGTGCATCTTGTACTTGTTGTAGTACTTGTCGGCGAACTTCAGGCTCATCAGCACCGCCTTGCCCTTGATCTGGCCAAGCTGCTGATCGCTCAAGTGTTCGCTCTCGCGGCCAAAGCGCAGCACCTGGGTGAGAAAGGGGCCCTGATTGACATCGCGTATGGCTAGTTGCATGACGGGGCTCCTCAATCCAGGAAGCTGAACATGTCGTCGACTTCGGCGTACTCGTCGGAGGCGTCGTTCTTCTCTTTGGCCTGCATCACCAGCTCGCTGGCGAACTTGCTGATGATCCCCTCCCAGCTGGAGTGCTCATTGCGCAGCAGTGCCTTGATGGCTTTCTCCACCTCGGGGGTCAGCTCGCGGATCAGCATCAAGAGGCTGCGCGGGTCATCCAGCGGGTAGTCGTGGGCATTTTCGCTCTGCTGGCGGTCGCTGTAGGAGAGCGCCTCTTCCAGATCTTCCTCTTCGGCGTGCAGCGTGTCGTGGAAGCCCTCGTCATCCTCGAAGCGCTCACCGCGATAGAACTCGATGAAGGGGATGGCGAGGTAGAAGAGACCGGCCGGATCCTCGGCGATGCACTCCAGGATCTCCGCCTGCTTGGCGTCGCTGTCCTGGGTGCGGATCAGGTAGTTGAGGAAGTCGAAGGTGTGCTGCTGCAGCTCTTCGGCGTTGTTCTTGATCGCCTCTTCCCAGTAGAGGGGCTGCTGGCAGACGATGTCGCGGATCCGCTCCGGGGTCATCAGCTCGGAGATGATGGACGGGAACGACATGTCGTGCTGGCCGTTGATCTGGGTCAGGGTGACGATATCAATCTGTTCAATGACTTCGACCAACTGGTCGTCGGACATTGTCTTGGCGATCAGTTCGAACTTTTCGCTGGCCTGTTTCGGCTCGATCACGGCCAGCTCTTTGATCTCGATGGCGGTAATTTCTATCAGACTGTGCATGCTTTGCCTCAAGTTAGAAACGTACTTCGTCGTACATGTCTTGATCGCCGTCGTCGTCACCATCACCGTTGTAGTCGGCGTCAGCGTTTTCCCCGTCTTCATCGTCGTCGTCACGCAGCTCGTAGTCGTCATCGGCACGGCGGCCACCGCGTGGCAGCGGGTTGTCGAGCTGGAACAGCACGGCGCAGGCTTCGATCAGCTGATCTTCGCTCTGGGCCCGTACCGCTTTCACCAGCGGCAGGTCGGCATTGTTGAACGCCACCGACACCTTGAACTCGTCCCATGAGGGTTGTACGCCACTGCCGAGCCACTTGATCCACTCGGGCTTGGCCTTGGCCGGGAACTGCACCCGGCCATAGAGGGCCAGCGGCAGGTACTCGGGCATGAACTCCAGCATGCTCATGTCGGCCAGCAGCAGTGTCTTCATCTTGCCGGTGAACTGCTCAAGTGCCTTGGGCTGGTCCTGATCCCGGTAGGATTCGATATTCTCGCTGGCATCACTCATCAGCGCTTTGATCCGCGCCTGGTCCCATTTTTTCTGCATAGCGCCTCAGGGGTAGAATTGGTCCCACATCTCCTGCATGGCAGAAGCGGGATCGGTCACGATGACGTTGTTGAAATCCTTGATGAAAGCGGCCCGCTGTTTCGGGTCTGACAGCACTTCATAGGCCTGCTTTACCTGGTGCAGCTTGATGGCTGCCAGCTCTCGCTCTTCTTCGCTCGCCCCTAACAGCTTATCGGGGTGGTACTGGTTAGACAGCCGGCGATAGGCTTTTTTGATGTCATTTTCGTTGGCGTTGGACTTGACGCCCAGCACCCGAAAGTAGTTGTTCATGGCAGATCCTGCATCACTGGCATCTTGGAATTCACACTGCGGGCGCCTGATGGTGGAGCTTGAGAAACCAGGCACGGCAAAAACCCGTCATTTTAACGGAAACAGGCCAGCTCCGCCATGAATAGGAGGCGATATGGCAAGCAAGTTGCCAATAGCGAAAAAGCTCCAATCGCTGCCATTTTGGCAACAAGAGGGCGGGGCATGTGTGATGGCGGTTGAAAAAACGCCCGGCAGGCCGGGCGTTGTCGGTTATTGGAGGCGGGCCCAGGCCAGACGCAGTTTCAGCCCCAGACCCGAACTCCAGCCTGTGGTGGTACTCACCACCTTGCCATCCTTGACGATGAGGAAGCTGGGGGTAACGCTCACCTGCCAGCGAGCGGCGAGCTCCCCTCGCTCATCGTTATGGGTCGGGAAGGTCAGCCCCTTCTTGCCCATTCCCTTGCTCAACTGCTGGGCGTTGCCGGAGCGCAGTGCCACCGTCAGCACGTTTTCACCGTCCTGCCAGAGCTGCTCCACCGTTGGTGTGGTGAAGCGGCAGACGGCGCACCAGCTGGCCCAGTAGTAAACCAGCAGCGGCTTGTCCCGGCTCATGGCCTGCAGGTCGGCGGTGGTGCCATCTTGCAGGGTGAGTGTGGGCAGCGGGCCGTCTTCTGGCAGCGCCGGGCTGCGCCAGAGGTCCAGCGCCGTCGAGATGACCACGCCAAACAGCAGCAGCCAGAGCGCCTCCTTGCCCCAGCGCCGCCAGCGGGGCTGGGTGGTGATAGTCTCTGTCATGGTTTATCCCTGCTTGGCCAGTTCGGCTTTGACGATTTGCTCCAGCTCCTCATAGGGAACGGCACCGGAGACCAGCTGGTTGCCGATCAAGGTGGCCGGTGTGCCCTGCACGCCGAGCAAGGTGCCGATGCGCAGGCTGTTGCGCAGCTCCTCGGTGGCCTTGGCCGCAGGCTTGAGGGCCAGGTTGTCGGTGGCCGCCAGCGCCTTGTTGATGTCCGCCTCGGTCAGCATGCCCTGCTTGCTCATCAGCTTGTCGTGCAGGGTGAGGAAGCGGGCGGGATCCTGCTGCCACAGGGTCAGGCTGTACTGGGCCGCCTTGGCGGAGCTCTGTCCCTTGAACGGCAGCAGCTTGATCACCAGCCCGACATCATTTGGATAGGCCTTCAGCAACCTGGCCAGATGAGGGTCGAACTGCTTGCAGTAGGGGCAGTTGTAGTCGGTGAAGGATACCAGGGTCAGCTTGGGATTCTTGGCACCCAGGCGTGGGCTGGTGGGGCTGTTGAACAGCACATCCTGATTGCCCTTGATGAAGTTGCCAAGCTGGCTGGCCTGATCCGCCGCGTTCTGCTTCTCCCAGGATTCGGCCGCCTCGTCGAGGATCTTGGGGTTGGCCACCAGGGTTTCGCGGATCAGCTCCTTGATGCGGGCCTCCTGCTCCGGGGTGAAGGGAGCGGCGTGCAGGGCCGGGGCCAGCAGCGCGGCAGAGAGGGAGGCCAGCAGGGTCAGGGTACGCAGGGTCGGTTTCATTTAGTGTCTCCTTGAGAAGTGGCAATGCCTGCTTGCGCCAGGGTGGCAAGCAGGGTCGGACGGTCCAGCAGGGGCGAGAGGATCTCGCCACCCTGCAGGCCGGGCCCGTAGATCTGGTTGAAGGGAATGGCCACGCTGCCGCGCTGGCGCAAGAAGTCGGCGATGCTGGCAGAGGGACGGCTCCAGTCCCCGCGCAGGGCCACCACATCGGGGGCACTCAACGCTTTTTGTACATCATCTCGCAGCAGTACGTTGAATTTGTTGGCTTTACAGGTGATGCACCAGTCGGCGGTGACATCGACAAAGACCCGCTTGTTCTGCGCCAGCGCGTCCTGGATGGCTTGCTCCGAGAGCGGCTGCCAGTTGACGCCGTCCCGCTGGGGCTTGCCCTCCATGGTGAATGCGCCGCCCAGCAGCAGGGCCCCGCCCAGTAGACAGGTGAGAGCCAGCCCCAGGGTCACGCCCCGCATGCCATGGCGCCACACCACGGCCAACAGCAGGGCGGCCAGCATCAGCGCCATCAGGATCAGCATCCAGAATTGGCCGACATGGTTGCCGAGCAGGCTGAGCAGCCAGAGGCTGGAGCCCAGCATCATCAGGCCGAGCAGAATGCGCAGGCGCCCCATCCAGCGGCCCGGTTTCGGCAGCCAGAGCGCAAGGCGGGGGAAGGCGGCGATCAGCAGCCAGGGCAGGCTCATGCCGAGGCCAAGCGCGGTGAAGATGAGCCAGAGCTGACCGAGCGGGGCCCCGAGCGCAAAGGCGACCGCGGTACCGAGGAAGGGGGCCGAGCAGGGGGTGGCCAACAGGGTGGCAAAACACCCCTGCAGGAAGTGACCGCCCAGACTGTTGCCGCCCGTGGTGGCGAGGCGGGTATTGAGGTTGCTCGGCAGCCTGATTTCGAACAGCCCCAGCAAGTTGGCGCAAAACAGCAGGGTGACCACCACCATAAAGCCGATAAACCAGACGCTCTGGAACTGGATGCCCCAGCCGACCGCCCCCTGGGTTGCACGCAGCAGCGTGCTCATGAGTGCCAGCGCCCAGAAGGAGACCAGGATGCCGGCGCTGGCCGCCAGGAATTGCAAACGAACCGGGCGGCGCTCACGGGTTTCCAGCTGCAGTACCGATCCCAGCTTGAGTGCCAGCACCGGCAGCACGCAGGGCATCAGGTTGAGGATAAGGCCACCCAGCAGGGCGGCGCTCAGCAGCCAGAGCAGCGAGTGGCCCTGACTCGGCAGGGTCAGCGGCTCACCTATTTGGAACTCGCTCTGCCAGGCCTGTTCACCGTTGGCCAGTACAAACCCGAGTTGCTGGCGACGTATGTCGGGCGCATCGCCCTGCCAGCCATCGCTGACCGGAATGCGGGCGATCAGGGTGTTGCCTTGCACCTCCAGCTCGGGTTTGCCAAATTCGGCGCCCTCCAGCCGCTGGAGGAAAATCTGCGGATCCTGCCAGCCTTGCGGGTTGTCGGCGGTCAGCAGCAGCTGGTTTTGCCGGTAGCCGGCCTTGAGGGTGATGGTGCCAGGCATGGCTTGTGGCAGCTTGCTCATCGCCTGGGCGTAGGCAAAGTCGAACCCTTCCGGCGCAGTGCCATCCAGCGCCAGGGTAAAGGGGTAGTCGGTCAGTATGCAGACGTTGCTGCAGGTCGAAAGGCGCAGCGTGCCCGTCAGCGCCTCGTTGCTGCTGTGGGCAAGCGTGATGGGGAGGCTGACGGTCTTCTGATAGCCCTGGGTCGAGATACCGCTGACGTCAAACCGCTCCGGCACGGGCCAATGCCACTGCTGGGCGGCTTGAGGGGCATCCCAGAAGATTTCAGGAGCTATGCCACCTTCCCCCGGGTTCTGCCAATAGGTCTTCCAGCCGGACTCGAGCGCCAGGCTGAGCAGCACGCGAGTTTGGGCGGGATCGCTGGTGTCGGCTTGCAGCCGCACTTTTGCGTGATCGTTCTGGGGGCTGACAAGCCAGCCGGTATCGCTGGCCAATCCGATGGATTGCCACAGCAGGCCGCCCATCAACAGGGCAGTCTTGATCATGTTTGACATGTTTTTGTCTCTTGAAAATGGAAGTTAGGGTGGTGTAAACCGCGGCTAACTCATTCTCGCCAGACACATAAAGTGAGGTGAAGCCGCCGTTCAGGCGGAGATATGTTGCGAGGGGGAGGCAAGGCGGGTGAGCGGCGCGACAGCGGCGCCAGCAGGGCAATCACGAAGGCGATGGCAAAAAAGATCTGTTCGACGCAGAGCAGGCTGGCTGCACTGAGCCACTTGCCATTGAGCTGGCAACTGCTCGGCTGAGGCGTCGCTGGCTGTGCATCGTCGGCATCGGCGCTGGAAGAGGGGAGGAGCTGTACCTGGCAACTGAGGGCCTGATCGAGCTGAGCCAGCCGGGCCAGCGGCTGGGCCGCGCAGTTGAGCACCAGAATGCAGACCAGCAGCAGGAGTCTTGTCGCCACGCGTTGTCGCAAAATCATGCTAGCCCTACCCTGTTGAATGGTGCATATCCTATCGATCAATAATGACAGGAGCAAGTCAGCAGGATTCGATGCGACCATATGCAACATCGGGGTGGTCGGTTCTGTTTGGCGAACGCTTGTTCGCTAAAAGGGGGACCAGTATACTGCGCCGAGTTAAAATCCGAGGTGTTCGATGCTCAAACTTGCCCGTGTGCTGCTGCTTACCCTGCTGCTCGTTTTCTGGTTCGTGTTTGGTCTGTTGCTCTGTCTGGTGCGTCCGCGTCATCCCAACAACGTCTTTGTCTTCGCCCGCATGTACCATGCGATCTGCCCGCTGCTCGGCCTCAAGGTCAAGGTCATCATACCGGACGAGGTCAAGTCGGTCGGCCCGGCGGTATACGTCTGCAACCACCAGAGCAACTTCGACATCTTCACTGTGACAGGTGCCGTCATGCCCGGTGTGGTGGCGGTGGGCAAGAAGAGCCTGCTGTGGCTGCCCTTCTTCGGCCTCCTCTTCTGGCTCTCAGGTAACGTGCTGATCGACCGCTCCAACCGCTCCCGTGCCATCGGCACCATAGGCCAGGTGGTGGATCGCATCAAGCATCACGGCACCTCCATCTGGATGTTCCCGGAAGGGACCCGCTCCAAGGGGCGCGGCCTGCTGCCGTTCAAGGCCGGCGCCTTCCACACCGCCGTGCAGGCCGAGGTGCCCGTGGTGCCCATCGTCTGCTCCAGCTACTTCGGCCAGATCGACCTGAACCGCTGGGACAATGGCGAAGTGCTGCTGGAAGTCATGGCACCTGTCTGCAGCAAGGAGCACGGCGCCGCCGGCATTCGCGAGTTGTCTGACAACTGCCGTGCCCGGATGGAAGCCAAGCTGGCCGAGCTGGACAGCAAGCTGGGTCGCCATCAGGCCGCCTGAGTCTGAACGAAAGACGACATAGAGGGAGCCGCTGGCTCCCTTTTTTGTTGGTTAAAATCACCACCTTGTTGGCAATTTTAACCAACAAATCCGGCTTGTATCTTGTGAGTACATCCCCATCTACTTGTAAAGCAACAATAAATTATCTTGGCATGGCTCTTGTAATGCTATGGGAAGAGATAGCCATCCCCATGAACAAGGAACCAGACCATGAGCGTATTTAGCCGCCTGACCGACGTGATTAATGCCAACCTGCACAGCCTGCTCGACAAGAGCGAAGAGCCGGAGAAGATGCTGCGCCTGATGATCGAGGAGATGGAACAGGTCCAGGTCGAGATGAGAACCCAGGCCGCCCGCGTCATCGCCGAGCAGAAGCAGCTGGAACGCCACCAGCAGGCGCTGCAACACCAGATCCTGGAGTGGTCGGCCAAGGCCGAGCTCGCCATCCAGAAGGGGCGTGAGGATCTGGCTCGTGCCGCCCTCACTGAGAAGCTGGCCGAGGCCAAAAAATGTGACCAGCTGGAGCAGGACAAGGCCAGGGTGGCCGAGGTGCTGGCCCAGCTCACCGCCGACAGCGAGCGGCTGGCCGCCAAGCTGACCGAAGCCCGCGAGAAGCAGAAGCTGCTGACCCTGCGCGAGCAGACCGCCCACAGCCGCATCCGTGCCCGCGCCCAGGTCGACAACCAGCGTATGCACGAGCTGATGGCCCGTTTCGACGGCTTTCAGGGCCGGGTCGATCAGCTGGAAGCCCAGCTGGAGGCGGCGACGCTGGGGCAGAATCCCTCGCTGGAGGCCCAGTTCCGCGAGCTGGAGCTGAACGACGAGATTGAGCGCGAACTGGCCCGGCTGAAGGGTCAGAAGGTGGAGGCATAAACATGACGCCCTGGCCGAAGGACCTTGCCCATCGCAAGTTGACCGGGGTCTGCGCCGGCATCGCCAACGGGCTGGGGCTCTCCAGGGTGACGGTACGGATAGTGGCGCTGATCGCCCTGATACTGATGCCGCCACTGACCCTGGCCGCCTATCTGCTGGCGGTGCTGATCATGCCGCCCCGTCGTGAATTGAAGCGCTGGCTGGACTGACCCCAGGGTCATTCAGCCGGCAAGAGAAGCCTGTGAGGAGCAGAACATGCTGGAATTTATCGTCTTGATGCTGGTGTTGGTGGCCATGGCGCTGGCGGGGTTTACCGTGCTGGCCATGCTGCTGGTGAGCGGCCTCTTCGTGCTGTTTGGGGCTCTGGCCGGCATGTTTGCTCTGATCATCAAGCTGGCGCCCTGGTTGCTGGTGCTGCTGGTGGTGTGCTGGCTCATCAGCAACCGGCGCAAGCAATCCAATACCTACCGTTAAGCCTCCCTGCTATCGGATCCTGCCTTGGCCACTGCTCGCAGTGGCCTTTTTTGTGGCCTCTTCATCGCCTGCTCGACAGCCGCCAGCCAGGGCTGGCTCCAGTCGGCCCAGCCATCCGGCTCCCGCACCAGGCGCTCCTTGAAGGCCTTGCTCTGCTGCTTGAGGCTGTATTCGAGTCGCAGCGCCGCCCCCTTGTCGCCCACTATCTGCTGCCAGACCAGCGTGAGCGGTCCCTTGCCGCGCAGGGCGCGGGATCCCTTGCCGCTCTGATGCTGGCGCAACCGCCTTATCGGATCCGTGCTGATCCCCGTATAGAGCAGGCCGGTCGCGGTGCGTACCAGATAGAGGGACCACTGGCTGGTTGGGGGTGAGCTGGTCGGTTCTGTGTCCATCGCTGCTTTTCTCATTCGATCTGTCTGTGCCAAACTCAAAAGCAGTCCAAGGAGGTGCGATGCGAGTCTGGTTCTGGTTGTGGTGCCTGTTGTCGGTCCCGGCTCTGGGGGAGACGATCCGTGTTTATGATTACCATCAGCATCCCCCTTTCATGACAGGGGAGAAGACGGGGCTGAGCCGGGATCTGGTCAAGTATCTCAATGAAAGGCTCGGCGGAGAACCCAGGCTTGAGCTCTGGCTGGTCAATCGGGCCAGATTGGCGCTGGAGATGTCGGATCCCGGCTTCGACGGCCTGGTGGCCTGGGTCAATCCCGCCTGGGTGGGGGATCCCCAGCGCGAGCGCTATCTGTGGACCTTTCCCATCATGCGTGACACCAACGAGCTCATCTCCAGCGCGGCCAGACCCATTACCTATCGCGGCCCGGATTCCCTCAAGGGACTGGTCTTCGGTGGCATAGAGGGCTATCGCTATCAGGGGATCGATGATGCCGTGGCCCGGGGCGAGCTGGTGCGCCACGATGCCAAGAAGGTCAAAACCAATTTCAGCCTGCTGATGCGGGGCCGCATCGATGTGACGCTGGTGCCGGGCTCGGCACTCTCCTTCTTCATCCATGATGCCTATGAGGGCAAGCTGTTCGTCTCGCCCTTTCCCCAATCCAGCTATACCCGCCACCTCTTGCTGCCGAGATCCCGCAGCGAGCTGCATGCCCGGCTGAACGACATCGCCGAGCAGATGGACCAGGATCCCGCGTGGCACGCCATCCTGGAATCCTATCGTGGCAGACCCTAAGCAGGGTTGCCGGCCCCGCGCCTGAGTTTGTGCAGCGGCAGCAGGCTCACCAGCAGACCCGCCCAGACAAAGGCAAATCCCACCGACTTTACCGGATCCGCCGTCTCGCCAAACCAGAAGAGGGCGAGCAGGAAGGCGAGGCTGGGTTCTATATATTGCAGCAACCCCACCGTGCTCATGCGGGTGCGCGCCACGGCGTAGCAGAACAGGCCCACCGGCAGCAGGGTGGCGGGGGCGCTGCCCATCAGCAGCAACCGATCGGCCCAGTCACCGGCCATGAACTGGCTCATGCCGCTCAGGGCCAGAGCGCCGATGATCAGCAAAGCGACCGGCAGCTGGACCAGGGCCTCGAGGTAGAGGCTGACGCCGGCGTCGTAGTGCACCTTCTTCTTGAGCAGGCCGTAGAAGGCGAAGTTGGCCCCCATGATGAGGGAGAACCAGGGCAGCTGGCCGTAGGAGAACAACATGTAGGCCAGCCCAGCCAGCGCCAGGGCGACCGCCAGATGCTTTTGCGGGGTGAGTCGCTCCTTGAGGAAGAGCACGGCGAACACGATATTGAACAGCGGTGTCATGAAGAAGGCGAGGCTGGTGGCCAGCACCTGCCCCGTGGTCAGGCACCAGGTGAACATGCACCAGCTGATGGACATGACGGGGCCCGCCAGCAGTATGAGGCCGAGTTGGCGGGGTTCACTGCGCAGGCGCGCCCAGGGCACCCGGTAGCCGAGCAGGGCGAAGAGGGTGCCCAGCAGTACCGCCGACCAGAGGACACGATGGGAGAGCAGCTCCCACATGTTGACCTCCGGCATGAACTGGTAATAGAGGGGCAGCATGCCCCACAGCACGAATGAGAGGGCCGCGCTGCCGGTGCCCATCCAGTTCTTCATCTCTCTCCGTTTATTAAATTAAACATCTGTGGTCGCATGATAAGTACCCGCTGACGCTTTCACAAGCAGGATGGAGGG
>Ga0172380_10007690_pt1 | contig 12037 bp, 15 predicted proteins | sample Leawe162metaG_FD_119747 | JGI IMG/M metagenome (GOLD analysis project Ga0172380, IMG submission 119747) | Leachate microbial communities from a municipal landfill in Southern Ontario, Canada - Leachate well 162 metaG | ecosystem: Engineered > Solid waste > Landfill > Unclassified | place...
CCTGACATGCAGACAAGATAATAACCGCATATCTAGGAAAACCATAGGTTTCTCTAAGGAGACTAAAGAATTGGATAACCAAATGACCCTATATTTCGCGCACTTCAACTACTGCCGAAAGCACCGCGCTCTAAAATATAGAAATGAGATGGGCATAACGAAGTTCAATAGTCCTGCGAAGCAAGCTGGCTTAACCGATCATGTCTGGAGCTTGCAGGAACTCTTGACTTTTCCATATTACAAAACTCAAACCTATTAGGGGGTCACGACCGCTGATTGATAGAGGAACGAAAAACCATCCATATATATTTAAGTATATAAAACATAGAAGATATATGCCAATACGCTTTTCGAGCAACAAACAGGCGGCAGATTAGCGGCATCGTTCATATGAAAGAGTACGGTTGCCAGGGTCCCGTGAAGTGAACTGTAAACCCTTTTTCCCTCTCGATCTCATCCAGTACCGACCCAAGGGCTTTTTCATCTCTTTCAAGCACCGACAAATTCATCATCATTACCATGCCGTCATCGGCTTTCTTCACCTTCTCCACTTTGATATCGTCCGAAGTATCCTTTATTTTTTTATAAAAGTTTTTGAAATAAGCATCCATTAATGTATTCAATTCCACCTTTACTATATTTTCAAGCTTTTGCTTATACATGTATGCAAGTCCCGGTGGCTTCGATGCAATCTCCTCTTTTATCCTCTTCACCTCTTCGCTTTCTCTTTCAATTTTCTCGCCAAAGGCCGTTGGGACATAAAATATCTGGACTCCATACTCCTTTTTGCCTTTTATCTTATCCATTTTCTTCAATATATCATCATGCTCATCCGATAGCCAATTCATCAATGCATCCTTTGCAGATGCATTATCTTTTGGCAATATTATCGTATCAAAGCCGAAAGGCATTATGTTGCCGAACCTCTCTGTCGCAATATCCAAAACTCTTTGATGCGTTTTAACCCATATCTTCACATCCTCATTGTCATCGCTTTTGTAAGGCTCCAATGGAGAATTATGAACTATTGCAGAGATCCCTTCATGTGGGATTGTGTATACCTCACATCCGTCAATCCCTATCTTCCCCAAACTCACAGATATGCCCGTATCTGTCAATCCGTAAAGGTATAAGCCTTGATCATCTCCTGCATCAATTATCTCCTCAACCTCTTCAGACATGGCCTTTTGAGGAGGTAACTTTCTTGGAGAAACTGCAGTCTCAATCTCCTCTTTGCGTCTCCCTTCAAATGTGGCATGTTCACCAGACGCAGCACATTCTTCAGATGCAGCCTGCCCGCCTGATACAGCACAACCCAGCTCTTTTGCTATCGATTCTCTTATTGCAGCCCTTAGTCCAGGCGTGAACTCTGCTCTAACAACCTCCGCTATGATATTATTTATTTCCTCCGCTACCGCCTTTATCTCTTCTCTCACTATTCCTGCAATTATCTCTCTAAACTCATCGTTCTCGGTCATTTTTTCCCCTCTACCTCGTCCCTCCATCTCTCCGGATTCACTATCCTATCAATAACATCATCCACAATCTCATCCAGTCCATCGCGAACACCCTTTACAGATTCCGATATCCCTTGCTCCTCTTTTATCTCTTCTATCGCAATATCGAGTTCCATAAGAGCTTCACCAAGTCGGTTCATCTCTTCTTCGTTTAGAATTCCTGACTCCATACGTTTAAAAGCCTGTATTCGAAGGGCATCCCTTATCACCTCGACAAGTGCCATAACGAGCCCAAGGACGCCATGTTTCAGGTTATCCTCATCGATATCGATCACCATGCTTCAACACGTCCAAATATCATTTTTTAATGGCAACCTCTAATACGCCATTTTTGAATCTGGCAGACACATCAACTTGATCTGGAAGCTTCACGTTTGGCAAATTTGCAATTATTAGGATCCTCTCACCCTCATGGAACAGCTCCACGTTATTGCTTAATACAGGCTTTTCATCTGCTATCCACCAAGAGAAACATACCTTCTTGCCGCTCACTATATCCATCTTGGATTGTTCAAATTTCACTATCTGGTAGCCCAGTATCCTTTTGGACTCAGGTATTATAATCTCTTCTAGCCTGCTCAGCACCTCATAGTGAGAGGCACAAGCGAATTCGCTCAACTCCACTATGTTTCCGTACCTTCTTTGATAAAGATACCAGAGGATTGCTTTGCTCTTATCGTCCCACCCATTCATCAGATCTTTATGCCTTGGTGCCGATATGCCAAGCCTCTGAATGGCGTAGCCGAACTCCACGTAAACCCTCCATATCGGATTTTTTTGCTCTTCATTCCCAGAATATATCGAGAGCAGCTCGGAGAAAATCTCATCAGATCCTTGTTTCAATTCCGAAATTTTGAAACCCATCCGCGCCTCGATCTCCCGCTCTCCATAGCAGCTCGTCAGTAGGTCTATTATCTTCTCTTTTAAATCTGTATATATATATTTAGCTAAATCGTTCATGAATTTATTATTTTTTATTGTATCCACAAATATAACAGCCCCTTGCCTTGAACTCTCCCGTTATTAGGGAAACACCACAGCCAGGGCATCTCATCTTGTAGCCTTCATATCCTTCTTCACGGCCCACAGAGATGCTGAAGCTCTTTTTCACCTTTGCCAAATCTACTTCTTTTGCCTCTCCCCTCCACCCGCAGATAAAGCAACCGCACTCCAGAAGACTGCTTTTAATCTGCCTTTTTCCACAAGAGGGACAGACAGCATGGTAATTGCTCTTATCCAGGCATTCCTTTTCTACGTCGGCATAATCCAATATTTTATCGCCTATTCCAAGCGTCGGATCAATCCCCAAAAAGCTCAGGCCTCTCTTTTTCTTCTCCAATATCTCACCTTCCAGAAAATTCCCAACGTGCTTTCATGCAACTAACTTCTTCATTCTTGGACTGACCCATCCACATGCCGTGCAACCTTTAGTTAGCAATTCCCGGACAGGCGCTTCAGCTCCACACGAAGGGCATGTCTCAATCTCGTCGCATTCAGATGCCTTTGATCCTAACACCTCAACCATTTTTCCCATTGAATCAACGTCACTAGAAAAACATGCATCTCCTCCAACATGAGTGATTATGAGGGCCGGCCTTGTACCTACGAAGCCTCCAAGGTCTCTTGTCTCAATGCCCACAGCCCCTATATCTCCCAGAGATAAATCAAAAGCAATACGCTCATCAAAGTCGTGCCACCAGCACACTCTCTCAGATGTTATATACAGCCTGCCCGCCTTCCACGTCCCTCTGGATATGTCATCTGATGCAGAAGCCTTCACGAGATGCCACATCTTCTCACAATGTACAAGCCTCTCGCTCTTCTTCAAGAATTTATCCGCATTTTCGTCCATCACTGATGCAGACATCTCCTCGTAGAAGATCCCAAGCCTGTTCATCTCACCCACGGCAATATCTTTTACGGCATGGACATCGGTTGAATGGAGCTTTGCGATGGCACGATTTTTAAGGATAATGTATAGATAATCTGTCTCTTTCTTCGCGAGGTTCTCTTTCCTCTCCACCGCGAAGCCCTTTATATCTTCGTAACATGCCGCGAATAAAACTTCTGCCGGCTCTTTCCTGTATGAAAAAATGCGCATGTTCGTGACATAGATATACCCTGGCCTCCAGCTATGGCATATTCCCTTGGAGTACCAATGAGTTCCGAATATCCTCAAAAGTATCTCTTCGCCTTCCAGCAAGGGCAACTTGCCGAGCTCCTTTCGTCTTCGCTCTTCTGTTGCCCACATCCGTTGGGCTGCATCCCAATCCTCCCACATGCCATACTTGAGCATGGTATCCATTCCGGCAAGTGCTGCCTTGAGATTGAGACCAAGGAGAGGTATTCCTGCGACTGAGATGATCACATCTGCATTTAGCACAAGCCCTTTATTGAGTATCCTGTCCAGGAGGTCTACAAGTCCGGCATTTGTGTTCCTTTTAGGTTCCATAGTTATTCTTTATAATAATAGGCATTTCTGGCTCTTTCTTTCTCGCCAATGCACTAGTCCATCCACACCAAGGACAGCACTCGTTCATCAGCTCTTCCGCAGGCACTTTTTTGCCACACTGCGGACATTCTTCTTTTGCAGTCTGCGCCTCCTTCCAAGCTGCAGTTTCGTAGTTGGTTCCAGACGGGAACTCCAGGCCGTACTTTGCAGCAGTTTCAAAGGAAGCAAGCGCTGCTCTAACCTTGATGCCCAGCAGTTCAACTCCCGCCACCGACACAGTGATATCTGCATTGATCACCAGTCCCTTGTCTAATATCCTGTCTATTGCACCAGCCAGCCCGTGGTCTGAATCTTTCTCAAGCTGTACCATTCACATTTCCTCCGCTAACCATCTTCCTGGGTACGTCTCTGGTCCACCTGAAAGGCTGTTTCACAGGGATTCTTTTCCTGACAACACCATATACAGTCAGCCCGAAAAAAATGCCTTTCCAGAGCCTGGTATCCTAAGATTTTGGCCATTCCTATCGTAAGAGATCTTCCGCCACCCTGAGATCGTGTATCAATTGTGCATTCATCCGTTCATAGTCCTCTCGCGTCAACTCTCCGAATTCATAGAGCAGCCTGTTCTCCTTGATCTGACTCTTGATTTTTTCAGGATTGTACATTTCCTTATTAGCAAACTTCTGGACCTCCTCCATGGTTCCAATCATGTCCAGTCCTGGGGGCATTGATACTCCAAGAGACCTGAGGATGAGGTCATCTATAATGAACATCTAACTTCACCTTCCGCTCGTTCCAAGATGCAGCTACACGTGTTACTACCAAATTCACGCAGTGGATAAGGCAATTTGACACCTGTATATACTTAATATTAGCTCTTATTGTATCTTAGATTTATAAGTATGCATAGCAACATAGACAAATTGGAAACTCTACCAAATTTACCATTTATTAGCTAAATATATCTCCTAATTTCGCCAAGTTATGAAATCAAGTATCCGGATGGGAGCAAGGTTCTGTTCTTCTTGCGGACACTCGTATTAGTGCTGGCTCTATCACATTGCCTGAAAATCCATCTTCATCAAGTAAATGCCTACAACTTATTGCACGGGTGGGCCGCCATGGTTTGACTTTAGCAGTAAGGCAAATCTTTAAATCTCATAGCATAGAATAAAATCTCGTTTGTTAAGTAGATACTTGCAGGGGGATATACTACGGGCAATGAAGTCGGAGCTTGATGAGATCGATGCCAAGATCATAAAGGCGTTGCTAATGGATGCGCGCACAAGTCTGAAAGACATTGCTGAAGATTGTGGCTTATCATCCAATGCAATACATAAGCGAATTCATAATCTAAAAGTCTCCGGAGTGATCGCAGGATCTTCAACGCTTTTCAATCCAAACATATTTGGCGATAGATTCACAGTCGGCATGGAGATCACAGTGTATAATGAGTTGAAGAATGATATCGTAAAGTTCGTTCGGGAGTACCCTGACGTCTTAATGTGTATTGAAGGCATCGGCGTTTGCGACATATTTGCTATTTTGTCAGTATCGGGCGTTAATGAGCTAGACCGCGCTAAAGAGGCAATAAAGAGACGATCTGGGGTAAGAAAAGTGGCGACTATCATCATGATCGACAACATTCAATTTCTTTTTGAAAACCTTGACCTTTCTGAGATTAAACGAAGGACGGAAAATGAATGAAAGAAATTGACCGCTATATAATGAACGAGCTGATAAATGATGCTCAAATCCCTTTCAGAAGGATTGCACTAAAGCTCGGCGTATCACCTGAGACGGTTAGGAAAAGATACGAGAAAATGAAAACTGAAGGGAGGATCAATCAATGCATGATATCCGTCAATTTAGAAAAGATCGGATACAATGGCCTCACATTCTTAATGATCGCTTGCAAGGATATAGCTGGGACTATAGAACATCTAAAGAAAATGAGGAACATAATATGCGTGGCTAAGACGACAGGTGATTCTGATATTCTAGCTATGGCCATATCAAAAGATATTTCTGATCTTCTCAGTTTAGTGGAAGGAGCAAAGATGTTGCCGAATGTGGAAAGAGTGGATATTTTCTTGAGAACATTAGACGCGCCTTTTCCATCAAGCATGATAACCCCTGGAATGGCGTTTCTTCTCAGGAAAGAGAGTGTTAACGGCATCTTAGATGACGTTTGATTTTGCTCGATGCAATTTTTTTGTAGCTTTTTTTAACCAATTGCTTGATATAGGCGGTGAAGGTTGCGCATTGCTTGGGACCCAGATCCCGATAGTTAAACCTGCCTTTCTGCCTAACTACGACCCAACCGTCTCTCTGCAGCGCTCGCACGACTTGGTCATATCCAAGGCTGGGAACTTTGGTCATACCACAAGTTCCAAAAGTTCAGCTTCCGATTGTAGTACCAGGTCGTCTTCCACAGGTTCAAGATACAATTCAATAGCTTCTTGAATGTTTTTCAATGCCTCTTCGCGGGTACTCCCCTCGCTAATACATCCGGGAAGGGCAGGAACCAGCACAGTAAATCCTCCTTCCTCACTTGGTTCAAGCATCACGGTCAGCTTCATTGTGCCTCTCTAAATCATTTGTTATTATATCTATTTTATCTTTCTGAATTTAAATTTTGCGACTCATCGTTCAATTAATCGCATTCTTGAATACCCTGTAGCGGCCCTCGGCATAATCCTCTAGCCCCTCTCTGATGCCCTCTATAAACTCCTTGCCGTTCCCAGGATCCTCCTTTGCAGGCCTCTTGGCAATTGACATCATTTCTGCGACCTCAGGATTATCATAACAAGCCAACCAACTACTCCGCCATTAGATATGACATACTATGCCAACTATTTAATCTTCCTGCTGGCTTTGCAGCCTTTACGATGTCACTGGATCCGCTCCTCGTTGTTTGAGGCAGCGAGGTCGATCTCTGCACGCTTCAGGCCGCGGTGGATGGCGAGGCTGGGGGACATATTTGTTGCATTGGCGCTAATTGGGTCGTGATCCTAAAATAGGTTGTAGATTGAAGTTCTAGAACTGGATTACCGATTGCGGTCTCTCGGACACGCTCGATAGAGAACATTCTGGGCAAATCAGCATTCAATAAGGCCTAATTCTGCGGCAGGCCTAAATACCAACCCATAATAGATTCACGACCGCTGATTTGGGAAAAGGGTTATTGCAGATAGGCTTTAAGCGATGCAGTCCTTTACGGGCTCTTACAGCGGAGAGGAATGAAACGGCGGCGATGCACCCCGCTGCAAGCAGACGGGCATCCGAGGCGTCGCTGCATAAAGATAGTACTAATCGGATTTGATTGAATTCCTAGATTGGACATGGATGCCCTTTATCCCCGATGCAAGCATCGGTGTGTTGCTATAAAACTAATTAAATCATTTAAATTTTAAATTTAGTTCTAAAAAATTTTTCGTACTCGCTTTTTGAACAGCCTATATTTTTTGACTTATTTTTTAAGTCTGATAGATATATTAAATCTTTCGTATTCCAGTAATCTATTAGATATGATAAACCACCCATTAATGGAGCTAAAGGCTCTAGGGTGATGCCCCCCATTGTCAAAGATAAATCTATCTTAGGAACAGTTCTTAATATTTCTTTAACAGATTTTCTTGCTTGAAGCGACTCCAATTGATTATAGCACTTTTCCATTGTATCTCGGTCATTGTTGAAAACGGCTTCTTGAAATTTATTACACCATTTTTTAAATTTACGCACCTTGCCATCGTTTCTTATGCTTAACAATTCATCAAAGAGGTCTACCTTGTTTGTACATTGAGATAATACCATGGTTGTTAAATATGGCATATCGAATTCAAGCATGGACCCGTATATATTTAACTTATTAACTTTTGCCTTTTCTAAATCCCCCATTTCTTTCAGAATAATTTGTGCAATTGGCATCACCCTATTTTCATAACGATCACATATCTCTTTTACTAATGGTACTCTTGCAGTATGGGGCGTATAAGAAATCCTTCCGTTAATTTTTTTTTCTATTTCATGTAGGCATTTAAAGTGAACATTCGTTCGCACTAAATGGGCCAATAATGAAATATCATGTTCGCGACTGACGCCTACAAGCTTGGCCAACTCTATCGTTCCTTTTTGTTTTCCATATTTAAAATAAGAATCATAAATTTTTAATTCTCTTTCAATGTCTTTATTTCTTGAATAAAAAGTTTCAAGTGTGTCTGGGCAAATATTTTGACTTATTTCTTCATATAAAGAGATAAATTCTGTTTCTCCATCACAAAAATTTGGAGGGTAAATTTCAACAACCTTCTTATTAATCATATCATTCAATATGTGAGGTATCCTAATTTCAAAGTCTTTGCCAAATTTGGTAGTTCCTATTATAAAAATCTTATCATGAAATAGAATATTCTCAATAAGAGTATCCAAATTGGCCAGATGCGCCATATTAGCATTATTTGGATTATTGAAAAGAGTCTGGACTATAGTGAATTGAGTAATATCTGTAAGCAGCTCTCCATTATATTGACATCTAGCTATTGGCATATCTATAATTGGTTTATCTTATGATATATTTGTTAATTTCCCCTCTATGGCTCATAGTTGAGTGCTACCGAAGATTTTCGCCGGATTGCGAAGGACGAAGCGGGGGTGGTCTCCCGGACTGTGAATCCGGGGGGTTGCGACGCAATCGCAACAGGTTGAAAGCGGAGTCCTTTGCCATGATCACTTTCACGCCGCCTTCAACTAATATAAATATTAGGTATGCATATCTGTATTCGTTTGATGATCAGCTACAAGTATCCTATCTTCCCGAATAAGATCACTCAGCGGAAGTTAGCGGAGAATTTGGATGCTTGTAGATGGCTATATAATCGGCTTCTCCAAGACCTGAACGAGGCAAAAGAAAAAGGCATCAAGCTCAAGACCTTTGATACTCAGAACATGATTCCTTCTCTGAAGCTCGTAAATCCAAAGCTGAATCTGGTCTATTCCAAAGTCCTACAGATGGTGAATTACACTCTTTGGTCTAACATCAAAGGCCTCTCTGCATCAAAGAAGAACGGTCGAAAGATCGGTCATATTCGCTTCAAAGGATATGGATGGTATAACACCCTGAATTACAACCAATACGGCTTCAAAATCGATCAAGATCATGGCATATTGCATCTATCCAAAATCGGAGACATGCGGATCAAGATCTATCGAAAGATCGAAGGTTGCATCAAAGCCGTCATAATCAAGAGAGAAGGCGAGAGATGGTTTGCCATAATCCAGGCCGATCAGGAACCACAGCCGTTACCAGAAACAGAGAAAGCAGTAGGTTTGGATGTAGGTTTGACTTCCTTCGTGGTTGACTCCGAAGGCAATGAGATAGAGAATCCAAGATGTGCCAAGCAATCTGCTGATAAACTGGCAAGACTGCAACGAAGGCTAGCCAGAGCGGTGAGGGGATCGAATAATTATAAGTCCCTCAAGGAAAAAATCGCTAAGCTGCATAAGAGAATCAATTGCCAACGAGACGATTTCCTTCATAAGTTATCTCGGACCTATGTCAATAACTTTGATATCATTTGTGTTGAGGATCTTGATGTCAAAGGGCTGAAAGAGAAAGGCCATAATAATGGTATGCATCGCAGCATTCATGATGCATCCTGGTCTAAGTTCATATCCATGCTTTCGTACAAGGCTCAGAGTGCTGGTCGAAAGTTGATAAAAATAGATCCCAGGAACACCACTCAAAGGTGCTCTGCTTGCGGAAGCATCGTAAAGAAGGATCTGTCGGTACGAGTACATGAGTGCCCTTATTGCGGATTCTCATGTGATAGAGACTACAATGCTTCCAGGAACATACTCATCACAGGGATGGAACAGCCCGTAGCGCCCATAGAGCCAAAACCGCTACATCACATATCAGTGATGCAAGTTTTGGCCATGACGTGGGAAGCAGCGCCTTCAGGACGCTGCAGTTCACATCCTAAAAATTATGCAGCGCTGAAAATAGGTATATCAAAAGATATTTAGGATGATATGAATGGTATTCTTTTTAATCAAGGGGACAGTTCACGTCAAGGGCTACAGCCCTGATGGCGAATCAATCCGCTTTCGGGCCAGGAATCCTTAAGTCCCAGTAGGCACAAAGCTTATCTCCTCAACGGTTCCCGAATAGCTATTTAGGATAGCCTCGCACTCATCAATCAATCTCTTCGCAGTTTCAAATAGCTTCTTTGCCTCTTCCGGGGTCAGCTCTCCCTCATCAAGCTGCGAAATGATCTCTTCAATTATATGAATGTTATCAAAATATTTATTATCATTCATATCGTTACCCTCTGAACAGTAATATAATTATGATAAGCACTAAAAGAGCAATCAGTGCCAAAATCATTGCGCTATTCCTAAAGAGATCCTGCTTGCTTTCTGCCTGCTTTATCTCTTCATCTTTTTCTCTGATTTTTAGGCGCAAGTGATATGCCTCATAAGAACGGTCCAAGTTAGTATTCAAATAATTTAGGTTGTTTCTCAGCTTCTGGAGTTCCACTCTCTTTGCCTGTGCTTCTTTTTCTCTTGCATCAACCGCAAGCAAGTAGGACTTGTATGAGCGATCTAGGCCCTGTTTGAGAGGAAGAAGGCCGTTCCGGAGCTCCTGAATATCCGGTATGGCCGATTTTGCTGCGGTTGACGGGGTAGAGGCCCTAAAGTCCGAGACTAAATCTGCCAGGCATGTATCTTTCTCATGGCCAATGCCTGTTATTAGGGGCTTGATGCTCAAAGCAATGGCCCGCACAAGTTCCTCATCATTGAAGGCCATGAAGTCCTCGGAAGGACCGCCACCTCTTGCTAATATCATCGCATCAATGTCTTTGATCTTGGCAAGACTGCTAAGTGCATTAATAATGCTATGTGTTGCGCCATTTTCCTGAAAAGTCACATAGGCCATTACCAGATCCATCTTGGGGCATCGGGCATCAACCACAGTTAAGATATCTTTAATAGCGGCGCTATCCTTTGATGTAATAATCCCTATCTTCCTGGGAAGAATGGGTATGGGCTTTTTTCTCTCTAAGCTGAAAAGGCCTTCTGCTTCGAGATTATCCCTTAGGCGCTTTAGCTTCAAAGAGGAAATTCCATCTCCTATTAGTGTCATCTTTTTGATGCTAAATTGATACTGGCTTCTGGGCTCATAAACCACCACGGAGCCCATTGCTACCACCTGAATCCCATTGATTAAGTCACTGCATCCTTCTGTTTGGAGGTGCCTAAAAAATGCGCACGCAATAACGCAATTCTTATCCTTCAGGCTGAAGTAGATGTGGCCTGATGCGGCCTTGATAAGATTAGAGATTTCTCCCTTGAGGAGGATGTCATTGAAATGAGGAGTTGAAGAAAAGAGCTGCCTAATGTCCTGGGACAGTTCAGTTACGGAATAGACATCATTAAGGTCGATATTAACTAGATCTTGACCTATGGGAGTAATTCCTAAACATGATGACATCTAATTCCTCGAAACGCGCGATGACTAATTCTAATTATGGGTTTGATAATTTGTATGGTAATAAATGTTTTGGCTTCCTGGTTTCCATGATTATTGCCCGAATTTCCTCATTATCCTGGCGTAGTATTCAGCCCCCATCCAGGCATCACTGAAAACTATTGTCGCCGAACCACATAGAGATATATTTACCAAAAACTTAATAAACTAATACTGTAATGCATTTAATAAGCCCGGAGATTGATTCTCCATATGATTTAAGGTTCTCCGGGCTACCCTGCAAATTTGAGATTATGCTTGATTTGCCTGCGCCTGATAGATCGCAGTCCTGCAAGGGCACACTTTTTATATTGCATTATTATACATCTCAGACCGATCCTACTAGTCACTCCCGGATCTTCGTTCTGTGAATAATGATGAGAAAAATGTATTCAGAGAACGCAGAAGAATCAATGGACTATGTTTAATTATAAATTTCATTGCAATCAATAATCTATTTAAAGGTGACTGAAGAAGTCAATTTGGTTTAAGGTGCAAGGATATGGCAAGAGGCAGACGCAGCAATAATCCAAAGAC
>Ga0172380_10007691_pt1 | contig 12037 bp, 7 predicted proteins | sample Leawe162metaG_FD_119747 | JGI IMG/M metagenome (GOLD analysis project Ga0172380, IMG submission 119747) | Leachate microbial communities from a municipal landfill in Southern Ontario, Canada - Leachate well 162 metaG | ecosystem: Engineered > Solid waste > Landfill > Unclassified | place...
CGGGCGCCTTTCAGCGGTTTCTGGCCGGCATACTCTTTGCGCACCGCCATCAGACCCGGCATCTCCGTTTCCGCTATGGCGACCTCCTTGCGGCCCCATGCGGCAAGTCCCATATCAGCTACTTTATAATCGGTAAATTCACTCATTATTTATTTCCTTTAATGCCGGCGGCATCCCGCAGGATTTCCGCCTTGTCGGTTTTTTCCCAGGTAAATTCGGCACGCTCCCGGCCGAAATGTCCGTACGCCGCCGTCTTCTTATAAATCGGCCGCAACAGATCAAGATGCTGAATAATCGCCTTGGGCCGCAGATCAAAATGGGCCATGACCAGCTCCCTGATCTTCTCATTGCTGATCTTGCCGGTGCCAAAGGTATTCACATTGACGGAAACAGGCTGGGAAATACCGATGGCGTAAGCCACCTGCACCTCAACCTCGGTGGCAAGCCCCGCGGCTACGATATTTTTGGCGACATACCGCCCCATATAGGAGGAGGAACGGTCAACCTTGGAAGGATCCTTGCCGGAGAAGGCTCCGCCGCCGTGGGATCCCCTGCCGCCATAGGTGTCAACAATGATTTTTCGGCCGGTGACTCCGCAGTCGCCGACCGGGCCGCCGATAACAAAACGACCGGTGGGATTAATGAAAAACTTGGTGTTTTTGTCAATCATGTTCGGGGGCAGCACCGGCTTGATGATCTCCTCCATCACCCCTTCCTTCAGATCCTCATAATCAACGACGGCATCGTGCTGGGTGGAGAGGACAACGGCTTCAATCCGCTTGGGACAGTTATCCTCATATTCAATGGTCACCTGGCTCTTGCCATCAGGCCGGAGCCACGGAAGACGGCCGCTTTTACGCACCTCGGACTGTCGCTTCATCAACCGGTGGGCATAGGTGATGGGCATGGGCATGAGCACCTTGGTTTCCGAACAGGCATAGCCGAACATGAGCCCCTGATCACCGGCGCCCTGATCAAGATCAAGCCCGGTTCCTTCGTTTACGCCCATGGCAATATCGGGAGACTGTTTATCGATACTGGTCAAAACGGCGCAGGATTGGGAATCAAAACCCATCTCAGAAGAATTGTAGCCGATTTCCTTGATCGTATCCCTGACAATCTGGGGCATATCCACCCAGGCTGTGGTGGTTATCTCTCCTGCGATGATCGCCATACCCGTGGTAACCAGGGTTTCACAGGCAACCCTGGCAAATTTGTCCTGAGCCAGAATGCTGTCAAGAACAGCATCGGAAATCTGATCTGCGACCTTATCAGGATGACCTTCAGAAACAGACTCTGAAGTAAAAAGATAGTTTGCTGACATATTTCTCCCCTAAGAAAAACAGACAAAATAATAAAAAACCCCGCAAAACAAATTTCCAAACTACCCGTTTCCGCAGGCGTACGCAAGTTTTTTCATGGCACCAGAAGTCGACTGTCAAATTTCAGCAAATAATATGCGGGCATGAATAACAAAATTCACCCAGAAAATTTGCTGTTTCAGCAAGGGAACGAAAATCCGTTTTTATCGATGAAGAATTCCGACTATGCCGCAGGTGATGATATAACCAGATCAAAATACCGCAAAGATGACGATTAAACACCATGGACACGTAAGGATTTATTGCGGTAATTTCCGCACATCCGGAAATTTTTCCACATATATGTAAAAATATTCATATTATTGATTTTGCTGAAATTAACATTAAAAAATATCGTTTTAACGGGAAGTTACCATAAAAAAGACGATTGATTAATAAATCATGCAGGTTTCATCTGTTTAACATTTTGGCTAATTTTCTCGCCCAACCACAAAAACTAAAAAACGAGACACCTGCGTATCGCACAATAACTTTGTGCATCATGTGCCGTATTTAATCTGGAAAAAACTTAAAAAAATAATCAAAACGACAGAATATGACAAGCAATCTTAGGCGATAATGACCTGGGTAAATCTCCCATCAGACATCATTTTCCATAAAAAAACCGGTAATTACGCGGCCAATTCAGACCAGTAACTCACCAGAAACTGGCGAGCTGTTCACCACAAACTGGCGACCTGCAAATTGCAATATCCCAAAACTCTGCATATTAAAATTTAATTTTTGCTGCAATTTTCTGCCGCCTGCGGCCAATAACTCCAGATCATACGGGAAGATACACCACATAGTATCACATGTCCCCTTCAAAAATTTCCATCCGTCGCTTTCATCCTGAAATTAACGTTCCCAAGCAGACAAATGAATAGCCATTCACTGGTTTGACACATCTAACTTATTGAAGTTATAGATTTATTTTACAAAAAGCAACTCACATTGCAACCATCGCCTCAGGAAATTATTTAAATTTTCCGGATATCCGTAATAATACCTAGCAAACCAACACCTTTAGTATTTTTTGCAAGAAAAAAAATGCATCAAAACAATAACTTATATAGTAAAAAATTATTTCTATTTTTCACTCAGAATGGTGAATATTTTGCAGGAAATAACATTGAAGAATTAGTTCGCGACAACAGCCAGGGCTGGTTACAAGTTGCACAGTTTCCCTGTGCAAGAGGCAAGCAGCCAACCTGGAACAAAATATTCAGCCGCAGTTTCTGAGGAGTTTCTCTTAGAAGAGTAAGCCCTTTTAAGAGAATAAATGAGGGAAGAGAGAGTACTAACTTGGGCTGGCAACAGCCCGCCAGAGAAAAATGAGGAAAAGGAGGAAACTTATGAAACGCTCGCTGTATGTTGCTGTAGTTGCACTATTTTTAGGCTGTTCAGTGAATGCCCTGGCCGGGAATGGTTACATGGGCGGCAGCGGAACGACCACGGCCGGATCCGGATCCGGCAGCACAGGTGGAAGCACCGATGGAGACACCACCACTGACGGCCCCCTGACCGACAAGGGCTCTGACCAGGGGGCACTTTTCGGCGATCTCTATGTGATCGACCGCTATCTTGGCGGGGAGACCAAAAGAGTACCGGCGGTTGATCCCGCCACCGGAGAACCGGTCCTGGTTCTGGGTGACTGGATCGATGAGAACGGTAACCCGGTTATCAATCCCACCACCGGCACTCCCTACCAGGTCATGCAGCAGGCCTGGACCACCGCTCAGGCCATAGGCGGGGAACCGAAACTGACCGAAGGTTTCGGCAGGTACACCGTTGTCAATGAAGACACCGGCGAATATGTCATTAATCCTGCCACCGGCGACATTTACTATCCAGCGCCGTATCCAAGCCAGTGCGTGCAGCCGGTGGCCGACGTTGTACGCTGGGGTGATATATCTTCTAAAACCGCCCTGCCGGCAAACCATCTGCCCCTGGTTATTGCCTATGATTCAACCTGGGAAAGAACGGAGTGCGAGGTGGCAAGCACTGTCTTTATCGCCAGTGGCGAGACCTGGGACGGGGTGACCTATTACAGGGATATTTTATATCCTGATCTCGTCCAGGAGGTGGACTTCGGTCGTCTGAATCTGGGCCGTGCGCCCGATGCGGTGCTGGACCATGCCTTTGATGAAGCCATCAACAATCTCAATAACGCTAAAAGCATATCCATCGACGCCTCGGGCAGACTGGTGCTGACCACCGATGTTTATGACGAGTACCTCACCAATCCGGATGGCACCCCCGTGTATCTGGAAACAGTAGTCAAGGCCATTGACTCACCGCTGGAATGCCTTTCCCTGTATATTAAGCTGATGAAAGACGGCAATCTGATAACCCCGGCGGATGAGCGTCAAGCTATCGATCGTTCGGTTATGGGCGGCGTTCCGCTGTGGAAACTGCTTGAACTTGAGGATGGCCCGAGCAAATCCATGCGGCCCACTATTGACATCGCAAAAATGGAGGAGTTCGGCCTCGGCGCTCTGGTGGATGCCTCCAATGTTACCACCTACTGGACCACGGTTGACGTAGAAGGCAACGTTATCGTCTCACTGGAAGCCTGTGAAGGATGCGAAGAATCTCACGGAATTACGACATCATTAGAGACTGACGTGGTGAGCGGCGATGATTTTCCCTTTGCCGCCACCTTTGTCGCCTCGGCAGCAGACAAATCCAGTAGTATGACCATGGACAAGGTTGTTTACCTGAACTCCATTTTAGGCATCAATCTGGTGGTCGGCTACAGCGAGTATGATGAAAACGGCGACCCGGTCGACGGCGCCATCAGTTACGCCAAGAACCCGGTGTATTTCAACTATGGCACCAACATGGGCCAGTACAACAGGCAATCCACCTTCGCCAACCGTGGAAATATTGTAACTGAACCGGGCGGGGGCAATCCGGCTACCTATGATGGATACGTCACGGTGCTGGTTGAAGATCCCGCCACACCCGGCACCTGGGTGCAAACGAATATGTCGATCTATGCCAACGTCTTCGGCGACGGCACCACCGGTGTAAATTTTACCGGCACCGACATCACCGGCTTTACCGCCATGTCTGACGATGACTTGCACACCATCGGCTATATCCACACCTATCAAATTCCCGGCCTGCGTTAATCGCCGCCCGGCCTGAAAACTCCCCGTCCCCTGCCCTGCCGGCAGCGGACGGGGCGCAACTCCCGCCACAGCCATTCCGCAAAACCCGGCCGGCCCGGCCGGTTCATATTCCCTTGACAAGGACAAAAAACTCAATACTATATGTACGAGTTATGAACTTATCGCCTTACCCGCATTCAAGGCGATTATCCGCACCCAATGCCCAGTCGGCATCAGCCCGTCCCGCCAAGGTGATCAATGAACGGATATATCTGCATCCATGGCCATTTCTATCAGCCGCCAAGGGAGAATCCCTGGCTTGAACGCATCGAGATCCAGGATTCAGCCGAGCCCTATCATGACTGGAATGCCAGAGTTCACGCAGAATGCTACGCCCCCAACGCCGTTTCCCGCATCCTGGACGAACGAAGCAGAATAACCGGCATCGTCAACAACTATGAGCATATCAGCTTTAATTTCGGTTCCACCCTCTTATCCTGGATACAACAGAAAGATCCCGGCATCTATCGGAAAATTATTGAAGCAGACCGGATAAGCATTGAAAAACACGGCGGCCACGGCAATGCCATTGCCCAGGCATACAACCACATGATCATGCCGCTGGCCAACCGGCGGGACAAGATCACCCAAACCGCCTGGGGCATCAGCTCTTTCCGCAAACATTTCAACCGTGCTCCGGAAGGGATGTGGCTGCCCGAAACCGCGGTGGATCTTGAGACCCTGGAGATCCTCTGCGAACACGGCATCCGCTTTACCATCCTTGCTCCGCGCCAGGCCAGGAGAGTGCGCCCCCTCACCACCACAGTCTGGCATGATGTCAGCGACGGCTCTGTTGACCCCACCATGCCTTATCTGGTTCGTCTTCCCTGCGGCGGCACCATTGCTGTTTTTTTCTATCACGGCGCCATTGCCCATGACCTGGCCTTTGGCGGTCTCCTGCAGAAGGCGGAAAACTTTGAAAACAGACTTTTCCAGGCCCTGCCCGGCGCGGGCAAAAAACCGCCGCTGGTTAACGTCGCCACCGACGGTGAAACCTACGGCCACCATCACCGGTTCGGGGATATGGCGCTTGCCTACGCCCTGGAACAGGTCAGAAAGAAGCCTGATGTCAGCCTGACCAATTATGGGGAATACCTTTCCCTGTACCAGCCTACCCATGAGGTGGAAATTATCGGCAACAGCTCCTGGAGCTGCATACACGGAGTTGAGCGCTGGCGGGCTGATTGCGGCTGCCGGGCCGGTGGCCACTCCGACTGGAACCAGAAATGGCGGCAGACACTACGGGAAAGCCTTGATTGGCTCAGGCATGAACTGATCCGCATTTTCAACATGCACGCAGCGCCTCTCCTGCAGAACCATTGGCAGGCAAGGGATGAATACATTGACGTCATCATGGCCCGCACCGAGGCCGCCAAGAGCGGCTTTCTCGACAAACATGCCCGCAAACCGCTGCCCAACAATGAGCGATCCAAGGCGCTGCAGCTTCTTGAGATGCAGCGAAATGCCATGCTGATGTACACCAGCTGCGGCTGGTTTTTTGATGAAATGTCCGGTATCGAGACCACCCAGGTGCTGAGATATGCCGCCCGGGCCATAGAGCTGGCCGAGCGATGCTCGGCGGAATCCCTGGAAGATGCATTTATTGAACGGCTCGAAAAGGCCCAAAGCAACATCAGCGACATGGGAACCGGCGCCGATATCTACCGGCGATTCATCCTTGCCACCAAATCCCACCTCAAAGAGGTGGCCATCCATTTTTCCCTCAGCTCCTTTTTTGAAAACTATCAGCGGAAAAACAGTCTCGGCTGTTACTCCATCGAACTAAAGGAATATGAAAAGCAGCGCCATGAGCATACCATTGCCGCAACCGGCAGATTACACGCACGATCCGCGATCACCGAGGAAGAGGCCTCCTTTATCTTTGCCGCTCTGCAGCAGGAGCCCCATGATTATTATTGCACGGTCAAGGACTGTTCCGGCATAACCGCTTCCTCCGCGGTTTCTCCCGCCAATCACCTCTATACCGGCCTGGTGGATTCACTCTTTACCAGCCTAAAGGCCAAGGGGCCGAGCGCCGCCCTGAAGGTAATCGGCCAATACCTGGGCGCGGACCGCTATACCATCAAGGATCTTTTCAAGGATGAACAGGAGGAACTTCTCAACATCGTCCTGGAAGGTGAGCTTGAATACATCGGGGAAACCCTCGAAACGGCCTACAAAAAGACCTCATTTCTCACCGCATTGCTTGAAGAATGCGGTCACCGCATCCCAACGCCCTTTATCATTGCCGCCGAGGTTACCCTCAAAAGAAAACTGGTCAATGCCCTCAAAAGCCAAAAATCAACCCATGAGACCATCCGCCTGCTGCTTGACGAAATCAAACGGTGGCGCATTTCCCTGGGCAATGAATGGCTGGAGAGAACCCTGCGTACTCTTGTCGAGAAGGAAATAACCGCGGTCAAGGATGCCCCGACAACCAGCAACCTGGCGCATATGAATGCAAAACTGTCTATGCTCTATCTCTTTCCTGTCCAGGTAAACCTCTGGCAGACCCAGAATACCTATTTTGACCTGCTGCACTCCAGCTATTCGGACCAAAGAAAACTTGCAGACGGCGGGGACCGCGAAACCGAGAAATGGCTGGAGGAGTTCCTGCGGCTTGGCGACGGACTGTTCATCAATGTCGAAAATGTGATTGCCAACATGCCCGCAACGCCAAAAAAAGATCTGCTGCCTGCGCCGGCAGAAGAGAAAAAAATTAAGGCGGATTCGCCTGCCCGCGCGGCGGCTGCACAAAAGAAATGACTACCTGCCCCCCCTCTCCCGGGGCGAACGGCCGATATGAATCAGGGTTGCCTTCATCGATAACAGCACATCGGCAAAAAGCAGAATCATCGACACCAGGATGAAAAGGCAGCTGCCGCCGACAAGTGAAATCTCAAACATCGGCACCGATAGCCCGAGCAGCTTATCAAAAAGAGATACCATTACCAGGCAACTGCTCAATATCGTGCTTAAAACCAGGGTGGCAAAGCTATACTTCAACAATCTGCACCGAAACACCAGCAGATCAATTTCCTGGTCCAGCGAGGCTGGAGCCTTGCCGGCAAGAGAATGATCATACAGCTCTCTCGTTCTGCTGGTTGCCTGGATATAGCGGGCGTTTATGGTCAGCACCAGGATGCCGATGCCGGAAACCAGCACAAGCGGGGCGGTGGCGGCTGACAGGGTTTCACTGAAGATCTCGTTCATATGGTGCTCATCACTTCCCACGAGAGCCGCTTCAGGGGCTCCGGGGCAAACAAAAAAGGGAATCAGCTGACATAAGCTGACTCCCTTTGCAATTTCAAGTGGTGACCCCAAGGGGAATCGAACCCCTGTTTTCGGCGTGAGAGGCCAACGTCCTGACCGCTAGACGATGGGGCCTTGAATGATGGGAAACAAAAGTAACGGAAATCAGAAAAATGTCAAGAATTATATGCATGCTCAGGTGACGATCCGCCGGCCGAACTCTTCCGCCTGAGACAATTTGTCACCAGCCTTTGCCATCTCGCCGCGCTTATCAATGCCTTTGACAAGCAGCGCCCCGCCATAGCCGAACCCAATCGCGTCATAAAAATATTTTACCGTCAACACCGCGCCATCGAAAACCTTTTCACCTCTGGTGGCAGCCACCGAGACAAAAAAACCGAGCCTGTCGGTATTTTCCCGCCACTCGCCTTTTTTCTTCAGAATATATTTCCGGCTCCAGAGGGCCTGGGCTCTGTCGATTAAGGCCTTTGCCTGGGCCGTGACCCCGTAAAAGTAGATGGGCGAGGCAAGAATGATCCTTTGCACCTCATCCATCTTTGCATACAGCAGCCCCATATCATCTTTGACCACGCAGACACCCGTCTTGTCACATCCGCCGCAATTCAGACAGGGAGAGATATTCAAATCGGCCAGACGGATAATCTCAATCTCACCACCGGCAGACTCCACCCCCTGCGCCACTGAGGAAAGCAGCACCTGCGTGTTGCCGCCGCGCCGGGGAGATCCGTTAAATGCCAGCACTTTCATCGCTTCATCCTTTTATTAGCGGGCAGCTCTTCTGCCGCCCATAGAAAAGAACCTCTTCCCGCAGGTAATGAATAACCTCCGGGGAAAGAAAGGGGGAAGCGCAGCGCCACACCCAGTTTTCTTCCAGCACACTGGGCCGATTCATCCGGCAGTCCGAACCGAAACCCAGCACATCCTGCAAGGGGATAACGGCCAGAGCGGCCACCGAAGAAAAGGCCATCCGCACAAAATCCCGGTGTATCACCTGCCCGTCGCTATTGGCATAACGCCTGGCCCGGTCTTTACTTTCCTGGGGAACCTTCCGGTCAAAATACCAGCCCACTGTGGTGTCATTGTCGTGGGTGCCGGTATAGACCACACAGTTTGTGGTTTGGAAATTGTGGGGAAGATAGAGGTTCAACTCGTCTGAATCAAAAGCAAACTGCAGAATTTTCATACCGGGATAAGCTAAGCCATCCCGCAATTTTTCAACATCCGGGGTAATGACCCCCAGATCTTCGGCAATGATATCTATCTTGCCGGTTGCCTCCTGCACCTGCTCGAAAAAGAAAAGGCCTGGGCCTTTGACCCAGGTGCCGTTCACGGCCGTCTCCTCACTGGCAGGGATCTGCCAGTAGGAGGCAAAGCCGCGGAAATGATCAATGCGCACCACATCAACCATACCGCCAAGATGCAGAAACCGCTGGCTCCACCACTCATAAAGGCGCTTGTTCGGTTTACCGCCGGTCTCCCAAAGGTAGAGAGGATTGCCCCAGCGCTGGCCGGTTTCACTGAAATAATCAGGCGGAACCCCGGCAACATGACGGGGCTGCAAGGTGGTCTTATCCAGATCGAAGCACGGCTGATTGGACCAGACATCCGCGCTGTCCAGTCCGACATAAATGGGGATATCCCCGATCAGCCTGATCCCTTTCTTCTGCGCGGCCTGGCGCATTCGCCGCCACTGCATGAAAAAGACAAACTGCACAAATTTATGATACCGGCACCGATCTGCAAGCTCCTCCGCCGCCTTGGCCAGACTGTTTTTATCCCGGGCTGCGATTTTACGGGGCCATTCATACCAGGGCTTGGAACCGTACTTTTCCCGCAGGCTCATGAAAAGGGCAAAATCATCAAGCCATGCCCCATGTTCGCGGCAAAAGTGCTCAAATACCTCATCAAAGAGCCTGATGGCAATAAATCGCTGAAAACTCGTAGCCAACAGCCTGTTTTTGAAATCCCTCACCGCCGAGTAATCAACCGCATATTCGGAAAAGTACGGTTTGCCCATTAAATCCTCGCTATGCAGCAGCCCCTTTTCCAGCAAAAGATTCGGACTTATCAAAAGAGGATTGCCGGCAAAGGCCGAAAGGCTCATGTAGGGGGAATTACCGAAAACATCATCAACAATGCCGGTGGGCAGAAACTGCCAATAGGACTGGCCCGCCTGTTCAAGAAAATCCAGAAAAAAGTATCCGGAATCAAGATCTCCGATGCCGTAGGGACCAGGAAGGGAAGACAGATGTGCAAGAATACCGCTGGCTCGCTGCTGTAGCATTTTTCTCCCTTGTAAAAAAATCATTTTTTTTGCTAAACTGAAACAGCATGATTACATTTCTTTTCTGATGAAACATTCCTTATTATCCCTCACTCCTATCAGAAAGTAAATTATGAAATACCGTTACCGCAAAGTCAAGAAACCGATCCCCCCTTTTTTCTATTGCAACGAAGCAAATATTGTTATAGGATAGGGAGTTTTCGTGCTCTGAAAGCCAGCTTTATTTTGCTTTCGCTGCATCTTTTCTTATGCAAACACCCATCAGCTACATCTTAACCGAGTCGGGAGACAAAAATCAGTGCATGTCGATATCAAAGACAGAATACTGAAAGCTGGAAAGGAAAAAGGCTGCATCAGCATTGACACGCTTAACGACCTTATTCCGGAAGATACAGATGCCAGCTATATCGATGAAATTTTTGCCTTTCTTGATCAAAACGAAATTGACGTTGCCAGCCGTCCGGAACTTGGCAAGAGCAAACGGATTGATAACAAGGACTGGCAGGAAGAAGACGTTGACGAAGTCAGAAAAGCGGGGGGCAAGTCTGCGATAACCAAGGACGAGCTCCAGGAGGCGGAAGAAACCACCACCACCTATCTGCGCGAAATGGGTCGTTTTGATCTCCTCACCCCGGAAGAGGAGGAAAAGTACAGCAGAATCATCCGGGAAGGTTTTGATGCCATCATCAAAACAATCCATAGCGATGAATCGGGCATTGAGGAAATGAAAGTTCTGACGGACCGCATATCCCTCTGGGAAAAACGGGATCCGACCTTGAAGCCGAAAAAACAGCACCTCAACTACATGTGCAAAAAAGTGCAGGAGGCCTCTGCCCTTCATCCTGATATCGAGCAGCTGCAGCAGGCGGAAAACAAGATATCATTATACGCCCGCTCCATCGAGTCCGCCAAGGACGCCATGATCAAGGCTAACCTGCGGCTGGTGGTCAGCATCGCCAAACGTTATATGCACCAGGGTTTAAGCCTGGCCGATCTCATCCAGGAAGGCAATCTCGGACTCATGCGGGCCGTGTTCCGTTTTGACTATAAAAAAGGTAACAAATTCAGCACCTACGCCAGCTGGTGGATCAGACAGGCAATAACCAGAGCGATTCTGGATAAAACCCGCACCATCCGCCTGCCGGTACATTTTCTGGAGCTGCGCAGCCAGTTTTTCAAGGCCTTCTATTCCCTGCTGAAAGAACTCGGCCGTGAACCCACCCCGGTGGAAATTTCCGAAAAAACCGGGCTGCCCATGGACAAGATCCTTGCCATCCTCGAGGCATCCAGAGAGCCAATCTCCCTGGAAACCCCGGTGGGCGACGATGACAGCACGCTGGGAGACTTTCTGGAAAACCAGGAATCAGTCTCTCCCTATGAGGCCGTGAAAAACACCGAACTGTCGGACAGGGTCAAAAATATTCTTTCCACGTTGAGCCCCAGGGAAGAAAAAATCATCCGGCTTCGTTTCGGTATCGGCGAAGATGCTGAATACACCCTCGAAGAAATCGGTAAACGATTTAATGTTTCCAGGGAACGTATCCGCCAGATCGAAAAAAAGGCATTGAATCGCTTACGCCACTCCAGCAGGCGGGATAAACTGAAGTTTTTCCTCGACTGAGAGGCTTCCCGGTGCCTTTCTCCGGGCGATCACCCCATTTGCTCATCCAGGCGGTGATCGCCTTTACCGGCGGCATTGCCTTGACGGCATACCTTGCGCAAAACCCGCTTTTTCTTTTCCCGGCCTTTCTTCTCCTCGCCCTGGCTGTTTTTCTCTGCTGGCTTACCAAAAACGCTCTGCTGCTGCCTCTGCTGCTGCTTTTGTGGTTTGTCTGCGGCCTGCTGCATGGAGCAGCCCTGCAGCCGCCCAGGGCAAGGGACAGTCTTTACCAGCTTTTTGCCACCGGCCGGGAGGTAACCCTTTCCGGCACGCTCCTGCAGGC
>Ga0172380_10007693_pt1 | contig 12035 bp, 11 predicted proteins | sample Leawe162metaG_FD_119747 | JGI IMG/M metagenome (GOLD analysis project Ga0172380, IMG submission 119747) | Leachate microbial communities from a municipal landfill in Southern Ontario, Canada - Leachate well 162 metaG | ecosystem: Engineered > Solid waste > Landfill > Unclassified | place...
CGTCCTGACCGGCTGACCACGCCCGGACTCCGACCAAAATCAGCCAGGATCCCCTCACAGGGGCCAATCAAGGCCGTCTCAGGCGTCGCAACCCGCCACAGAGGCCATAATGCAGCGGTCCCCATGAAGGGGAGGGAGATTCTAAGCCTCTTCCGTCTCTGGCTTGGCCGCTTCGCCGCCTTCGAAGGTGCGCGGGGCGCGGCGGCGGCGGGGTTTCTTGGCCTCTTCGGCGGGCGCGTCCTCGCTGGCCGCGGCCGGACGGCCGAGGAAGGCGGGCAGTTCGCTCACGGCGCCGTCCTGGCCCCGCAGGCGGGGCGACTCGCTGGCGGCCGGCTCGGGAGCCAGAGGCGCGGCGGCCTGGGGCTCGACCACGGGCAGCGGGTCACGGGCGGCTTCGGCCCGTTCGCGGTCGCGGCGTTCGTCGCGCTCCCGCCAACGGTCGCGGCGGCCGGTGGTCTCGCCTTCCTGGCGCGGACGGTCCTCGCGGGGCTCGCGGGGTCTGTCGTCGCGGGGACGCTCGTCGCGCGGGCGATCATCCCGTTGCGGGCGATCGTCCCGTTGCGGCCGGTCGTCGCGCTGGCGATCACGACCTTCGTAGCGCTGCTGGCCGTCGCGCTGGCGGCCCTCGGAACGCTGACCGTCCCGATTGCCGTCGCGCTGGCCCTCCGGCTCGGCGGCCTCGGTCTGCTCGACATAGCCGCCCTCGGGCGGATCGCCCGGTTCGGCCTCGAAATCGATGTCGAAGCCGGAGGCGAACTGTTCGCGCCCGACGATGTCCGACACTGGCCGGTGCGGCTGCATGGCCCGCAGCGTGCGGAAATAGTGTTCGGCGTGCTGCAGGTAGTTCTCGGCCAGCACCCGGTCGCCGGCCGAACCGGCGTCGCGCGACAGCTGCTGGTACTTCTCGAAGACACCCTGCGCGGCGCCGCGCACCTTGATGCCCTCGGGACCGTTGGAATCGAACGCCCGGTTGGCGTTGTGCTGGGGTTTGCCGCCCTGGTTGCCGCCACTGCCGCCACCGCGATTGCGGCCGCGCTGACGCTTCATACCCTTGAAATCTCTCATCTTACCCTTCGACCTGCCGGCCGGCGCACGACGCATTGGTCGGTGGCGCGGGCCGGTTCTGGATACTGGTTCGGGCTTGCCGCCCGCTTTGTTGTTTCGAAAAAGACGCTGTTCTTCGTCCTCGCCCGGCTTTCAGCGCCGCGACCCGGTCCTCATGGGACCTCGCGCGCCCGCCGTCGATTGCGATCAATCTCTACGGCGTTCTGAGTGGGGACGAGTCAGATGTAGCGCCTCGGGCCCCTGTTTCCAAGGGGTATTTGGAACCGGCGACAACCCGGTCGCGCAGGCCCAGATCCTTGATCGTCCGAACGCCGCTCGCGCCGGCCTGGCGGAACAGGGCCTCGACGGCGACGCTCTGGTCGTGGCCGATCTCCACGGCGAACATGCCGCCGGGCCGCAGCACGCGCAGGATCTCCGGCGCCAGCACGCGATAGGGGTCCAGGCCGTCGGGGCCGCCGTCCAGCGCCAGCCGCGGGTCGTGGTCGCGCACCTCCGGCTCCAGCGTCTCGATCACCGCGCTGGGGATGTATGGCGGGTTGGCCACCACCAGGTCGAAGCCGGCGTCGCCGAGCCCCGCCGTCCAGTCGCCGCGCAGCAGGGCCGTGCGGCCGTCGAGGTCGAGGTTGGCCGCGTTCTCCCGCGCCACGGCCAGGGCGTCTTCGGAGATATCGACCCCCAGCCCCCGCGCGGCCGGCCGTTCGGCGAGGATGGCCAGCAGGATCGCGCCCGAACCGACGCCCAGGTCCAGCACGCTGAAGGCCATGGTCTCGGGAAACGCCTTCAGCGCCTCATCGACGATCACCTCGGTGTCGGGGCGGGGGGTCAGGACCTTGCTGTTGACGTTCAGCATGATCTTCCAGAAGCCCTTGCGGCCGAGGATGTGACTGACCGGCTCCCGACGGCCGCGGCGCTCGAGGAAGGCGTCGTAAACGGCCTCCTGGGCCGCGGTCAGCTCGCGATAGGGCTCGGTGACGATCTCCAGCCGGCTGACCTCGGCGGCGGCCTCCAGCATCAGGCGCGCGTCGATCGCCGGCTGGTCGATGCCGACGGCCTCCAGCCGCTCGCGGCCGGCCTTCCAGGCCTTCACAAGGGTCGTCACGCCATCAGCTCCAGGACGTCGCCCTCGGCCACGCGGCCGGCGGCGGTGGTCTGCACATAGAGGCCGCAGAGGGTGTGGCCATAGTGGTCGAACAGCGCCTTGACCACCTCGATGTCGCGCTCGGCCGTGGCCGGATCGACATGGGTGGCCGCGCAGCGGACGATCGGCTTGAACACCGTGGCGGTCGCCCCGCCGAGGGTCAGAGTTCGCCCGGTCCAGTCGTTCTCGGCCCAGGCCGGCCAGCCCTCGACATAGAGGTTGGCGCGGAACCGCAGGGGATCCAGCGGCCGGCCGATCCTGGCCTCCAGGTCCCGCACGCTGGCCAGGTTGATGATCGACACGTGGCCGAGCGGGTGGTCAGTGAACCGCCAGGCGCCCGGCGCCTGCAAGACCTTCAGCGGCGCACGCGCTTCCTCGCCCAGCAGGTCGGTCAGCCAGGCCGCGAAGGCCGCGCGGCCGGCCTCGCCGGTCAGGTCGCCGGCGAAATCGGGAAAGCCCGGCGCGGTCGCGTGAAACACGCCGGTCGCGTCGTCATAGCGGGTGCGGGCCCTGGCCACCTCGGCGATATGGGCCAGAACGGCGAAGCGGGTCTTGGGCACGAAGGCCGGCGCGGCGGGGTCAAAGCCGCAGTCGCCGACCTCCACCGCATACATCCGATCGCCCGGGAAGGTCTCGCCGACCGCCAGCTCGGCCGCCGCCAGCCGCTCGGGCGTGAAGCCCTTCACGGGGTGACGGTAGAGGGCGGAGACGGTGGCTTTCATGGGGGGTGAGTGCCTCAGCGACGTGCCGGGAGCAAGCGTATCCAGTTTTCCACCGTCATGGCCCGGCTCGTCCGGGCCACCCATGAACATCGTGGCATCCGAAGGACGCGGCGGCGACGTGACTTCACCCTCTGACAGGTCACGCATGGGTGGCCCGGACAAGCCGGGCCATGACGGCGTTTGTTGTGGGGAGCCGGGGCCTGGACAAGCAGTCCCGAGGGACAGCTAGTCCAGACCTACCCGAAGCTGTCCTCCAGCGTCGCCAGGCGCGCGGCCTGGTCCTCGGCGATCAGGGGGTTGATGACGTCGTCGAGCGCCTCGCCCTCCATGATCTTGGGCAGGTTGTAGAGCGTCAGGTTGATGCGGTGGTCGGTGACCCGGCCCTGCGGATAGTTGTAGGTGCGGATGCGCTCGGAGCGGTCGCCGGAGCCGACCTGGGCCTTGCGGGCGTCGGAGCGGGCCGTGTCGAGGGCCTCGCGCTGCATGTCGTAGAGCCGGGCCTTGAGGTTCTTCATCGCCTTGCGGCGGTTCTCGTGCTGCGACTTCTCCGAGCTCGTCACCACGATGCCGGTCGGCAGGTGGGTGATGCGCACGGCCGAGTCGGTCTTGTTGACGTGCTGGCCGCCCGCGCCGCTGGAGCGATAGGTGTCGATGCGCAGGTCGACATCGTTGATCTCGATCTCGACATCCTCCACCTCGGGCAGCACGGCGATGGTGGCGGCGCTGGTGTGGATGCGGCCCTGGGCCTCGGTGGCCGGCACGCGCTGGACCCGGTGCACGCCGCTCTCGAACTTCAGCCGGCCGAATACGCCGTCGCCGGTGATCGAGGCGATGATCTCCTTGTAGCCGCCCATCTCGCCCTCGGAGATGCTGTCGATCTCGACCTTCCAGCCGCGGCCGGCGGCATAGCGCTGGTACATGCGGAACAGGTCGCCGGCGAACAGGGCCGCCTCGTCGCCGCCCGTGCCGGCGCGCACCTCGAGGATGGCCGAGGCGTTCTCGTCCTTGTCGCGCGGAGCCAGCAGCAGGGCCACGTCGCGCTCCATGTCGGGCAACCTGGCCTCCAGCCGCTCCAGCTCGTCGCGGGCCAGTTCGGAGATCTCCGGATCGGCGTCGGCGGCCATCACCTCCAGCTCGGGCTTCTCGGACAGCACCTTTTCCAGCGCCAGCACCGCCTCGGCCACCGGCCGCAGCTCGGCGTGCTCCTTGCCCAGGCGCACGATCTCCGGCCCTTCCGTGGCCGAGCCCATGCGGGCCTCGATCTCGCGGAAACGGTCGAGCACCTGGTCGAGGCGGGCCTGGGGAAGACGCAAGGGAGGCTATCCGGAAGCAGCGGGCGGGAGGGGGCCGCTGTTTACAGCGGTCGAGCGTGCCGTGTCGATGCTGTGTGATCCTCCCCATCGGGGGAGGTGGACCGGCGAAGCCGGGACGGAGGGGGTCCGCTCAGATCGCGGATGACCCCCTCAGTCCGCTTCGCGGACAGCTCCCCCGATGGGGAGCATCTCTCAGCCCGCGCGGGGCTTGAGGCCGGCGCGCGGGGCCCTGAAGTCGGCGCGGGCCAGCTTCTTGGTCGGGATGGCCTCCTCCGGCGCGGCGGCGACCGCGGTCCCCTTGGCCGGCGTGGCGACCGGGGCCGGGATGCCGAGCGCCGTGCGGCGCGGGGCGATCAGGCCTTCGATGCGCTTCTTCGTGGCGTTGAACGAGGCCACGTCGCGCGGATCGACGCTGTTGCCCGACTGGATCCGCGTCATCGGATTGACCCGCCGGCCCTTGAGCCAGACCTCGTAGTGCAGGTGCGGGCCGGTCGAGGCGCCGGTCGAGCCGACGTAGCCGATCAGCTGGCCCTGGCTGACGCGCATGCCGGGCCGCAGGCCCTTGCCGAAGCGCGACAGGTGCGCGTAGCCGGTTTCGTAGCCGCCGGAATGGCGAACGCGGATCCAGTTGCCATAGCCGCCCCAGCGGCGGGCCTCGACGACCACGCCGTCGCCGGCGGACAGCACGGGCGTGCCCGAGCCGACGCCGAAGTCGATGCCCTGGTGCATCTTGTTGTAGCCGAGGATCGGGTGACGGCGCAGGCCGAAGCGGGAGGTGATGCGGGCGCCATCGACCGGCGTGCGCAGCAGGAAGCCCTTGATGCTCTTGCCGATGGCGTCGAGGAAGGTCCGCTTCCCGTCGGCGCGGGTGAAGCCGTAGAAGCGCTGGCCCTTGACCTCGGCGTACTGCAGGCCGCCGGCCTCGACGGTCCGGCCGCTCTCGGTGACCTTGCGGTCGAACACCAGGCAGAACGGATCGCCCGCCTTGATGTCGCGCGAGAAGTCGATCTTGTGCGCGAACAGCTTGGAGGCCTCGGCGACGACCGCCGAACTGGCCCCGATGGCGCTGGCGCTTTCGTGGAACGAGCCCTGCATCCGGCCGCAGGCGGCGACGGTCTCGGGTTTGACGGTTTCTTCCAGCTCGCGCAGGCGCAGGGCGCCGTCGAAGGTGCGTGAGACGGTCAGGGTGCTGGCCGCGCCCGTGCGCATCGACAGGCCGATCAGCCGGGCGGGGCCGCGCCGGTCTTGCGGCCTGGCGACCGAGGCGACGAAATCCATGCCGGCGCGGATGTTCACCGTGTCCATGGCCTGGGCCAGCACGCGGACAGCCAGCCGGGCGTCGGTGGGGGCCACGCCGCTGCGCAGCACGGCGGCCTCGAGCGTCTCGCCGGGGCGGACCTCGACATTGATGTTCTGGCCGTGGTCGAAGCCGGGCTGAGCCTCTGCGCGGGCGAAGGCGAGGTGTTGCAGGGCGGTGAGGGCCGCGCGATCCAGGGGCTGGACGCCCGCCGATTTGGGGTCGGCGGTGAGGTTCCAGCACAGGCCGAGCACGCCCAGGCCGGCGATCGCGGTCAGAACCTTCGGCGCGATCCGGGTTGTCGGCCGTCTGGGATCGAATTCCTGCATCGTTCCCCCACTAAGTTTACGATGCCGTACAAGCGTCAGAATGGCACGGCTGGGATGCCCCCCAGCAATCGACGGGCCGTTTCTGCCCGGCGGCGCGCCTGAAACGCAAGCAATATTCGGTGCTTCGTCGCTTTTGTCACGCCCTTGCGTTCAGTGACCGGGAGTCACGCGCTCGCCGTCTTCCTTGACGAATTCGGCCGGGGCCTGGTCCAGAAGGTCGAACACGCGCTCCGAGGGGCGGCACAGGGCCACGCCCTTCGCCGTCCGCACGATCGGCCGCTCGACGAGGATCGGGTGCGCGACCATGGCGTCGAGGATGGCGTCGTCGGTCGCCGCCGGGTCGGTGAGACCCAGATCCTCGGCCGGCGTGCCCCGCAACCGCATTATGTCGCGCGGCGTCTGGCCCATCGTGGCCAGCAGGCTTTCCAGCTGCGGCCGGGTCCAGCCGGTCTTGAGGTACTCGACCACGGTTGGCTCGACGCCGGACTGGCGGATCGCGGCCAGGGTGTTGCGCGAGGTGCCGCAGGCGGGATTGTGGAAGATGGTGACGGCGGCGCTGGTCATGGCGCGACTCCCTGGGATTTGAGGCCGCGTTCGTACCAGCCCTTCGAGCGATTCACGATGGCCACCACGGTCAGCATGACCGGCACCTCGACCAGCACCCCGACCACCGTGGCCAGGGCGGCGCCCGACTGGAAGCCGAACAGGCTGATGGCGGCGGCGACGGCCAGCTCGAAGAAGTTGCTCGCTCCGATCAGCGCCGAGGGGCCGGCCACGCAGTGCGCCTCGCCCGTCGCGCGGTTCAGCAGATAGGCGAGACCGGCGTTGAAATAGACCTGGATCAGGATCGGCGCGGCCAGCAGGGCGATGATCATCGGCTGGGCGATGATCTGCTCGCCCTGGAAGGCGAACAGCAGCACCAGGGTGGCCAGCAGGGCCATGATCGACACCGGTCCCAGCCGGCCCAGCGCGCGTTGCAGGGCGGCCTCGCCACGGGCCAGCAGCAGGCGGCGGACGACCTGGGCGAGGATCACCGGCGCGACGATGTAGAGGCCCACCGACAGCAGCAGCGTCTCCCACGGCACGGTGATCGCCGACAGCCCCAGCAGCAGCGCGACGATCGGGGCGAAGGCCAGCACCATGATGGTGTCGTTGAGCGCCACCTGGCTGAGGGTGAAGTTCGGCTCGCCCTTGGTCAGGTTGCTCCAGACGAAGACCATGGCCGTGCAGGGTGCGGCCGCCAGGATGATCAGCCCGGCGATGTAGCTGTCGATCTGCGCCGCCGGCAGCAGCGGCCGGAACAGGGTTCCGATGAACAGCCAGGCCAGCAGGGCCATGGAGAACGGCTTGACCGCCCAGTTGATGAACAGGGTCACGCCGATGCCGCGCCAATGGCGGCCGACCTGGCGCATGGCGCCGAAGTCGACCTTCATCAGCATGGGGATGATCATCAGCCAGATCAGGCCGGCGACCGGCAGGTTGACCCGCGCGATCTCCAGCCCGCCGATCGCCTGGGCCGCGCCGGGGAACAGCTGGCCCAGGGCCACCCCGGCCACGATGCACAGCGCGACCCACAGGGTCAGGTAGCGTTCGAAGATGGACATGGTCAGGCCTTGCCGATGCCGTCGAGGCGGGCCTGCAGGGTCAGCCGGTCGAGGCTGGCCATCGGCAGGTTGACGAAGATTTCGATCCGGTTGTGCAGTCGGCCATAGGTGTCGGCGAAGGCCAGGGCGATTTCCGCGTCCGTACCCTCGATGGCCGCGGGGTCGGGCACGCCCCAGTGCGCGGTCATCGGCTGGCCCGGCCAGAATGGACAGACCTCGCCCGCGGCGTTGTCGCAGACGGTGAACACGAAATTCAGCTCCGGCGCGTCGGGATTGTGGGCGCGGTCGAACTCCTCCCACGACTTCGAGCGCAGGCCGGCGGTCGGATAATTGAACCGCTTGAGCAGGCGGATAGCGTGGGGGTTCACCGTTCCGGTGGGCATGGAGCCTGCCGAATAAGCGATGAACTTGCCGGCGCCGAGGCGGTTCAGAATGCTCTCGGCGAGGATCGAGCGCGCCGAATTGCCGGTGCAGAGGAAGAGGACGATGTGGGTCATCAGCAGATCTTCACGCCACAGGTTTCGCCACTGGCGATGCCCGCGAGCGGCCCGCAGATGGCCGGCTCGCCCTGGCAGCAGTCCTCGACCAGGAAGGTCAGCAGGCCGCGCATGACGTCATAGTCGGCCGTGTAGATGATCTGCCGGCCGTCGCGCCGCGAGTGGGCCAGGCCCGCCTGGGTCAGGATGTTGAGGTTGGTCGACAGGGTGTTGGAAAGGCTGCCCGTGGCCTCGGCGATACGGCCGGCCGGCAGCCCCTCCGCCCCGGCCTTGACCAGCAGGCGGAAGACGGCCAGCCGGCCGGGATGGGCGAGGGCCGACAGAGCGGCGACGGCGTCAATCTGTTCCATGATTCGAGAATAGCCGAATTTTGTGACGCCGGGGTGTCATGATGGTGCGTCCTTCGAGACGCTCGCCTGAGGGCTCGCTCCTCAGGATGACGAACACAAATGCCCGTCATGGTGAGGAGCGGACCCCCGGGTCCGCGTCTCGAACCACGCCGGCCCTATCCGCAGCAACTCGCCTTCGCCACCGCCGGGGCCACGGCCGCCGCCGGCAGCACCTCGTCCTCGCCGTAGGTCGTCGCCTCGCCGAGGGTGTGGAAGGTCTCCCAGCGCACGCCCGAGGGATCGGTGACCCAGCTCTTGTCGGACCTGGCGTAGCAGCAGGTGGTCGCCTCCTGGTCGAAGGTCGTCTCGCCGGCGGCCTTCAGGCGGGTGGCCATTTCGGCCAGTTCGGTGGCGGTCTCGGCCTGGACGCCGACGTGGTCGATCCCGGGGGCGACGCGGTCGCGCTGCGAGATGGCCAGGTTCACGCGCGGGTTCTCGAGCATCCATTTGGCGTAGTCGTCCTTCACCACCGACGGCTGCGCGCCGAACAGGGTGGAGTAGAAGCCGATCGAGCGGGTCAGGTCCTCGACGGCGATGTGCAGGTGCAGGCGCTTCATGGCGATCTCCTATAAATCTATAATTCGAGAAATATAGAAATATGATATCGAGTCAAGAGGCGGGGACGGCGAAAGCTCTCAGCGGGGGATCGAGATCGCGCCGGTCACGACAGCGGAGTCCGACAGGTCGAACGGCATGACGTCCAGCGGCCTTGGTGGCAGGGGCCTGGCGCCCGCTGGCCAGCGCGCGTCGATCACGGCGTAGCGGATGTCGGTCGCTCCGGGGCCTCCGGGGGTGAGCACGATCTGGCTGCCGCCCGGGACGCCGGCAAGCCGCAGGTGGGTCCACTGGCCCGGCTTCGTCGTCAAAGTCACCGGCTTGCCGTCGAGGACGAGCGCGGTCAGCGGCGTGCTCGCGCGCACATCGAGCAGGATGACCCGGGCTGGCGGCAGGGTGATGGTCACCACGCCATTCGCCGCCGCCGCCGAGACCGGCGCGGTCCCTGCCGGAACGGTCTTCGCCGGCGCGACCCACACGGGACCCCGGCCAAGCGGCGGCATGTCGCGCCGCGTAACGGCGCCGCCGTCGGCGGTCAGGATCGCGCGGCTCCAGGCCGGCAGCGTGCGCGTGGTCGCCACCCGCCAGGCCTTGCCGGTCACGGCGTCCTGGACATGCAGCACGACCGTCGCCCGCGGGTGGCGCGCGCTCCAGGGGTCGGTGAAGCGCACCACGCCGACCAGCACGATCCCCAGCGCCAGCAGGGCGACGGCCGGCGTCAGCGACAGGCGCGGCCATCCGCCCGGCCAGGCCAGCGGCCAGACGAGGAAGGCGCCCAGCCAGAGGAACAGCGCCAGCAGGTCGGGCAGGTCCAGCCCCTGGGCCACGCCGTGGAAAAACACCGCCAGCCAGCCGCCGCCGAGCGCGGCCAGCAGGACCAGGCCCGCCGTGCGCGACAGGTCCAGCCGCGTCCCCATCAGGCTGGCCGCCGCCCCGAGCCCGCCCAGCACCAGCGGCCAGCTGACCAGGAAGGCCACGGCGGGCAGGAAGAGCTGCAGCGCCACGCCGGCGACCAGTCCCGTCAGCAACACGCCCAGCCAGGCGCCGGGCAGGGCGGCCGGCTTGCCGAAGGCGGCGTAGCCGAGGGCGGCCGTCGCCACGCCGAGCCCCAGCCCCACCGGGTCCCAGCCCGCGAAGGCCAGGCACAGCAGGCCGCCGCACAGGCCGGCGCCGGCCAGCCACAACCGCATCCGCTCGCGCGCCAGCAGGTTCGGGGCCAGCAGCAACAGGCCAACGCCCAGCACGGCCAGCGTTGTCTCCCACAGGGCCCAGCGCGCCAGCAGCGGCCGCTGCTCAAGAAAGCCGAAGTCGATCCCCGTGGCGCGGCGGGCCAGATGCAGCAGCAGGGCGCCGGCGACCAGCACGAACAGCGCCGCCCCCGCGCCGCGCGCCGCATCGATCGGCCGGAAGTCGTCCGACCGCCATCCCCGCGCCCCGGCCAGGGCGATCAGGCCGGCCGCGATCAACAGGGCGATCCAGCCGCCCCAGGCCGGATAGGCCAGGATATGGTCGCCGAAGGTCTGGCTGTAGACCGCGTCCGGCGCGGCCGGCGGCAGGGCCTCCGCGAAGGCCAGGTCGGCGGCGGCGGCCAGGGTCTGCTCGCCCATGTGGCGCACCGACCCCCGGTCGAGGTTGGCCGGGGTCGAGGTGGCCGAGTGATAGTCGAACTGCCGGCCGATGAAGGCGAAGTTCAGCCCGCGCACGCCCGCGTCCCTCGACACGGTGAAGTCAGTGTCGTTGGGCATGTTTTCATAGAGGAACACGGCCAGGGAGTTGCTGATCGGGCTGACCGCCGTTTTCCCGAAGACCGGGATCAGGGCGCCGTTGCCGGGGCCGGTCTGGAACATGTTGGCCCGGCCGCCGCCGCCCCGGCTCTCCAGGTTGATCAGCAGGCCGACACGTTTGCGCAGCGGATGTTCGGCGAAGAACAGCCGCGCGCCGAGCAGGCCGGCCTCCTCACCGTCGGTCATGATGACGATCACGTCCCGCTCGGGCGTCCCCCCGGCCTTCAGGGCCCGGATCACATCGAGGATCACCGCCACGCCCGTGGCGTCGTCGGCCGCGCCGGGCGAGGCGGGCACGCTGTCGTAGTGGGCCATCAGGGCCAGGGCCGGCGCCGCGCGGTCCTTGCCCGGCAGGACGCCGACGATGTTCTCGACCTGGCCGCCGATCAGCCAGACATCCTTGCCGTTGGCGCGGCTTTCCGTCGCCAGCCCGCTCTGGACGACGGGCGACAGGCCCAGCGCCGTCATCCGGCCAGTCAGATAGTCGCGGACCGAGGCGTTGGCCGGCGAGCCGACCGGGTGCGGCGCGCGGGCGATGCGACGGATATCGACCATCGCCAGGTCGGTCTGGAAGGCCGTGGCCGCCGGCATGTAGCCGACCGGCTCCGGGCCCGGCGTCCGCGTTCCCGTCCAGGCCAGCAGCAGGGCGCCCGCCAGCGCCGTCGCCAGGGCGATCATCCGTCCCATGCCGTTCCTCTCCGAACCGCTCGAAGCGGGCAGGGAGCCACGCCGCCGCCCGCCGCGCAACGGCCAACCGGTTCGCCGACCGCAAAAGAAAACCCCCGCCGGACGAACCGGCGGGGGCTGTTACGCGACGCTACTAAACGGTGTGTCAGGCGGCGACGACGCCTTCCTGCGGGTCGCGCAGCACATAGCCGCGGCCCCAGACGGTCTCGATGTGATGCTGGCCGCCGGAGGCCGTGGCCAGCTTCTTGCGCAGCTTGCAGATGAACACGTCGATGATCTTCAGCTCGGGCTCGTCCATGCCGCCGTAGAGATGGTTGAGGAACATCTCCTTGGTCAGGGTCGTGCCCTTGCGCAGGGAGAGCAGCTCCAGCATCTGGTATTCCTTGCCCGTCAGATGGACGCGCAGGCCGTTCACCTCGACCGTCTTGGCGTCCAGATTCACGGCGATCTCGCCGGTCTGGATGATCGCCTGGGCGTGGCCCTTGGAGCGGCGCACCACGGCGTGGATGCGGGCGACCATCTCGTCCTTGTGGAACGGCTTGGTCATGTAGTCGTCGGCGCCGCCGCCCAGGGTCTTGACCTTGGTGTCGATCTCGGCCGAGCCCGACAGGATCATGATCGGGGTGTTGATCTTGTGATTGCGCAGGGTGCGCAG
>Ga0172380_10007694_pt1 | contig 12035 bp, 12 predicted proteins | sample Leawe162metaG_FD_119747 | JGI IMG/M metagenome (GOLD analysis project Ga0172380, IMG submission 119747) | Leachate microbial communities from a municipal landfill in Southern Ontario, Canada - Leachate well 162 metaG | ecosystem: Engineered > Solid waste > Landfill > Unclassified | place...
ATCACCTCCTTCCGTGTGGACTTGGAGCTCAGGCTCCGCTACTCAGAAAATATCACATTTTGAGAAAAATGCAAGGGTAAAGGGATTAATTAAGAGGCGGGTGAGATGCGGTCGTTAGAACCTATTCCTATCTGCTCCGAGCAGCGCGAGAACTTCGAACCGTCATTCAGGGCGGCATCACTTCAAGCGGATACATCTTCAGCTACAACAACACCGTCGACCTCTATCGGAATGCGCTGAAGGAATTTAATCTCACGCAATAACCATGAACCAGGAAGTACAGCAAAAGCACAAGTACTTCCTTTACGCTCGCAAATCGTCCGAACAAGAAGATAGACAGGTACTTTCGATAGACTCGCAAAAGAGCGAATTGGAAGCCTTAGCAAAAAGAGAAAAACTCCACGTCGTGGAGCGACTTGAAGAATCGTACTCGGCCAAAGCGCCGGGGCGCGAGATCTTCAACGCGATGATAAAGCGCATCGAGAAGGGCGAAGCCGAAGGCATCATCGCCTGGCATCCAAACCGTCTTTCGCGCAACTCCGTCGATACTGGTTACCTGGTCTATCTCATGGACCAGAACAAATTGCTCGACATCCGCACGCCTGGGCAGGCGTATAAAAATACGCCGAACGATAAATTCTTACTCAACCTCCTCTGCAGTCAGGCGAAACTTGAGAACGACAACAAAGGCGTCGACGTAAAGCGTGGCCTCCGGCGCAAAGTAGAAATGGGCTGGCATCCAGGTCCGGCACCGATCGGCTACATGAACACGCCGGACAAGATGAAAGGCTTCAAGACGATACGCAAAGACCCGAAGATGTTTCCGATTATCCGAAAAATGTTCGACATGATTTTGAGCGGTACTTGGACAGCGCCAAGAGTCCACGAAATCGCAGTCAATCAGTGGGGCTTAAAGAAGCTCGCGCGGAGCGGTTTCTATCGCGTGCTCTATAACCCTTTCTACTACGGCTGGTTTGAGTGGCCGCAAGGCTCGGGCAACTGGCACAAGGGCAAGCACGAGCCGATGATCACGCGCGAGGAGTACGACCGCATGCAGGCGCTTCTCGGCCGTGGCAGCAAGCCAAAGCCCGAGGAGCATAGCTTCGCGTATACCGGCATGATCCGCTGCGGAGAGTGCGGATGCATGGTTACGGCCGAACACAAGACCAAGAGGAATAAGAACGGCAACGTCCACCGATATATTTATTACCACTGCACGAAACGCAAAAGTCCCTGCAAGCAGAAATGCATCGAGGTGAAGGAGCTGGACAAACAGATCGAGGATACGCTCGGCCGCGTAAAGCCACCGGAGGATTTCCACGAGTGGGCAATGAAATGGCTACAGAACGAGAACGGTCGTGAGGCTGCCGATCGCAACGCGATCTTGGCCAACCAGCAACAGAACTACGAGGCATGCGTGAAGAAGCTCGACGCACTCATCGACATGCGAGCTTCGGGAGAAATAAGCGAAGAAGAATTTACAAGAAAGAAGTCAGAGACAAATCAGGAGAAAGCAAAACTCCACGAACTTTTGAATGATACCGACGCCCGAGTGGACAGCTGGCTGCAGACGGCTGACAAGGTCCTCACGTTTGCGAGCGACGCTAAAGAAGCCTTCACCGAAAGGGGCCAGCATGCCCGAAAGGTCTTTTTGTCCGCCCTCGGTTCGAACCTCCTCTTGAAAGACAAAAAGATAAGCATTGACACCGATATTGCGCTTTTGCCGATGATTCTCGTCTCAAATTCGGTAAGACGAAAAAACGACCGGTTCGAACCTCCAAAGCACGGCCCTATAAAAGGGAAAAGCGCCGCTTTTGGCGACGCTAATCCCAACTGGCTCCCCATAATGGTTCAGAACTCGGAAGAATTCAAGGCCGTTGTGGGCTTCTTCGAGCTCCTCATAAAAATAGACCGGACGGGGATAGGTCAGGGGAGAAAACGAGACAAATGAGACACAAATGAGCACCGCTTAGTATTTGAGGAAAATTTCTACTAATTCTGGTAATATAGGCACATATGAAGCTAGTATCTTTGAAGGTACGGAATTTCCGCGCCTATGAGGGTGAGCACGAGATTTATTTTGATAGGCAGTTTACTTCTTTCATTGGGAAGAACGATGTCGGCAAGTCGACAGTCTTTGACGCTCTCGATATTTTTTTTGGGAATAAGAAGCCAGACCTAAGTGATTTGTGCGTTTCGGCATCGGAAAAAGTGATAGAAATTACCTGCGTATTTGATGATTTACCAGAAGAGATAGAGATTGATGCTGGCGCTAAAACAAAGCTAAATGAAGAGTATTTACTAAATGATGAAGGGAATCTCGAAGTGAAAAAGGTCTTTCGTTGTACTGAAAAAAACATCGCAGGATCTTCAGAGAATTATATAGTCGCAAATTATCCCTCTCAATCTAAGGTTGATTTTCTACATTCTCTAAATCAAAAACAGCTTAAAGCATTAGGGGAGTCTAAAGAGGTAACAGTCGCTGACGCAAGAATGAATCACCTCTGGCGTAAGGGTATTTGGCAAAATGTCGGAGACTTGGATTTGGAGGTGGTAAGTCTAAAAATCGATGACTTTGATATAAAGGCTAAAAAAATCTATTCGAAGATTGAAGATTTGGCGCCACTCTTGTTTGTCTTCAAGGCTGACAGAGAAATGACAGACGGGGATTCTGAAGCGAAGGATCCAATGCAAATGGCCGTTACTCAGGCGCAAGAATCGTATAGGAGCCAGATTGATGCAATCAAAGATAAGATTCAGGCAGAAGTAGAGGCTGTCGCTCAATTAGCACTCGCCAAGCTACAAGAAATCGATCCTGCCCTTGCAAGTAAATTAAATCCAGTATTGAAGTCGAAGCCGACCTGGAAATTTGAGTACAGAATTGAGGATGATAGAGGTGTAGCCCTCAATAAACGAGGCAGTGGTACGCGCAGACTTGTCTTGCTTAATTTTTTTAGAGCACAGGCGGAGAAAAAGAGTACGGAAACTGGGAGGGGGGTAATCTATGCGATTGAAGAACCAGAGACTTCTCAGCACCCAGACAACCAACGATTGCTCATTGATGCGCTAATGGGTCTTGCCGCTGACCCAAATAGGCAAGTTTTTATTACAACTCATTCTCCCGAACTTCTTAAGGAGGTTTCTGTTGCGTTTCCAGAGGGGATTCGCTTTATACAGATAGACGAAGATGGTGTGAGAGAAATTGAATATGGCAAGGATGCGCTAATTTTATCTGCTAGCGCTTTGGGCGTCCTTAGTCCGCAGGAGTTTGGATCTGCGGAAAAAATTATTTTAGTTGAGGGTAAAAAAGATTGTTTATTTTTAGAGCATGCGGCACGGGCTATGAAAGATGCTGGAGAACTGACAGGAGATCTACAGGAACTAACAATAGAAGTACTACCAATTGGTGGTTCGGGTGGGGTAAAAAATTGGATAGAAATGGCCAAGCAAAAGCGATTAGGTTTGAAAACATTTGTATTTCTTGATTCTGATAGGGAGAGTTCTGGGGCTGCTGCGACAGAGAACGAAAAATATATTGCGATTCTTAATACGGGAAGAGAAGTAATCTCTGCTGCTTGTACAAAGAAGCGAGAGCCCGAAAACTATATTAAACAATCGCTTACAGGAAGTACCTTTGGCGATTACGATGACGCTAAAAATATAATATCTCGTGCTGCTAGTATCTCGGAGCGTCAAGTCATTGATGTGTTCTGGACGCAAATGACTTCCGCAGATATCGATCAAGAGATAAAAGATTTCATCAATCTAGTTGTGCAAGCTTAAGATAATATTTTTTACCCCACCCTGTGGATAACTTCATCTTGCAATTTTCGTAAGGGTCGTTGAAAATAAGCGTGTTCGAAATGTGCATCAGTTGGTGACGGCATTAGCCGCGCTGCCCTGACGGAAAAACCGAGGGGATTCAAGATCAGATTTTTTTCTGGTCCCGAATTCTTTCGGTTTTTTGATAAAGAAAGACGGGACCGAGAAATCGGTCCCGTCTTTTATGTTCAACAAAAGCCCACCTCACAACCTATGCGCATATACCATTAACAGTTTTTAGCTATGACAACAAAAACTAACCTGGCGGTACAGTACGTGGCAATCACCGCGCTCAATCCCGCCCCCTACAATCCACGCAAACACACGAAGGAGCAAATGGAGCAACTCACTGAGTCCATTCGCCGCTTCGGGGTCGTTGACCCCATCATCGCGAACCGTGCTCCCGGCCGTGAGAACGTCCTCATCGGAGGCCATATGCGCCTTGAGGCGATGAAAGTTCTTAAGTACACCGAAGCCCCCGTCGTGTATGTTGATATCGCTGACCCCGAAAAGGAAAAGGAACTCAACCTGCGCCTGAACAAGAACACGGGAGAGTTTGACCTTTTGCTGTTGGCCGAGTTCGACGAGACCCTACTGGAAGGCATCGGATTCTCCAGCGAAGAGCTGGACGAGATATTCCCCACGGAAGAAACGCCTGAGCAATTCAATCTCAAGAAGGAGTTGGAGAAATTGGACATCACAGAGGTAAAGGTCAAAGAGGGGGATGTGTACGCCCTAGGGCACCATCGGCTCATGTGTGGCGATTCCATGCGCCCTGAGCACATGCAGAAGCTCATGGGAGGGGAGAAGGCCGATATGTGCTTCACCGACCCGCCCTACATCCTGGACTATCTCCACGGCAAGAAGAAACACAAGGCCACGGAGGGGTTTGGGTACAAGCGCGACCGCCGGTACCTGGGTACCGACACCCTTCCCGATGACTTCACGCAGCGCTGGATGGCAAACGTGGCCGCCGTACAGAAGGAGGACTTCTCCATCATCGTATTCGAGAACTGGAAGAATGTCCGTACCATCTGGGATGAGATGGAGAAGCGGTGGAAGGTAAAGAACATGCTCATCTGGCACCTGCCCAACCGTGTGCAGGGATTCTCGGCAAAGTACAAGTTCTTCAACAAGTACGACATCGCGGTAGTGGGACAAGGAGGCAGCCCGACGGTAAATACGGAAAAGGAAGCGGAACTGCTGCAGGAAGAGTACGAGACCGCCCTCTTCGCGATTTCAGGCAAACCCCAGTGGGAGGGATACAAGAAGGGGAGTCAGTACTGCCCCACCGACTTCATTGAGTTCCGAGCCGAGGATGCCAAGCACTCCGGACAGGGCATCATCTTCGGTACCAAGCCCGTGGAGATTCTCATCCCCTACATCAAGATCCTGACGAAGCGGGGAGACCTCATCCTCGAGCCCTTCGGCGGAAGCGGAAGCACGCTCATCGCTTCAGAAAAGATGGAACGCCGATGCTACGTGATGGAGAAGTCTCCGGTGTACGCGGAAGTCATTAAAAAGCGGTGGGAAAACCTCACCGGCAAGAAAGCCACGCTATGGCAAAGCGAAGACGAAAAGCAGAATTCCTAGCTATACTGCCTCGGATACCAATTGTAAGCGCGGCATGCGCCAGCGTGGGGGTTCCGCGTTCCACGTACTACCGATGGCTCAAAGACGACCCAAACTTCTCCCAAAAGGTAGAGGAGGCGCTTCGTATGGGGCGACCCGAAATTTCAGATATCGCTGAGAGTGAACTCATCAAAAAGATTCGGAAAGGGGATATGCGGGCGATCACGTTCTGGCTTACCAAAATGGAGAAGGGCCGCTTCGGCGTGGCTTCTCAGCAAATTCCGGAAGGGGAGGATAAGGAGGAGGAGATGGATGAGTTACTGGAAGAGTTGAGGGAAATGCTGGAAGCTGCAGCAGCGCTATACAAGCATAAGGCGGCCGCTTTTGAAGGGGGTCTGGACATCCCCACCATCAGCGTCATTAATGATGGCAATGGAGGAAACAGCGAATCCAACCAAATATTGCCTGTACGCCCGCAAGAGCAGCGAGCGGGACGAGTTGCAGGCCCTCTCGATCGAGTCCCAGGTCAAGGAGATGGAGACTATGGCTCAGAGGGAGGGTCTGCGGATCGTGGAGACACGCCGGGAGTCCCACTCGGCAAAGGACGCCAACCAACGCCCGGTGTTCCAGACACTCATCGAGGACATCAAGAAGGGAACGTTCAACGGCCTCATCGCGTGGGACCCCTCCCGCATCAGTCGAAACGCTGGCGACCTGGGACAGATTGTGGACCTGATGGACCAGAAGCTTCTTGTTGACATACGCACCTATGGGCAGCGTTTCAGCAATTCTCCTAACGAGAAGTTTCTGCTCATGATTCTCTGCTCCCAAGCGAAGCTGGAGAACGACCATAAGGGGGAGAATGTGAAGCGTGGACTGCGCGCCAAGTGCGAGCAGGGCTGGCGCCCCGGAGTCGCCCCTATCGGTTACATCCAAGACTATCAAGCCCGAAAGGGCGGCAAATCCATCTTGGTAGATGAGGAGCGAGCCCCCGTCATCAGGCAGATGTTTGAGAGGGTCGCGTATGACGGCTGGAGTGGGCGAAATGTGCTAGATTGGCTGGACAAGACAGAATTCAGCATGCTGCGTTCGGGAAGCAGAATGTATCTAAGTACCATTTACCGTATTCTCCGCGAGCCCTTCTACTACGGAAGGTTTGAGTATCCCAGAGGTAGTGGGGTCTGGTATACTGGAAGTCACGACCCCATCATCAGCAAAGAGCTGTTCGATCGGGCGCAGGAGAAGCTGGATGTGCGCCCCAGCACCCATACGTGGCGCACCAAGGAATTCGCCTTCACACGGCTCTTCACCTGCGGTTCATGTGGGTCGGGGATTACGGCTGAAGAGAAGACAAAACGACAGAAGAATGGAAACGTACACCGCTATGTCTACTACCACTGCAGCTATGGCAAAGACCGCAACTGCAAGGAGAAGGCGATACGGGAAGAGGAATTGCTGAAGCAGTTGGTAGAGATGGTTGATGTAATAGATTTGGATGAAGTGGGAATCCGAGGAAAGATTAAAAGAGAGATCGAGAGGTTTCAGGATTTTAATTCCCGAGTTCTCGGTCGCAATATGATTCGCTCTTTAATACAGGAGGAAACAGATGTTAGAAATTATGTTCGCTATATTTTAGAAAGGGGCTCATCGGAGGAAAGGCGAGAACTATTAGCTTCGCTTAAAAATCAAACTTCGATAAGGAATCAGAAGGTGGTTGTAGTATGAAAATTCCGATCCTAAGATAAGAATCCTTTACTTCCATACCCAGGATTGAGGATGGAGTTTTGTGATGATAGAATACTGAAGTTAAGAATTATGTCCAAGAAAAAAACAGTAAAATTTATTGATTTGTTTGCGGGTTTAGGTGGAACTCGTATTGGCTTTGAACAAGCATGCCGAGAAGCAGGTGTTGAATCAGAGTGTGTATTCACATCTGAGATAAAGGAACACGCTATTCGCGTATACAAGGAAAACTTTGATGATGCAGAAGTTTCCGGGGATATCACTAAAATTTTAGCTACGGATATACCGGACTTCAATGTTTTAATAGGAGGATTTCCTTGCCAAGCTTTTAGTTTTTCGGGTAAGCGTCGTGGATTTGCTGATACGCGAGGAACTCTATTTTTCGACATAGCAAGAATATTAAAAGAAAAAAAGCCAGAAGGTTTTATATTAGAAAACGTAGAGGGATTAATCGTCCACGACAGATTGAGTTTAACTGATAAGGTGGGGAGAACGTTGGATGTTATTTTGGCAACCCTAGAGGATCTTGGCTATAAGGTATCTTGGCGCTTGCTAGATTCCGCTGACTTTGGAGTTCCGCAGAGAAGAAAGAGGATTTATATCGTCGGCTCATTGAAGGAAAAAATTTCTCTAGATGATCTTGAGCCATCGAATAAAAAGGTCAAAAGTGTCCTCGAAAAAGGTAAGCCGATAGTAGAAACGAATTTTACGAAAAGGATTCTTGGGAATTACCCACTTAGTGATTTATACGGTAAGTCAATCAAGGATAAGCGCGGCGGGTCTGGGAATATTCATAGCTGGGATTTAAGTCTTAAGGGGAAGGTTTCAGGAGAGCAAAAGAAGCTCTTAGAACTTTTGCTACGTGAACGTAGAAAGAAAAAATGGGCAGTAGCTAAGGGCATAAAATGGATGGATGGAATGCCGCTTACCATAGAAGAGATCGCTAGCTTTTTCCAGCCCAAGGGAGGAAGGATTGGATTGGGGAAAGCCCTCAATGATTTAGTAGAAAAAGGATACTTAGTATACGAACATCCTAAGGAGCTTCGTAGTACTACGGATAATAATGGGTATACAACATCTTCGAGGGTCAAGGATATAAGTGGCCCAAAAGGATATAATATTATTTCAGGAAAACTTAGCTTTGAGTTTAGCCAAATTTTAGATCCGAATGGTATTGCACCGACCCTAGTTGCGACAGATATGGGCAGGATAGGCGTGGTAGACGGTAAGGGCATACGTAGATTGACAATAAGAGAGGGGCTGAGGCTATTTGGATTTCCCGAATCATACCAAATAAGCCTACCGGAAAGGCAGGCTTATGATTTGTTAGGCAACAGCATTGCAGTTCCTGTTGTCAAAATTGTTTCAGAGAGGTTAGTCCGGAAGCTCGTTGGTTAAGCGGGGTACGGTAGTTATTGAACCATAGTCTTTATTCACGTCCGCTAGCCACTCTTTCGACTCATCGGAGGTTTGGGGGTAGTTATTTAGTGTTTCTTGGAGTGCTGATAAAAAACTTTCCTTTGTCCCAAATGCTTTATATTGCGCTTTTTTAGAAAACCAAATTACAGGTCTTATATTGTATATAACAAGCTGTTTCGTCTGAGTCTTAATTGGGTATGCGCCACTCGGTCCGGTAATTTCCCATATTTTCTTTAACCAAATATTGGTTATTTTTAATGTTGCCTCATGCAGAGTGTAAGAAAATATCAGATAATCAGCATCTATCCTATAAGAACTACTTTTAAGGGATCGACAGTATGCTTGAAAATTTGCTATGTCAAAATTGGGACCAGCATCTCCGTCGAATACCTTAACTTCTAACAAGCCTTCGGAGTCTGATTTTGGGTTCAAGAGAAAATCAGGAAATTCTTGAGTGTTGGGTTTTATCCTAAAATATATGTCGTTTTCTACAAACCATCGGGCGAGCCATTCTTGAAATAAGTATCCAATAGCGCTCTTGTCGTTGATATCCACAGATATGCCCATTAACTCAAAACTAATCCTGCCCTCGAAGTCAGTTATATTTTGCTTCAGTAATAAGGTGTATATATCTTGGGCGGATAGAAGTTTAGGCATAGGAGTTTATTAAGGTGGGAAGGGAGTGAAAAGAAGGTGTTCCAAGTTCATTTGGAACGAGACTCTTTAGCGTCTTCTCGCTCGATAGCCCTACCTACTGTTACCAAAGACGTAATAAGGTCTACAGGAACTAACTCGCCGTTCTTTTCAAAGTCTGAAATTACATCGATTAGCGAAGATTTGAACACATTACGCGAAGCTAAGTCAGCGAGTCTTAAATCCTCCATTGAAGGGTTGCGAGGTAATTTTGGTTCTTTGTCAGACAAAGATACTGACATTATACCCTATTTCAACGCGATACCTGCTTATAGATCCTACGGGCTATTTCTTTCTCCTCTCTATCTGCGTCATGGTGGAAATGGATTTCCGTCTGATATCTGCACCATTTGCCCGTCTTATTCCTGATGAGGTACACCACCTCTGCCTCGATAGCTTCGGTTCTTTCCTCGCTATTGAATACATATACGAACAAATCAATTGGACCAGATTGAACCTTTCGCGCCAACGCCTTCCATGCGTATCCGTGATAGCCATTCTTCCCCGAGGCAGTCAGCCCGTATCTGAAACGACTACTTAATGGCATTTTTGTTATGCCCACATATAATATCTCCCTGCCCTCCTTGAGAATGTAAATCTTGGGCAGTCTTTCATTCGCCAAACCCCAGCTTCCTTTCTTGTAATCCCCCTGCTGTTCTATGAGCGACACCTTCGCCTTGCTCACTTTCCCGTTCAGAAAATCGGTCGCGGTTAGACACATCTTAAATCGTAAATCTTGATTTTTCATTTTTTAGTCCCTGTTCCGATACTTGTCCCTAGTGGCTGACCGCCCCAGGCTAGAACCATAATCGGTCAAGCACTTACAAAATTTAAATTGAAATTAGACTCCAGTTATTCAGATACTGCGATAGCGGTATGGTGTTTGAAGCCCTAAAGTCAAAGGAACGATTTTCTTTTGGATCAATCCAGATAAAAAAATCGTAAGAGTTTCCATCTGATCGCACCTTCTTATTTTTACAAATTGTTTGAAATTCTTCGATAGGAATTACCAAATAATTTAAAACTATTTTCTTCTTTAGTTCGCCGTCTTCAAAGCTATGGAGTACAAATATAAAGTAGTCGACTTTATTTGTAGGTTCAAAAATTGAATCTGACCAAATTTTAAACCAGGCAGCACTACCATCACCAAATCGCACGACCTCTGATTTTCGAGGAGTATACGTACGGCTACCTTTTACTTGGATTGTCTTTGCCTCTGCTGTCTTCACATTCATAAAAACGAGGTCAATGTTTTTCATTTGTGAATTGAGCGGGTAAAACACATCATAATCTGACTTTTTAAAATGTGCCTTAAGTTGATCCGCTACAAGCAGTTCGTCTACATTCAATGTCCATAAGTTCCTTACACCCATATATTTGCTGGCCGCCTCGAGATAGAATCGTGGACGGTCAAGCCCGTATTTCGGTCTAGAGCTGAGCTAGGCACCGAACACTCGCAATATATCAGGATTTAGATTATTATTGAAGTACAATTGAATAGTAGGTTTATCAAGAGTGGCGGTTAGAGCACTGGCTCAATGATCCGTCCAGCAACCCTTTGAGGCGACACCTCAAAGAAGGTGCTACATCCAGTCCCCCATAGGGAGAGATAAAAGGTCGATTTTTTTTGTTCTTAATCGCTCTTCTCTCCGGAGAAGAGCTTTTCGTTTTATGGAAATAGATAAAGAAAAAAGAGATGAGGCAATAAAACATGGGACATTTTTCGGGTTCATCCCTCGCCGTCTTGAGATGAAAGAATTTCCGGAGTTCTACCATTTTCCGTTCAATGTCCTATTTGTAAGTCACACAATCAAAGACGGGCAAAGAGTTTCGGGTTCCGCTCTTTACGAGCCGGAATTCCACACCTACCAAAAGGAGGGGAACTTGAGCTTAATGAGGTACCGCAATGTTTATGGCGGCGAGTGCTATCTCATGATCGCCTACGATGAGAAAAACAAACAATACCAAGGCCAAAAGTACGTAAACGAACACGTGCTCGGCTCTGCTGATGGCGGAGATAACTGGCAGTTGTTTTTCACGCATCTGACAATGCTCGGACTCGTACCCAGCGAGGGGTGCAAGTTTGAGGAAGAAAATTAAGAAAAGGTTCAGATTGGAACTGTTTTTAATTGATTTTCAGACAAGGAAACAAAAGCGCCCCATTCAAGGGGCGCTTTTGTTTCAGTCGTTTCGGGCTAGAATTCTATGTCGGGTGTTATTTTGATCTTGATTTTAACCCTCTTCAGACTGAGACTTTTTATCTTTCGCTGAGCGTAGGATTTCTATCTCCTTTTCCCTTTCGTCTAATTCATTGAATAAAATTCCAAATCCCAAGAAAGTAAAAAATATCGTCCAACCAAAGTCAGTACCCTCGAAAGCAATCAAAAACATATAGGCGATTGATGAGCCAGATATTACGAGACAGATGCTTGAAAGTGTCTTATACGTCATAATATTCCTCAGTTTTCTTCTCACGTCTTAAGAGTGCCCTCGGCAGGAATTGAACCCGCATCTCCTCAGTAGAACAGAGGCATCTTATCCGTTGGACAACAAGGGCAAGAGCAAAGAAGCGCAAGGGAGGTGCTCTTCTTTCAACTATGCTCTTTTTCTTATTAGTGTCATTTGAGGAATTGAGGACAGGGGTAGGTCGTTAGAACCGATTTCTAAATGCTCCCCGGGTAGGATTCGAACCTACAACCCTCTCCTTAACAGGGAGACGCTCTACCATTGAGCTACCAGGGAATATACTCCGATACTATACCTTGCTTTTTTAGCAAAATCAACGC
>Ga0172380_10007695_pt1 | contig 12033 bp, 15 predicted proteins | sample Leawe162metaG_FD_119747 | JGI IMG/M metagenome (GOLD analysis project Ga0172380, IMG submission 119747) | Leachate microbial communities from a municipal landfill in Southern Ontario, Canada - Leachate well 162 metaG | ecosystem: Engineered > Solid waste > Landfill > Unclassified | place...
GGGTGAAGCATACATGACGCGTTATGGAATATTTCCGCAGATAAACCTGACCCTGGGTAAATTCCACCAGCAGTTTGGCGTGGTGAACCGCTGGCACAAGCATGGCTTGGACCAGGTTGATTATCCCCTGGCCCTGAGAATGATTTTCGGCGACGGCGGTCTGAACCAGACCGGCGGTTCAATCGAGTGGACCATGCCTGATTTTGCCGGGTTGTCCCACGAAGCCATTGCGCAAATCACGGATGGTTCAAACATGCGGGTCTTCAAGGAAAACGCCGATAATATTCCCAGTTTTCTCCTGCGTTACAGGACGTATCGCGACCTATCGCCGTCCACTTATGCGGAGCTGGGGGCGAGCGCGCTGTACGGCCAGAATAACCGCTGGTCCATGGGCGAGGACCCCACGGTTGACAGGTCGTTAAGTACCATGGTTTACGGACTGGATTACTCGATGGTCTGGGAACCGACCGACCGCATGCGCTATTACAATATTGTCTGGCGCAGCGAGGCCTATGCCTTGGACAAGGCGATCGTTACCCCGGATGAATCGGGCCGGGACACGCTCAATCCCTGGGGTGCGTACAGTTATCTCGAAGGCAAGGTATCCCGCACGCTCGTTCTGGGGGCGCGCTTTGATTACTATCGCCCGGAAGTCCGGCAGTATGCCTCCAGCGCAACCGGGCTTTCGCCGCTGGCAGTCCAGGAAAGCGGCTCTGAAGTTTGGCAGATCGGCCCCTACCTGACCTGGTATCAAAGCCCCTTTGTTCATTTCCGGCTTGAGTATGATTACGCGGATGCCAGGGGGCTGGATGTGGCCAGCAACGTGTTGTGGCTGCAATGCGTCTTTGCGGCCGGTCCGCACAAGCACGAAAGATATTGATTTAACGCCATATAACCCGGGAGAAATTAAAAATGCAGATAAAATTACTGATACCATGCTTATTGATGTTTGTTTCATCGCTCACGCCGGGGCTGACCGCTCCCCTGCGCGTTGTGACGACATTGCCGGACTACGCGTTTATCGCCAAGGCGATCGGCGGCGAAAGAGTGGAGGTTGAGGCCATTGTGCGCGGCGAGCAGGATGCCCACTATATCCGGCCCAAGCCATCGTTTGTCAACATGGTGCGCCGGGCTGATGTGCTGATTGACACGGGCCTTGACCTGGAAATGTGGCTTCCCACGGTTGTGGACAAGTCGGGCAACACGAAAGTCCGCGGCGGCCAGCCGGGTTATGTGGCGGTTTCGAGCGGGCTGGAACTCCTGGAGAAACCCAAGACATTCTCGCGCTCGGAGGGTGGAGTTCATGTATACGGCAATCCGCACATTACCAGCAGCCCGGTCAATATGCGAACCGTAGCCCGCAATATTGCCATCGGCCTCACCAAGAACGACCCGGCTGGCAAGGATTACTACCGGGAACATGCAGAGGCTTTTGTCCGGGAGCTGGATGACCGGATGTTCGGCAAAGTGCTGGTGGATATGCTCGGCGGCGACACCCTGGCGGATCTGGCGTCCCGGGGCGCACTCTATTCATTCCTGGAAAAAAAGACCCTTGAAAACCAGCCTTTGCTGGAAAGTCTCGGGGGCTGGTCAAGGCAAATGCTGCCACTGCGCGGCAGACAGATTGTAACCTACCATAAAAACTGGGTTTATTTTTTCAAGCTGTTTGACCTGGCGGAAGCCGGCACAGTTGAACCGAAACCGGGCATTCCGCCCTCGCCGAACCACGTGCTGGCGCTCACGGAAAAAATGCGCAGCCAGGGAATCAATATCCTGCTGGCCGCAAACTATTTCGACGAACAGCAGATCCGGATGGTGGCTGAGCGCGCCGGCGCCGAGCCTGTGATCGTGCCCCTGTATGCCGGCGGAGCGCCGGGCACGGACAGTTATTTTGATCTCGTTAATTTATGGGTTTCCTCCCTGCTAAAGGCGGCCGGTTCACAAAGCAAGTAAACATGAACGCGATTATTGATTTTTTCCTTATGCAAACCGTGCTGGTGGCGGTGATGCTCGGCTTGAATACCTACATGGGCATCCATATCATCCGGCGCGGCATCATTTTCTGCGATCTTGTCTTGAACCAGTTGGCCGCGTTCGGCGCCATCATCGGGCTGGGCCTTGGTATCAAATATGGCACCTCCCTGGCCTACATGTTTCCCGTTGCGGCCGTGCTGGCGGGGAGCGGGCTGCTGGCCCTTACCCGGCCGAAAGACAAGAAGATATCCGAGGAAGCAACCATCGGCATACTATACGCCCTGGCCCTTACCGCCTCGGTGCTGCTGGCCGATAAACTTCCGGAGGGAAGCGCTTGTCTGGGAAAAACCCTCAGCGGTTCAATGTTGTGGGTTTCCTGGCCGCTGGTGCTTATGACCGTCGCGGCTTATGCCGTCCTGGGATTGTTTCATTTTGTGTTCCGCAGCCGTATCCGGCTGCTCACCGAAAATCCTGAGCGCCTGCGCCATCGCCGGCTGTGGGATTTTTTGTTTTTCACAACGCTGGGCGTCATTACCATCCTGGTCGTGCCGGTTGCGGGTGTTTTGCTGGCTTACGGGTTCCTGATGATTCCGGCCTCCATCGCGGTTCTGTTCACGAGAAGCTGGAAAGCCGGGCTGTTCGTCGGTTGGGCCGCGGGAACTGCGGCCAGCCTGCTGGGCATATTCGCGTCGTATCGTTTTGACCTTCCTTACGGCCCGACCATACTGCTGGCCATGGCGGCATTTTTTGTCGCCGCCCTGGCCGGTAAAGGCATCATGGCGCTGGCGAAAAAGCCGGAGAACGAGGTGGGATCATGAACGGTTTTTTCAGCCTGTTGGCGGCGCCTTTTGCGGCTTGCATTTTGATGACCTTGATGCTGGGATACCTTGGCATGCATATCCTGAAAAGGGATGTGATTTTTGTAGATATCGCCCTGGCCCAATTTGCCGCGGTCGGCGCCATAGCGGCGCATTTCGCCCTTGGTGTTCATGCCGATTCCCCGGCGGCGCTCTCGCTTGCCTGGGGCGTGACTCTGTTGGCTTCGTTATTTTATACCCTGGCGCGGCGTTTCATTACCAGTGTCCCCCTGGAGGCCGTAATCGGGATTTCTTACGCGGCGGCCGCATCGGCGGCCATATTCCTGATAGCGAAGGGATCAAGCGGGCATATGCATATCCAACAGATGCTGACCGGTAACCTGCTTTGGGTTCAATGGAAGGACATTGCCTTGGGCGCTTTTGTTTTTGCGGCGTCCGGTCTGGTTTTCTGGATAGTCCGCCGGCCCCTGCATCGCCTGTCGGATAATTACGGGGCGGATGCGGGGCGGCTGAAGAGCGGCGCGCTGGCGCTGGATTTTGTATTCTATGCCGTTTGCGGGGCCGTTATCACCGTGGCGGTGCGCATGGCGGGAGTTCTGGTGGTTTTCTGCTATTTGATCATTCCCGCCGTAGTCTCAGCCCTTTTTGCGGGCGCGTGGCCCATCCGGTTCGCTATTATTGCTGTTGTTGGCGCGGCGGCCAGCCTGGCCGGGCTTGCCTTTGCCTGTCAATTTGATTTTTCGGCTGGCGGATCTGTGGCCCTGTTCCTTGGCCTGGCCGTCGTGGCCGCCGCCATGGCCGCGCATATCCGCCGGAATTGAAGAATACCGCAGGGCGGAGTATTATTTTGGTCTTTCCATTTCCCTGCGCGCCGATATCATCGGGAAATAATTGAGAAAAGCCATGGCTTTCAAAACCATCAGGTTGAATAACATCCTTTCCGCCGGCGCCGAGAGCATCCTGGAAAGCATCTCCGACGGCGTCTTCACGGTTGACGCCGACTGGCGCATAACCTCCTTCAACCGAGCGGCGGAGAAGATCACCGGCATCCCGCGCCGGGAGGCGCTCGGGCGCAACTGCGCCGAGGTTTTCAAAGCCAGCATGTGCGAGGCCGACTGCGCCCTGAGGAAGACCATCGAGACCGGCAAGCCGGTCATTGACAAACCGGCCTTCATTGTGGATGTTGACGGCCGCCGGATACCGGTCAGTGTGTCCACGGCGCTTTTGGAGGACGGGAAAGGAAAAGTGATAGGCGGTGCCGAGACTTTCCGGGACTTGAGCCTGGTGGAAGAGCTGCGCAAGGAAATAGAGGGGCATTACAAGATCGGCGACCTGATCAGCCGCAACGCGGAAATGCGCCGGATATTTGAGGTCCTGCCACAGATCGCCGTGAGCGCCAGCACCGTCCTGATCCAGGGCGAGACCGGCACCGGCAAGGAGCTTGTGGCGCGCGCCATCCACGCGCACAGCCCGAGAGCCAAGGGCCCTTTCGTGGCCGTAAACTGCGGTGCTCTGCCGGATACCCTGCTGGAATCTGAACTGTTCGGCTACAAGGCCGGTGCCTTCACCGGCGCCGAGAAGGACAAGCCGGGCCGCTTCGCCCGCGCCGAGGGCGGCACGATTTTCCTCGACGAAATCAGCGAGATAAGCCCCGCGCTCCAGGTCCGGCTCCTGAGGGTCCTGCAGGAAAAAACATACGAGCCGCTCGGGGGCGTAAAATCCGTAAAGGCTGATGTCCGCGTGATTGCCGCCGCCAACCGCGACCTCGACGAGCTTGTCAAAAAGGGGGTGTTCCGGCAGGACCTCTTTTACAGGGTCAACATTGTCAGGATCGAGCTGCCTCCCCTCCGGAAGCGCAAGGAGGATATTCCCCTGTTGGCTGAGCATTTTGTCCGCCGCTTTAACAATTCCAGGGACAGGGCCGTCAGGGGGGTCGGCGCCGGGGCCATGGCGGTCCTGATGACGCACGATTTCCCGGGCAACGTGAGGGAGCTGGAAAACATCATCGAACGCGCCTTCGTGCTCTGCGGCAGCGGGGAAATCGAGCCGCGCCACCTGCCGGAAGAACTCATGGCGCGCGCCCCGGCCCTGAAGGCATCCGCGGATATCCAGGGCATGGTCAGGGTGGCGGAAGCGCAGGCCATCCGCGCCGCCTTGGAAAAAAACAAATTCAGCCGCCTGGCGGCCGCGAGGGAACTGGGCATCCACAAGGCAACCCTCTTCCGCAAGATCAAGAGGCTCGGCATTGTTTTGCCTGAAAAGGACGGCCGCGCGCGGAATATCACCTGATTGTTTTTCCGCGGCCGGACATGTCTTTCAGCCAGCCTGATCGGCCCAGCTCCGACAGCTTATTTTTACCCGCATAAGTACAGTAGCATTAATGCGCTCTAGTATTACATTAGAGTAGCATATATGCATCTTTATGTTGATTATCTTGAAGCGTTTGTATTATCGCAAGTAGTTGTATAATAATAAGATAAATTGGTTTAGTTGTTTTACCGGTAAAGCTGGCACGGTTACTGCTCATTATATAGAAGTTATAATCTATGAAAATTGCAGTTTCATTATGGAATGGAAGAGTATCGCCTGTCTTTGATGTTGCGCGGCAAATAGTGGTAATGGAGGCGAAAGCCGGGAAGATAACTGGGCGGCAGGAGCATGACCTTGCAGCATATGCTGCTGCCGCCAAAGTAGCCAAATTGGCTGAATTGGGAGTGGATGTTCTTATTTGTGGGGCGGTGTCGCGTCCGCTGGCAGGAATGATTGCGGCGCGCGGGATCAAGCTGATCCCGTTTGTGGCCGGCGCCAGCGAACAGGTTGCGGCAGCGTTCCTGGAAGGTACTCTCCCGGCACCGAACTTTGCCATGCCTGGCTGCTGCGGGCGGCGGCGCGGATTCGGCGCACGCGGCGGCAGGAGGGGGATGGGCACCTGTTTCGGGGGAAGATACTCGTTTATTTGAAGGGAAAACAAATGCCGGGCGGTAACGGAACAGGGTCATTGGACCGCGGGCGACGCGGCGGCCGGATGCCGGCGCAGGAGTCAGCCGGTTCGGATCTGCTGGCCAGCGCGGTTGGAACCCTGGTCATGGCGCTCGGTGCCATGCTGTTGCGGAAGCTGACCGGAAAATTTGCGCCCGGCGCGGGATCGAAAGCGGCGGAAGGCGAAGAAGGCGGGAAAGTTAAAATCAAGGAGGAGGATTCATGAAAGTTCTGGTAACAGCCCGGGGCGAAAGCGTCAGCGACGACTTGGATCCGCGTTTTGGCAGGGCCAGGTATTTCATCCTGGTGGATACTGAAACCGGCAAGGCCACGGCGCACGATAATGCCCAGAACCTCAATGCGGCCCAGGGCGCCGGCATCCAGGCGGCGCAGGGTGTGGCCCGTCTCGGCGCGGAAGCGGTTATCAGCGGCAACGTCGGGCCCAACGCTTTTAAAACCCTGCAGGCGGCCGGGATCAAGGTTTACCTGGCGCCCCAGTCCAGCGTTGAGGAGGCGGTGCGCAAATTCAAGGCCGGGGAACTGAAGGAAGTTTCCGACGCCAACGTCCAGGGGCACTGGTGACAAGAGGAAACAGGAAAAGCTCCAGGCACGAAATTCGAAATAAACACGAATGACAAAATTTAAAATGTTGAAGACAATTTGGTTCAGTTTTTTTAAATAGAAAGGGGGTGAACAAGATGCCAGGAGGAGATGGAACAGGGCCATTGGGAATGGGACCGATGACCGGCCGCGCTGCAGGATACTGCGCCGGATACGGAACGCCGGGATACACGAACCCCGTCGGGGGGCGTGGATTTTTCGGCCGCGGCATGGGCCGCGGCATGGGATTCTTGGGCTGTGGCGGAGGACGCGGTCCTTCGGCCGGGCTCAGGGCAGGTTGGCGCAATCGGTTTTACGCCACCGGTGCACCCGGTTGGGGTTTGGGCGGCGGTGTGCCTTACGGCGCGCCGTATGCCGCGCCGACAAGGGCGCAGGAACTGGACATGTTGAAGGGCCAGGCCGAGCAGTTTGAAGCCGCGCTGGGCGACGTCCGCAAGCGCCTTCAGGAACTGGAGGCGGAAAAAACGGCGGAGTAAGCATGTCCTTAACAGACAGTCCCCGGCATTAGTGCGCTCGCCTCGCAAGTTCGGCGGGGCGGGGATGCCGGGGGAACTGTAAAATACAAAAAGTGATGGAGGTTGATTATGCCTAGGGGAGATGGTACAGGTCCGATGGGAGCCGGCCCGGGAACCGGCCGCGGCATGGGCGGAGGCGGCGGGCAGGGCATGGGCCGCGGATCTTCGGCGGGACTCAGGGCAGGCCGCATGGGTGGATTTGCCATGGGGCCCGGCGGGGATTGCGTTTGCCCGAAATGCGGCAAAACCGTTGCGCACCAGCAGGGCGCTCCCTGCGTCCAGCTCAAGTGCCCGGCCTGCGGGACCACGATGACTCGCGCAAGATAATTGAAACAACAGCCGCGGATATGCGGCGATACGAACAAGGAGGCCAAAATGCCTGAATTCGGGTCGCCCTTTGCAGGGCAGGCAAGCGACAGGAAACTCACGAAAGAAGAACTCGTGAGGGCCATTCGTTTCATGGTGGCTGCCGAATACGAGGCCATCCAGCTTTACATGCAGCTGGCGGAATCAACCGACGATAAACTGGCCATCGAAGTGCTGCGGGATATCGCCGACGAGGAGCGCGTGCACGCCGGCGAATTTCTCCGGCTTCTCCGGGAGCTGGCCCCTGATGAAGAAAAGTTCTATGCGGAGGGGGCCAGGGAAGTAGACGATGAAATCGATAAGACACGCTAGTGTCGTGTCCCATTAATAATTTGCAGATGATTGTCATTCCGGGCTTGATTCAGCCTTCGTAGCCAACGGCTTTACTTCGGACTTCGACGAGCTCAGTCGAGTCGCGGAGCAGGCTCTGGATTCCCGCTTCCCGCCTTCACGATCTGTCCGCCGTAGCCTTGGCGAAGGGGGAAGCTCCGCTATGGCGGGCGAAGGAAAGTCGCGGGAATGACATCTTCAGAATTAATACAAAGAATTTCTGGGACACTACACTAGTATGGATTATAAGGAACGCCGCATGCGAAAACCGCAGAGCCGGGATCAGTGTTCCGGCGCGCGGTTGAGGCGCGTATAATGAAGAGGATGCTCTCAGCGATCTGCAATTTCTGTCCGCTTTGTGTTTGCGCGCGGCGCTTCCCGCACGGGCGGTTTGCGAAATTAATAGCGAAAATTGAAACTGCCTGTCCCGCATGCAAGGCATTTGCCCGGATGAAAAGATCGGGAATGAACGAGCAAGGCAATGGCGTTGACCAAGGCGGTAAAAATTGACAAGGAAAAAATCACCGGGCGCAAGGCGTGAGGGGACGCGTGCCAGAGCGGTGCGATCCGTCTACCCTGGTTTATCACAGCATGGCTAAGCGTATTCAGACGGTTCATTACAAGCCGATCGGCGTCATTCGCAGCGGGCATATCGCGGCCGCCAATACGCCTATCCAGCCGGTTTATGCCGGCGGTTGCCGGGGCCGGGCCGAAATCCTTCCGGAATTTACGGAAGGATTGAAGGACCTTGAAGGATTTTCGCATATTTATCTCGTCTATCATTTTCATTGCGCCGGGCCGGCCAGGCTGACCGTTAAGCCTTTCCTGCAGGATGCTGAGCGCGGTCTTTTTGCCACGCGCGCGCCCTGCCGGCCGAACGCGATCGGCCTGAGTGTGGTGCGCCTCTTGAAAAGGGAAGGGGCCACGCTCTATCTTGATGGCGTGGATATCCTCGACGGCACGCCGTTGCTGGATATCAAGCCTTACACCGCCAAGTTTGACCGGATCGCGACTGAGCGCAACGGCTGGCAGGACGCGGTGGATGCAAAGACGGCGCACAAGCGCGGCCGGCGGGGTTATCGTTCCCGCATGAAGCCAAAGAATTTAAGAAGGTTATCAAAGGAGGATTGAACAATGCCGACATATGAGTATGAATGCGGCCAGTGCGGCCATGTTTTCGAAATGTTTCAGAACATGTCGGACAAGGTGCTGGATAAATGCCCCAAATGCGGCGGCCGGATCAAGCGCCTGATTGGCCGGGGCGCCGGCATAATTTTCAAGGGCAGCGGTTTCTATGCCACTGATTATGGAAAATCTTCTTCCGGCGGGGCGGCGTGCGGCCGGGATCGTCCTTGCTGCGGGCGCGATATGCCCTGTGACCGGAGTCCGCGCCTGAAATAATAAATACAGGATAATTTACAATGCAACGCCTGATGCTGAAGTCAAAAATACACGGGGCGACGATAACGGATAAACAACTGCACTACAAGGGCAGCATCACGCTGGATCGGCTTTTGCTCAATGCTTCGGATATTCTGCCCGGCGAGCAGGTGCACGTCCTGAACCTGAATACCGGCGCGCGTTTCATTACCTATGCCATCCTGGCCCGCGCCGGTTCCGGCGCAGTGGTGCTGAACGGACCGGCGGCGCGCTTGGGCGAGATTGGCGACAAGGTAATCATACTTACATATTGCCAGTGTGACGATAACGAAGCCGGTAAAATTAAACCTCGCATTGTCCACGTGGACGATAAAAACCGCCGCCGGTCAGATGCGGCTGGTGCGAAACATATAGACAGACAGGAAATATAGCATGCAAAAAAAAGAAACAGCATTCACGGAAGACAATTTTGCCGCCGAAGCAGGAAAAGGAGTCGTTTTAATTGATTTTTGGGCGCCGTGGTGCGGTCCCTGCCGGATGCAGGGCCCTATAATTGAAAAGGTTGCCAAGGCCATGGCGGGGAAGGCGAATGTCGGGAAATGCAATGTGGACGAGGCGCCCGGGGTGGCCGAGAGATTTGGAATCAGAAGTATTCCTACGCTGATTATTCTTAAAGACAATTCGGAAGTCGAAAGGTTTGTAGGGGTGCAGCGCGAAGAAGATTTGATTTCCGCCCTCAAAAAACACACAACATGAAAATACTTGGAGTCAACTGCAGTCCGCGCAAGGGCAAAACGACCTATTATGCCCTCGCGCAATGCCTGGCGGCGGCCCGGGAAGAAAACAAAGGCCTTGAAACTGAAATCATCGAGCTCGGCGGGATGAATATTCGCGGTTGTAATGCCTGCGGGCATTGCAAGGAAAAACTCGGCTGCAGCATCGAAGACGACTTCGCCGGTCTCATCCCCGCTTTGCGCGATCTCAATGTCAAAGGCATGGTGATCGCCACGCCGGTTTATTTTGGAACCATGGCCAGCCAGTGCAAGGCATTCCTGGACCGTTGCGTCATGTTCCGCCGTAACGGGTTCATTTTCAGGAACAGGGTGGGGGGAGTGCTGGCCGTGGGCGGGGTGCGCAACGGCGGCCAGGAGCTTACGCTCCAGGCTGTCCAGGCCGCCTTGCTTTGCCAGGACATGCTTGTTGTCGGCGACGGGCTGACTACCTCCCACTTCGGCGCCGCGCTTTACAGCGGGGGCGAGGGCGGAATTCAAAAAGATGAAACGGGCCTTGCGACCGCCCGCAACCTTGGCAAAAGAGTGGCATCGGCGATAGATATGTTGAGAAAAGGAAGGAACAATAAATGAGAATTGTTATTGCCAGCGGAAAGGGCGGCACGGGTAAGACGACTTTTGCCGTGAACCTGGCCTATGTTCTGGCCCGGCGCGGCGAAAAGGTCCGCCTGCTGGATTGCGACGTCGAGGAGCCGAACGACCATCTTTTCGTCAAGCCGGAAAATACCTCCAGCCGGGACGTGACGGTTCTCAAGCCTGTTTTGGACGCGGGCAAATGCGATGGCTGCGGCAAGTGCGCGCAGGAATGCAATTATAACGCTATCGCGGTGGTGAAGAACAAGGTGCTCATTTTCAACGAGCTTTGCCATTCGTGCGGGGTATGTTCCTTTGTCTGCCCCCGCAACGCCCTGAGCGAGCGCCAAACTCCGATCGGCAAAATAATTTCCGCGCCGCAAAATGAGCCGTTTTATTTTGCCTACGGGGTGCTGAATATCGGCGAGGCCCTTGCGCCGGCCGTGGTTAATGCAGTGAAAGGTCAGATTGACCCTGCTGCGATCAACATTTTGGACGCCTCGCCGGGCACGGCCTGCCCGGTGGTCAAGGCGCTGGAAGGCGCCGATGTCGCCGTGCTTGTCACCGAGCCGACCCCCTTTGGCCTGAACGATCTTAAGCTTGCGGCGGCGATGACGATCAAGATGGGCATTCCCACCGGCATAATCGTGAACCGTTCGGACGGCGCGGATGAAATAATAGCCCGATACGCGGAAGCGACCGGCATCCCGATCGTCGGGCGCATACCGTTCAAGCGCGCTTATGCCGAAACCTATTCGGCCGGCTTTATTCTTGTCGACCGGCACGCGGAGCTGGCGGAAAAACTGCTTCAAATTTACGGCAACATCGCCGCAATGAAGGGCGCAAAACTGCCGCCCCCTCCGCCCCTGGATGAACTCGTTGCCGGTCCGGATTCGAAAAAGCCTTTCGCGCCGGGCCGGGCCGACCACTACAAGGAAATTACCGTTATCAGCGGCAAGGGCGGCACCGGCAAGACGAGCGTGACCGCCTCCTTTGCCGTCCTGGCCGGGCAGAGCGTGCTGGCGGATAACGATGTGGACGCGGCGGACCTGCATCTGATCCTCAAGCCCGCCATCCTGGAAAAGCATCCTTTTGCCAGCGGAAAAAAGGCGGAGATTGACGCCAAAAAATGCATCGGCTGCGGCAAGTGCTCCGCCGCCTGCCATTTTGATGCGATCCGCTTTGACGGGCCGGCGAACGACATTGTCGGGCAGACCTACCGCATCGATCCTTTCGCGTGCGAAGGCTGCGGTTTGTGCCGGCTGGTTTGCCCGGTCCAGGCCGTCAAGACCGAACGGGCCGTGACGGGGCAGTGGTTTGTTTCGGCAACGCAATGCGGTCCGATGGTCCATGCGCGCCTGGGCATTGCCGAGGAAAATTCCGGGCGCCTTGTTACGCAGGTCCGGAACCGCGCCGCGCAAATGGCCGAAGAAGCGCGCCTGGATAAAATCATCGGCGACGGTCCCCCCGGCACGGGCTGCCCGGTCATAGCCTCCGTTTCCGGGGCGGACCTGGCGCTGATAGTGACCGAGCCCACGGTTTCCGGCGTGCACGACATGGAACGCGTCCTCAAACTGGCGGCCCATTTCCGCGTGCCGGCCCTGGTTGTGATCAACAAGGCCGACCTTAACGCGGACCAGGCGGCCCGGATAGCCCGGATCGCGGAAGAAAACCGGTCGCGCGTGA